>Ga0325404_1000885_pt1 | contig 30668 bp, 18 predicted proteins | sample PopdelMetagenome_18_FD_205664 | JGI IMG/M metagenome (GOLD analysis project Ga0325404, IMG submission 205664) | Populus deltoides microbial communities from Bellville, Georgia, United States - Xylem-Control-R1 | ecosystem: Host-associated > Plants > Phyllosphere > Stem > Wood/Secondary xylem...
TGAACCGAAAATAATCACCCCTAATTTCAATCATAGATACACATATATGCAACATATTCCTGCCAATTACACATATTTCTCATGTTTTCATTACCCATCTTAATCTAACTCGATTATAATCATAGTGCATATTCATGCATACACACAACAATTCAAATATCTTTTAACTCAATTCTACTAACACATGGGTTACAATAATATAGCATGTCTTTTCAACATAATCCTAAGTATTTAGGATAATGTTCCCTCACAAAATCTAGAGATTGATATGCGGAACAAATTAAATGTAGGGTTAAAATGCGAAAACTTACACAAATAAGGATAAAAAATGAAAAACAAAAAAATTTTAGGGACCAAAATTTCAAAATCCACACTTCATGAACTAAAAAAAGCCAATTTTTTGTTTCAACTTGAAATTTAGTCTTCATAGTTTTAATTTGTTTTAAGCAACAAAATTGAAGTTTATTTTTTTAAATGGAGCATTAACTTAATGCTATGATGACACTGTGAGAATCATATAGTAAGCTAATTAAAATAAATTATCAGGTTTAATTTTCAAACAACTCAATATATATAAAAAGATAAAATAAAAAATGCTTCAACAACTTAAAAAAAAAAACACCTTGTAAATATACACTGCATTGTTTCTTGCTGTTTTTCTTAGGTTATTGTCATTTATAAGTTGAAAAAATAAAGGTAAGCATCCCTCAAATGAAGATATATATTCCAATCACCTTGCCTAAGGAGAGGTAAATTAATGTTTAAAAAAGAAGGGGTAAAAAATTGATTTTTTTCACTTTGCATGAAATTCCATGTTAAAAATAACAAATTTTCATCAGTCAAAAAACAAAGCCCCACTCTCCCTCTTGGACCGTAAGTGCACCTCCTCCCATGACTCCCTCTATATGTATTCTACTATTCTTCCAACTTTCGCACAAGTCACAACCTGCCATTGTAGCTTCCAATTCCCAAGTCTCTACTCCCCCGGTTCAACTCACAACAAACACCACCGCTACTCTAGATACAAAATGGCGCAAATGTTGCTCCTTTGGTGGTCAAAAACTACCACCAAGACTGGTGGTGTTGATACCATTGCCACCACCAGTAAGACCGTTGAAAATATTGGCAGTTCACAAAATTGTTTTTGTGGGTGTCTAACAAAGCTTTTGAAGAAGCTAAAGAAGAGAGGAAGAGTGATACGCGCTGCCGCTGCAAGTAGGCAATCTTCATTCCAGTGCCGGTATGATCCATTGAGTTATTCTCTCAATTTTGATACAAGTGGGCATGATGAAGATTACTACCACTTCTGTGCTTTCACGTCAAGGTTTGTGGCCAACCCATCAAGAAGCAGGATCAGTACTACATCCTCTTCTTCAAGAACACTAGGGGTCACTTCTCACTAGAATAAACAAACGCTGTTTAGTCCCATGTTTTGTTGTCTTGTTTTGGTTTCTTTTGTTTTTTGGAAGTTAACTTGTCTTAGGCTTTAGTCACTTCTGATGGAGCATCGTGTGTACATTCAATGGAGGATCTGATCTGATCGCATCTTAAGTTTTATTCTTCTAGGTAAAGAGAGTTAGTTATTATCCACGGAAGAAAGCTGCTAGCCTCAAATGGGTAGGGGCCTTACTGTACTTTTATGCGGTATTTACCCACAATACTAATTTGATAGAGCGGTGCTTTTATATATATATATATATATATATATATATATTTCTTCAGCAGCTGAGCTTTCATGTGAAGTGATGGATACAGGAGAAGAGGAAAACTATGGTGAAATTGAGGAGTAGGTGCTGTATAATTAATCAAAATCCAAAACTATTTCTGTAATGATAAAAAGTTCGCTTTGTTAATCTTCTAGGTGGGTAGTTGTACCCAAAATTACCGCACAAGATGCTTATGATACGTGATGATGCAACAGGTATATGCGATCACAGCCATAGGTCCATTGTGAAAATCCTGAAAGTTAGCTTCCTTATCAGCTAGACGTAGAGATTCAAAGGGCATCGGGAATGTCAAGGACCATATTTTTTTTTAGGGGGGCTGTGTACTCATGTGCAAGGTGAGCTACCATCTCCAAAGCAGAATTATTGTTTAGGTGTATGAAGTAGGTTATCCGGGGAGACAAAAATCCGTGATTATTGGTAGGCATAATCATGATTTTACATAATTAAAAACACAAGACTGCGTCCTTCTAAACCTTTTTTTTCTAAAAAAATAAAATAAAAAAAGGTATACAAGTATGAAGAAGACTCATGATCCGTTGCATTTGACCATCATTGAATTTGTCATCAAGGTTTCTATTCTAGTAAAACAAGGATAATTTTTCGCTTTCTGGTCCCTAGCAGGGGGGATGAAATGATGCGTCCCCAGTCTTGCAAAGAAATGGTGTTTCAACGCTCACACGCAATCTTCAACAGGACAAGAAGTGTTACTGCTTAAAGCCACTTCAAGAATTCAACTACATTAGAGTTACAGGTTCGACGCAGACGCGTTTAAATTTTAAATGATGGATAGATAGGCCCAAGAACAGAGAGAGGAGATTTATGATTTACTTTACGTTGTCGCGATGCAATCCACCCGATTCTTTTCAATGGGTGAGGAGGAAAACAACCCCTAGATTTGGAAGCAAGTTTGACAGATGCAGCAATACCAGCAGGGGAAACTATATATTTCATTCTCTTGCAATAACTTAAAACAAGATGTCCTAAATGATCCTATATATGCTAGTTCATCACTCATCGAGTCATGCCTACAAAAAATTGAGCACTTAACTGGAGAGCCTGCATCAAAGAATAATGATGTTCCATATTTCAATCCCATACCTTAACTACGGTTCATGATCACTCAAAGGATGATCTGATACAGTTCCCTCAGAAGATATGTCCTCTACATCAGGCTTTTTTATTGGAGAAAAATCTGACTCGGTCTTGCTTGAATCACCACTATCAGGTTGGTCTGGTCTCTTCTCTGGAAGCATGCTCTGCACCTGAGGTGGCAACCGCTCTGTATCCTTATGTTCTTCCGAAGCAACTTGTGAATCTGACATTCCAACTTGGTCAGGAGATTTTCGCATGGACACTTTACTTTCATGGATGCTTGAACTTGTTGTACCAGAACCAGAGGTTAAATGTGGGCCTGGAGCAACACAGGATGCCACCAATTGAAGAACTTCAGGAGAGGGGGATAATCCCATGGTTGTTTTCTTCTGAACGTTTAAATAAGCAGATGAAGTCAATGAATTCATCTTGCTTAAACTAGGAAGAGGCAGGTTAAGGTCAGACTCATTCCATGGGCGGCCTGAAGTTTCAGGAACTAACGGTGGAGGGATAGAGGTGGAAGCAACATTACAGCCATGGATGCCGTATCTAAAATCCTGGGTACTTCCCCTGGTATCTAGGGGGAACTGCCTGAACATATGTGACCTCCGCTTCTTTTTCTTCCTCAAAATCCATCTTGGATCCTTTGGTTGGGAGGGAGGTGGACCGGGAATAACAAATGGAGGTATTGTTGGTTGATTTTCTCCATATAGTACACGAACTGATTGTGCTATTGCTGATACAGTGGGCGGCAGCTCAGGTTCAGGCGGTTTAACAGGGGCAGTAACAGCTTCCCGAAGCCAATGAGGCAACTTGTTAGAGGAACTGCTTCCAACTACCTCTTTACCCTTCGAATTTATTGGATTCAGGAATTTACTTGGGTGCAAGAACAAACCTGAATTGCTTAATTCACCAATTCCCACATTATTCTGGGAATCCCGCGATATGTGTACTGATTTATCCAGAAGACTAGGCAATTTTCCGTACTTCATGGTTTCATATTCTTCCTCTCTTCGCTGTAAATCAAAGCTGGTTGAGGAATTCAAACCAAGAGTAGCCAAGTTGCTTGCTCCAAAAGAACTGAGCAGAAATGGCTTTTCAGAGGAAACATGCAAAGAAGGTCCCGCTGAAGAATCTCCAACAAAATTCACCTGCAGTTCATCTGGATTCCAAGTTGGAATTGGGCTAAAATGCTCATTCCGCAAACTAAGTTGATCCAATGGCTCAAAATGTGGCAGGCTAGAAGACAGATCACCAAAACCCAATTTCATGTCTGTCAGATGCGATTGAAACTTTGACGATCTGCTTCCATGCAAAGCCCGTGTCATCATTCCCTCAGGAATGCTGGGAAACAAGGATGATTTGGAGGACTTTGTTGCCTTCAGTGTCTTTAGCAATGGGAAAGCAGACCCATCCAAAAACTTGAGTTGCTCCTCCTCCCACCTAACTGCTAAATCTTCTGAAGTTTTGTACTTCGAGAATTTTAACCTGGGGTCTCTAAGCATGGCATCCCAATTACCCCTTCCATATCTCCGAACACCAACCCAAAGGAAATCAAGTTCATCCTCAGACCAGACATCTACTTTTGATTTCTTACTGTACAAGCTACTGGATCCAGAGCCAGTCCTCATTATTATGTTCTCAAGTACCTTTCTGTGGTTTTCAGGAAATGATGGAAAAGAGGATGGCATCTGACCCAAACCCAGTGTGGGAGAAACCTCCTTCTCCAGCTGATTATATCTTATTGCATCTTGAGGGTGAAATTTCAAATTGGGCAACAATGGCATTGCTGGAAGGTCTCTCATAGAGTCATTTACAGCTTCAAGTCTTCTCCCCAGGGACAAGCTGGGTAGTAAGTCATGGTGTGTACTAGGTATGCTCTTGGAAGGAAGTGGGAATCTGGGCAGCAATTTCTCATCAAAAGGCAAGTTTGGCAGTGACATCCTTTCCTGAAAACCAGCAAAACTGGAACTGGAACCTTCCAAACGATCAGAATCTTTCCCATGTGATATAGGTGGTGGACACTGCAATAATTATAAAATATGTGTACATAAGTAAATAGGTCAGTTTTATTTAGAGATTAACAAAGTCAACAAAGTGTGAGAGAGACAGACAAAGAATACCGGACTAAACGGGTGCCAACCATCTGATAAGTTATTTTTAAGACGTTGTTGCAAAACTTCAGCTGATGCATCTAGCAATTTTGGCTTGTCTGATGTAGTCTCCTGATGTTTTACAGCCGTCTCAATTGATGTTCCAGAGCAAGGAGGTAGACTAAATGGAAATTCTGGCCCAGTCACTGGCTTGCTTTGTCGAACCTTGGATCTTGAAGAGTTTTTGTGCAACAAATCCAATTGGTTGGCGTTGGGAGCACAGAGTCCTAGAACTGGTAACAGGTTGTTGGAAAGAAGCAAGTTTGCATTGCCTGTGCCCTGATTTTGGTGAGCTGGAAGTTTTGTGTCAGAGGGGTGTCCAAGAGAGTTAATAGAAAGATCCAGATGACCTCTCAACTTATGATTAGATAGGTGGCCCGACTTTATGGTTGCATCGGCATTACTCCTTGTTGCATCTGGCTGAGTGAACTCATAATCCTCTAAGTCAATCACAAAAGACTTTTTCTCCCTGCCTTGTTGAGCAAACTCCACTGCCTGATTCCCATCCGTGTTGTTGGCAGGAAGACAATGAGGAACCAACTCAGGTATAGGAGGCCCCTCATTAGGATGAAATACTTCAATTGAATTCCGCTGAGCAAGGCGTTCTTTTTGTCTAGCACGAAGCTTAGCACTGCTCAAAGAAAAGTAAATTGAAACGAATGATGTCAACTATTTTTCTAAATCTTATTTTCCTCATAGTTAACTGTGTCCAAGTAGCATGACATTTTCCACATGTTTCAAGAATATGAAGTCCTACGATTCTAATTTATTTTTTTATTTTTTTGATTGGTAAGATATCAGAATAATCTTATCTCGAGGTCCAATTTGACCCCATACTAATACTTTACATTACAGCAGCTAGAATGTTGTTGTTGATGATGATGAGTCGAGAGCAATGGGTTTCTTGGGTGAAGAAATTTAACTTACTATTTTGCCTTTAGAACTCTTCCAGCTGGTGTATATTCCCGCTCAGGCTCCACTTCTGGTTCCCGGTCCTCTTCACCACCACTCTGCATTTAAAGTTGAACTTGATAGTTGAAACTATGACTAACTATAATCAAAAGAAGAAAAGGAAAGGAAAGAAAAGAAGAGAACAACTATGACAACAAATGAAACTATGACTAACTATAATCAAAAGAAGAAAAGGAAAGGAAAGAAGAGAATAACTATGACAACAAATGAAACTATGACTAACTATAATCAAAAGAAGAAAAGGAAAGGAAAGGAAAGAAGAGAATAACTATGACAACAAACGAATTGTGCTTGGTGGAAAACATGAAAGGTTACATTTTTGAGAGATCTGCTGAATCATTGAAAAGACAAGTGGCAAGTAAATCAAAAGTGTACTCCAGTTGAAAAAAATAAATATTTACGAGCCTAGGTTTTTAATAAAAACAAAAATTTTTATGTAAAATAAATCTTACTCCATGCAGCTTCAAGCTGGACGCACTAGAAATATGAGAAGGAAGCAAAAGGAAAGACAGTTGAAAGGAGTGACACCAAGAGTAAACTGGAGAGAAGGAAATAAAACTGAACTGAGCATGTGCAAGTGCATTGGCTTGCAATAAACAATATCAAAGACCAAAATGGTAACCAAGGTTCATCTCTCACTGCATGAGGTCAGCACTGCAATCTTCAGCGAAAACCATAGACATAGACATAAGAAGCGACTCCATTCTACCAATCTCCATAGTTTCAGACCATTTCCAATTTTTTGGGATAATAATGAATGTTTTTCCATCAAATGTTGAGGGAGAGGATGAGGGAAAGGGAAAAGGAAGCGGTTCAGTTTGTTTGGAATACTAATCCGAAGTTTTGGAAGAGATATAATAATGTAGGCATGCATAAACACTATAGAAAAAGGAAAAGAAGGGGAAAGCTAAATCAGCCTATGGCCCAATAAAAAATCACATGTGAACTAAGAGACCATTCTGGTCCAACCTTCATTGGCAACATAATAGACCAGCTTTGTATTCATTACACTTGGAAGCAAATAGAAGTACCTCACTCAAAGTTTCGTTTGGGTGCGGAGCATAAGCTTCCCTGTAAGAGACAGCTTTCCTCAAGCGTTTCCCTCGACCAAGAGCAGCTTCCTCCTCGGTTTGATACTTCTCCCATCTAAAACCCAGTAAAACAAACAGGAAACTTAAATAAGCATTCCAGTGAAATACATTTCACTAAACAGAATAACTGAGTAATGGTAATTTTATCTCATGAATCATTTGAATTATGCATGTGGTTATTAGGAAAAACAGGGAATAAGAAACAAATATTAACATGTTGGAGAGTAATTATTTCAATCATTGCTTTTCAATGCGGGGAAAAAAAAAACAGAGTGTCCCAGGAGAACAAAATAAGAATTGGAAAGTTATAATGTATTATTTCCCTAGTAAAGAAAGAGGAAGCTATGAAGTGAGAATGATAATAAAAAAGGAATTAAAGAAAAAGATTACTAGACACTGAGACTAAAACAAATTTTCATATAATTTTAATCATAACTCTTTGTAGATGTTAAACCATGTGAAGAAAAAAAAAAACCATCACTAAAATTCAATTCTATTATAACCCCGTGGAACCTTGACTGTCAGGGTAACTTGACTTTACTCTTCTAAAACAATAACCAAAATAACAAATTACAAGACTTTAAGGATCTACTGGACACTTTTCCATGTAAAGGACTTCAAGCTGGAAGGGTGTGGGTGTCCATAATTTATATGTGGACTTCTACAACAGAAAGCAGTATCCAAGGTCAAACATGGTCAAATCAATTCACTGTACAAACAGTAATTCCTAGAACACAAAACTACTTCAGGTGTCGCAAAATCACCAGAAACAAAAAATTTTGAAATCACTGCAATTCTTAATTGAAGTTGCTATATAATAACAAGGCCACTAGCAGTTCAGGATAACATCACCACACATGAACAGCTGGGATGTCTACCTATAAATATACTCTACTGGACTGAACCCTCCCTTTGACCAATTGACCAAATGAATTGTTAATAGACTGTATTATTAATATAAACCCAATCAATGCACCTCAATTTGACTGTTTTAACAAGTCTTTCGATCAAATAAATCAAGCAACAGACTGACTGGTTCCAGAAAATGGTTCATAGCAGCGCGGATAGATAACTAGTTGAGTCATAAGATACAGATTATTTTTTTTTAAGAATGAGTGACAAGACAACAATAACATGAAGGGAATTGCATGTTTAAAATTTTCCAGAGTCGCTAAAAAAATCATGAGTATATAGTTCAATCATGGTGAAACAATACATTTGCCAACACAGCCTGTTCACTTATCCATGTGTTATAGAATAAAATTCAGACAAAGTACAACCACAGGTAAATCTCCTTACCTTACACGCAAAAGCCTGTCCCATTCACTTTCTTCAGTGACATTTATCACATTCTCCTCTTTCCTTTCAGGATTTTGTCCACAGGTATCATCAACCACAACTGGCGATTCAGCTCCCCCTTGCTCTTCTGTTGTTTCATCATTCCATTCCAAGGACTGCTTTGAAAAAAGCAGAGAGATTATTAATCAAAACCAGCAGTAAACATAATTTTGTTTGTGGTAGTCCTCTTTAGAATTAATCATTAAAGATGAAACATTCTGGAAAAGATTAAGATAAATAAAAGAACCAGGAAAATCCACACAGCAACCAAAAAGGCAATAACAAGACAATCCAAAGAATATATTCAGAAACATTTTGAAACCAAAAGAAAGTCTCATCAAATAGCTATTTTAAGGAATAAATTTTTCAGAGGCTGAAGAAAAGAAGGAAAGTTTAAACAAAACCGAGCCAAACTAAGAAAAGAAATATACAGACTCCTAGAGGCCACTCTCCTTCAAATAACTTGGTCACATGTTTTCATCATACATCGGGCAAGATGCAACAAACAGTTGCAACAGAAAACAGTAAGGCCTGGGAAATATGGTTGTTAATTTCTACAAGGGAAAGCCTAACTTTTACTCAAAGTAAATTTACAACCGTTTGTAGCATCAGAATATTGCCCAGAGCATCTAACTCGACAAATTCCAATTTAAATAAATAAACTGGGGTTTTGGTAGATGCACCAAGGCACCAAGGCACCAAGAAATGATATTTCAACCAAAGATTCTTATGAAGCAAAAGTCGTATTCCAGTAAAATAGTAAAAAATAAGCATGTCACCTGTAAGAGCAAAATGTGAGTACTTTTGATGTAGGAACAAATGAACAGATCAAAGTAACAACCAAATCACACACTCACCTTTACTGAGCCAAGCATATCATTCTCAAAATCTCCTTCAGCAGCATCAGTTGTTGCCAACTGGAGGTTTGAGCGGTCAAGTAACTTTGATATTGCATTTTCATCCCACACAATCTTGTTGCCACAATCTGTACATTTATCCTGATACACATCCCCGAGGCCACCACCCCTCTTCCTCTGCTTTTGCTCCAGATCTGCTATTGCATCATCTTTATCTTTGTTGATATTATTCTCACTGTTATCTTTCCCATTCATGCTTGAAGAATCACTAAAAAGTTCTTCAGTTCCCCATCGTAGAATATCTTCCACTTCTTTCTGAGACCCAGACTTATTCACAAAGAGCTGATCAAGCACTAGTTTCTTTCTAGCAAGTTGCAAGATGCGCTCTTCAACACTGGCACGAACAACAAGCCTGTACACCAGAAGTCTATTGGATTGCCCAATTCGATGTGCTCGATTCATAGCTTGGATATCAGAATGTGGGTTGAAATCGGAATCATAAATAATGACAGTGTCAGCGGATGCTAAATTGATTCCAAGGCCACATGAGCGCGTCGACAACAGGAAAACAAATCGACTTTTATCTTGGTTAAATCTTGCAATTGCTGTCTGGCGATCAGAGACTGATACAGAACCATCCACTCTCTCATATGTTTTAGGGCCGAACTCTATGTTCAAATAATCCTCAAGGATATCAAGAAGCTTGGTCATTTGTGAAAAAATTAGAACTCTATGCCCTTCCTTGTATAAGATCTTGAGCATGGAATGCAGCAGAGTCAGCTTGGCCGAAGCTTTTATTCGCATTTCATGAAGAAATTCTAATGACCCAGAATCAGGCTCAGTACCTGGTATGAGATATGGATGATTGCAAATTTTTCTCAGCTGCATCACAATGTTTAGCATCGATTGTTGTGCAACTCCTTTCCCAATGTTTCGTAACATTTGATAATTCTTCGTTAGCATTGCTCGGTAATATTCAGCTTGGATAGAAGACAACTCAACAGGAACTATTCGTTCCGTCTTGGGGGGGATATTTTGCATAGCATCCTTTTTAAGCCTTCTTAACATATGTGGTGAAACAAGTTTCTTCAGTTCTTCCACTTTTTCAGTCGTTGTGAGATCATTAAATTTCTCCTCAAAGGAAGATAAAGAGGGGAATGAAGCTGGCTGTAAGAAATTGAGCAAATTATACATCTCACCAATGTTATTCTGAAGAGGGGTACCAGTCAAAAGAACACGGTGTTGGAAAGAGAACGTATTGAGCAAATTGAACAGCTTGCTCCCTGAATTCTTAAGTCTATGGCCCTCATCAACTACAAGAACTTCCCAAGGAACTCCTCGCAAATAAGTGGAATCCGCAAGAACCATTTCATAAGTAGTTAAAAGAACATTAAATTTGTAGGAAGTGGTTTTCTTATTCATCTCATTGGGATTACTAGCATGCCATTCATACTGGCGAATCATGGCCCTTGCTTTTGCACACCCATGGTACTCCACAACATTTAAGTTGGGAGCCCACAGTGCAAACTCAGAGAGCCAGTTAGGCATTGTCGAAAGTGGAACCAAGACCAAGCAGGGAAGAGAAACTTTGAGCTCAAAATACAAAGATGAAATAAAAGCACAAGCAGATACTGTTTTTCCCAGCCCCATCTCATCAGCAAGTATCACATTTTTGGATCTATGCCAACACTTCCGCAACCAATTCAATGCCTCGAGCTGGTGAGGGAACAAGGAGCCTCCTTTTAGCTCCTCTGGTTGCTCCACCAGAGTAGCAATTTCATTTTGCAGACCATCACACCTCCCTTTCCGTAGACCATCCCTTGCAGAATCTTTTTCCAATGCCTGGTGTTCAAGTTGATCAAACTGATTGATCAGATGAACTGATTTTTTGAGAATAAGATCGTCCACACTTTCCCAAGTGCATTCGTCATAAGGAAGACCAGTCCATTTTACAAAAGCTTCCCTGCTGCCCTCAGAACCACGGAAAGCAATTACTCGCTGGGGCTGCTTCCACTTCTCCTCACAGATATTAATCACAGCATTTCCATACTTAGCCTTATAATTCTCTAGTTTTCTCTTTGCAAGAACTTTTAGCTGGGATTCTGAAATCCAACTGTTATGTATATGAGACCTCCCCACCCACTTAACTAGGAATTCATAAACTGTTGTCCCTTTGTTCACACATATTGGTTCTTCCATGGTAGGCTTCAGTACTTCATTTTCACCACCACAAGTTTTGATTTCCACATCTTCTTTTCTGTCTTTGATTTTAGGAGAGACATGTGTTTCACAAACTTCAGAAATTTGAACCCTAGAGCCTTTCAAACAAAAATCAGTGGTTTCTTCAATCACAGGATTTTCATGTCTTTTCGCTGTTACTTCTGTCGTTATTGCAGATTCATCTTGATCCGTACCACTTATGCCTCCAGAGCCTGAATCCTTTCCATCCTTCCCTAGTAAATCCTTGTTGTTCCCTCCTTTACAGTCTTTGCTTGCAGATCTTCTGTATACACGTATTGTGTCCACTCTGATGTCATTCTTCACACTTACATCCTTCTCAGAACTTTCAATAATGTCAGGATGACCCTCGACATGATTTTCAGCAATCCCCGCATCTGAATCCACATCACAAACAGCTTTTACCTCTAGGTGTCCATTTTCAAACTCTGGAATAAGCAATTCATCAGAAAGCTGGTCATTTTTGGTAATCTGAAATGTAACACATGACGAGCTTGTATTATCACCTTGAATCCGACAGCCCAATACCCGATCAACCTGTAATGTGGATATAAATCATATTGTATGAATTCAAGTATTTCTAGTAGAAAGCATTCGTCTATATCTAAGAGATTAATAGAAGAAAGCCTACAAATTTTCTGGATATAGCTGATTCACCTGCTGAAGTTCGGTCATGATAATATCTTCACATTTCTGGGTTTCTTCCACATGAACCTCCGCTTTATATGACTCTTCTAATGTTTGTGCAACTTCCACGGGATTCTTCTGATGAAATAAATAAATTTACTCATAATAATCATAACACCAAACATAGCATGCAACAGCAATAAATGACAATGATGCTGAGAATGACAAGAGGAACAGTACTGACATGTCAGAAGATGACAATGATTGTAAAGTGCTGATCTTGAGTAAGGGATATATGTTTGGGCTGATTGCATCATTTATTGATTTTGCTAGTGTGAAGCCTAAATCCAAGATAGATGGAGGTTCTATGAGCACACGGTGGTGGAGAGAAATAATCTGCCCATGGTAGATGGTGCCAGGAGGAACACCACCAACAACAAACTACTGTGCCAACTTGCATGTAACATCAATAATGCAAAACCAGACAGATGAAGTGGTATATTGTTACAGTGCTAACAACTAATGAAGAGTGAGAATTTAATGTAGCAATAACCAGTGACATGTGGTAAGCACCTAATGACCTAAGGTACAGGCACATAGTCATACTTACCAACCGTTATTGTTACTATCTTGTATTTTATGCTTGATGAAATATCCACATAACTATAAAGGGAAAATGAAAAATAATAGTAAAAAAAAATTACCTCATCCTTCTGCAAATCTAAGTTCTTGAGTTCAACATCTTCTGCTGACAAAAATACAGAAACCTCATGATTAACAGCTTTCTGTTTCTGGTTCGATTTATGAGTCCCAGAACTTGCAGTATTGGTTTTGGATCTATGTTTTTTGGAAGTGCGTTTTCCCTTGTTGGTCCTGTGCTTCTTAAAACTGACCACACTACAGCCTTCAAGCTTTCTTTTCCTGTTCTCAGAGGTTGCACCAATTGCAAGAACAATTTTCTTTCTTGGAGATCCATTATCGCAAGACAAGACAAGCTTCTCACCAGAACATTCATTATTTGGCTCGGATTCAGTAAGTTTAGAACAAGACAAAAGTTCGTCAGCAAGGGAGATTGATTTCTTCCCTGCTGATGACTCCTTTGGAGATGCAGGAGGTTTCTTTTCATCAATGTTCACATGCAATGAAGTGCCATCTACAGAACCAAGAGCAGATGGATCACTTGGCTTGGAGCTAGAAGATACATATAACAAGGAATCTGGGTCTTTTTCCACGGATTTGGATCCTACTGTTAGAACAGATTTCCCTTTGCAGGAGGACCTTCGCTTGGAGACAATGGAGCTTCCAAAAAGAGCAGATACTTTGTCAGCGACTGATGACTTTACTCCAGTCCTAGAATTTGTAGTGACAATTTTTGTTCTTGCACGTTTTGAAATGGAACCCAGTGGGTTAATGGACTTCAGCGGGTCACTTTTTTTAGAGCACTTTGGGCATTGCCATTTTCCCATTGGAATGCGCTTCAGAACATGAATAAAAAAGAATTAAAAATATGAGGGAACAGTCATTGATATCATCAAATATGGCAGGACGGAAAAACAGAAAGAAAATCATCAGCATGCAGCTTCAATACAACTGAAAATACCTTTAGAGGTGGATCAAGGCACTGTAGATGATACACCCGGGGACAGCTATCACAGCACAACAAGTTGCCACCAAGATCACATATTACACATTCATAGTAATACTGGAAGGCAAAGTTTATTAAAAGGTAACAAGGAGTTAGTAAATGCAAGCACATACCCAAGACGCTCAACTCCAAATAGTTATAAAGATGAGTAGCTTGCTGAAACAACAAAATTAACCACGGAAATAAGTTATGAACAGAGGGAATAGCATATCAAATGAACTTTGTTGGCATGTGATTTTAACTTGCGATCTAGAATCCTAATGGTATCATCAAAAATATAGATGAGGGGGAGAGAGGGATTGTGAACACCAGCTACACGCCTCTGCCACATAAAGAGATCAAAAAACTTCCCACATTGTTCTAGTGCCACCATCCATAGACAAGTTACTCGCTAAAACAACCAGAAAGCTTGCGTCGTATTTAGGTTTGGAACGCCCCATGTAGTTAAAATTTATAATTCCAGAAAAGGCTCCAGAAAAATGAGAAGAAGATCCTTAGATTATTGTTCTGCTCAAAGACATCAATTATGTTCAATTGCAAAAAAGACTAAGCTAGAAAAGGTTCTTCAAAACACTTACTAACAGTTTCCTTAATTTGATTGGAATCAATGAGATCTTCTGGTAAAACCTAGAACTAAAATTTAAAGGAAAGCATTGGTGATGTATCAAGTAAATATTTTCACATCAGGGGGGTCTTCCTGTCATGATCTCAACAGAGCATTTCATGAGGATCATTGCTTTTTACAGAACACACTCTACAGCCAATTTTTGCCCTGATAGGGATGTACAGGATTTCTTTTACTTCCTGTGCTATTTTATGTTACCAAAGTCCCGTTTCAGTAATAAATATTTAATTTAAAGCCATGATGAAATGATATTTTCAATTCTCAAAGAAAAGGAAGAACTGACTAATTAAAATGTCCAATTGAAGCTTCATCAGGCTTTATATGGAAGAAAGTCCCATTCATAAAAAGGAATTGGTTCCAAACACATAGGACTGTCAAGCCACATGGATGTTTTTGTAAGACAAATTGAATCCAGATGATGATCATAAACAGCCATGCAACTGAGCATAGAAGAAGAAACCCAAAACATGAGACAAAGATAATATAATTAAAATGTGCTCCATAAATTATCAGAAAAGGTTTTATTATTCAAAACCGATGATAAGTAAACTGCCTGTTCAATTAAAATCAGAGCAAAAATGTGTTCATACACCATCTATCAAGGATTTTATGCTATACTTTTGAGCTGAAGAAACATCAATCCAACAGAATGCTACATCGAACAAAAGGATAACTCACCCCATCATTTCCTTTCTTCTTGGATGTAGATAGATCAGGACTTAGTTCACTCTTTGGCCTGCGTTTAGCAGCAGAAGTATTCCTTGGAGACTCCAGGTTATCTTCTTTACTAGTAGAAACAACTCGTCCATATAGAATCTTTTTTCGTTTTCGCTTCAAGACCCAGTTTCTGCTTATCATTTTGCTACTTGTTGAGCCGTTATCCTTCATCTTTTAATCCTTTGTTTTACATTTTCCAGAAGCATCCCCACAACGCATGCCATGCATCAGATAGGAAGTAGCATCAAAGCTCCAAAAGAGCAATTTAAGCCACTACAAATCCTCAGCATCCTGTTGAACATTTATAAAGGAACTCCAATAAGAAAATAGCAACATTGGATAACGACAAATTAGAATGAACCAAATGGTGACTAACTTTAATACTGCCTACTGGCTTTGACAGCATCCACATAGAGAAGTACAAGACATAATCAGTGTTCAGTACAGATAATCAGACCTTGTCAAATCCAACAGAAAAAAAAGGTTAAAATTGCATGATATCTCAAACAAAAGCAGCACAAAGCAACAAGCACTTCACAAGGTTTTGACTTCAAATTGGCTAATCACCGCAATTATCTACATCGATCACGTCAAAGAACTCATGTTATTATTTCCTCTCAGCGAAAGGTAACATTCTGCAATTTAGGAAAGGATATGATACCAGATCATCAAAAAGTTAAGTCCTACACCACGTAATAATTGCAAGGGGGTGCATCTTCTCGCTAAACTAGCGAAATCAAGTCACGTAGATGAAAATCCAAAATTAGCATTTCACACTAAAGTTTAACCCATCAGATTAGTTTCGGTAAAGTAAAGGACTCAAATTGCAGAAATGATCCCAATGCAAGTATTACAATGACAACAACCCACCTCCGGACTCAAAGCACAACCAACCAAAACCATTGACTTGATTAATCACCAACTACCTATTTGTTGACCTCGTAGCAGGAGATTGACAGACATTTGCTACAATTCCCAATACCAAATTGGAATTGGCTCCAACAAATACATACAAGCCTCACAGAGACCAGAAGCCAGCCACTGCACTAGTACAGCACAGCTGAAGCAAGCCACCACAATCTCTGTAGTGAAATCAATTAGCTGTTCAGACTTAAGCAATCAAAACCATGAAATGTCTAACGAAACAACAAATAGAGTGCCAAAATTGAAGAATCCAAACATAAGGAACTTGACCAAGCACATGCATTCACTCAAAACCAAAAACCCCCCATTCCATCAACTATTCAATGACACCACATTCTTTTCAAAACCCATGTACCAAATAACTCCATATCACCAAACAATTCGGCAGCAATCAATAAAACAAACACGAACTCCAAAATCAAGCAATAAAAACATCAAAACAGCTAGGAAATTAGCTCAAACTACATAATATCGAAACCACTCGTAGAATTAACCCAACAACCAACTTCAAACAAAGAAATAAGAAGTACCCAGATAAGAAAACAAGCTCACCAATCTTTGTTGTGGATCAAAAACCAATCTTTGCTGTCTAATGTCCTCAGAAATTGACGGGTTAAGCAAGATACACACTATAGAAAGCTGGAGGGATTAGGGATTGGAAGTTAAGGAGAGAAAGGTATGAGATGCGAGAGAGAGAGAGAGAGAGAGAGAGGCTAAGACACAAATAGCAAAACAACATTAAAATAATAAAAAGCCCCCACCACGTCTCTCTTTATATATACAATCAATACATTTAGAGAGAGAAAGAGAGAAGGATACGGTTTCGCCGGGGTCATAGGACGGGGTTACACGCTGACATTTCAGCGCATGAGAGAGACAGTGAAAGCAAGCAAAAGCCCGTCAAATTGCACCTACCCAATTATATATTGCCACGTGTCTCAAGCTGGGTTCATGTTCCCAAAAATTTGATCGTTGATCTTTGCGTGTCTTTCTAAATGTAACTCCAATGAGTCCCCTACTCCTCGTCCTCTCTCTATCTCTCTCTGGTTGCGTTGCATTTTATAGAAAGAAAATGCAGAGAGAGAAGGAGGGAGAAGGCGAGGCTCAAATATTCATCGTTATTTTTTGCACGCCGATTCGGAGGCACTAACCGCTGCTGCTGCCGCCACTAATTCTACCCAAACTTTCATAAAATGTCAGCATAATATACAAGCTCATGTTTTTTTATCCCCATGATGTTAGTGTTTATCTATTGTATATGTATATACCTATTTTCATTCCCCAAATACATATATATAAAAAAAAGATATAATTTTCTACCATTTTGTATTAACATCCCATGTATACCAATAGTTTCTTGGATTTCTTTTACTTTTTTTTATTTTTGAATCTGAATTTTTCTTTGATGCTGTTGGTATTCAGACCATTTAGCTCGAACACAATTTAGAATATTCATCATTAGGCACTTGTATATTCTCTCTCTCTTTATGGTGTTGTTTCTGGTTACAATAAATGCTTATTTCTACCATTACCTATCAATACATACATATATATATACATATGTGTATATATATGTATGTATGTATGTATGTATATAATGTGATATGATTTTACTACAACAGTGGAGTGCACGTGATTTCTTCTAATGGAACACGACATGACTCCATTGGAAGATTCACCACGTCTGTCTGCGTAACGTGGACATGTTAGTTATTTTCTTTTAATGGAACTGGATTTTAGTAATCTTGTGTGTGGATTGAAATAACTTTTTTTATTTAAAAAATTTTATTTTTTATATTATTATATCAAAACAACTCAAAATCTCAAGAATAAAAAATCATAAATTTTTAAAAATAAACACCGCCTTCATTTAGTGAAATTTTTATTAATAAACAACTGGCCCACACTAGTTATTAATGCCATGGTAGAGCCCAGTCATGTTGAAATCTTTATTTGCTGCGAAGAACAACAGTTCACTGGATCTTCTGGGTCGTTCCGGGAGGAGAGATCATTTCCCATTATCTGAAAATTGGAATACAGTTACTGCTATAATAAAAACAAAAATAAAAATAAAAATAATCCTGAAATACTAACATCAATGAAAACAAAAAATCTCTATCACCAACAAGCTTTTAAGTGGGACCCTGCACAACTAAGCATAACATAACATGATGGATGACAGATGATGGCTTTGTGCAAGGCATGTACTCAGTTTTTTAAAATGTCTTTTATTTGAAATTATTTTAAAATAATATTTTTTAAAATTTTAGATTTATTTTTTATATTAATAGGATTTAAAAATATATAAAAAAATTAATTTAAATTTAAAAATATATTTAATTTTAAACAAAAAAACACAGAACAGAATAAGAAACTAGAACGTAATTGACACGCGTGTGTTTTTCTTTTATCTCTCCGTAAATACCGCTTTTTTTAAGATAAAAATCACCATTACACCGTTGCCCCCTAAAATATATTTTATTAAAAAAAAGGCCAAATAAAAATTGACAGATCTACTTCATTTACCCACACAAATGATAGAATAAAACCTATAATAATAATAATAGAAAGGATAAAAACAAGAACATTCTATATTTATACGCACAACAATCAAGAGAGAAAGAAAGAAAAACAGAGTCTGGCTGTTTCCTAAGCTGACTTACTGTCTTTGCTTCTATTTTCTGGTACTCTCTCTTATTTCTTCACTTCTCATCGACTCTCTTTTTTGGCTAAAAGTTTATCTTTTAGTTTAAAAGTTTTGATCTTTCTTATTTGTTCAAGCTGTGATCGTGATTAGTTTATAATAATTGTGTTCACGTCTTACTATTAATTCTTTTTGGGTAAGTTGAGGTGTAATCAGTGTGAGTTTTGGGTTTTTGAGTGGGATTTTTATGTGGGTTATATTTGGTATTGATTTAGGTTTTTTAAGAGTTTAAAGTTTACTTCTTTGAGCTTGATTTCAATTTGCAAGTCGTTGTTAGGGTTTGATGTTGTTTTGTCTTTGTTAATTTCCAAAGTCACCCGATTATAATTTTTCAGTCCTTATGTTGTGATCAAGTTTTTTCAAGTAGATTTAAATAATTTAGTTCTCTAATTATGGTTTTTTCTTTCGACTTTTTTTTTTCTGGGTAAAAATTGTATATACTTGTCCATCCGGGATTTCCTTTTTTTCTTAGTATGATTGATATATATTGAGTTGTGTCTTTAAAAGATTGTACCAACACAGTTACTGTCTGCAGTTATATTTGTTTTTTTAAGGCAATTTCTCATTAGCATCACTGAATCTGTTTTCATCACTTAATTGATTCATGGGGCATTGAGTTGTGGTGTTTCAGTGGTAGCTACGATGATTCTTGAATGTAACTGATAGTTTTCTATTTGTTTGGCCACCAAGAAAGACAAGGAAAAGTAACCACATCTAAAGTTTTCAGTATCAGGTCTTCTTTGCCAAAGACATGGAAATGAAGCACCTGATAATCTTATGACCTATAAGCTCAACACAATTTTTTAGGCAGATCCATCTCTGTCGTAAGGCATGCATATTTGTATTCTTTCTGTGAAAATTAATCCCCTTATTTCTTTCTTTAAGTGGGTGGATCTATCTATTCCATGTTACTTTGTGCAACTCTACCGTCAACGGGGGGGCTTTCCTGTAAAATTTACTGACCTTTGATAGCAAATAATCCCTTGATCATGTGTTTGTTTCTATTTGAAATGCTCTTAAGTTTTCTGTCTTGTTGCATCAAATATCTTCTTTTCCTAAAGATTGCTCATACTAGGTGTTTGCTTTCGAATTACCCATGTAATTCTCATTGCCAAGATCTTATTTCCCATTTCAGGTTTTCTCCTGCTAAGATGTCTTTTTCCAAGCAAAGCTTGTGGTTGGCCATATGAGTGTTTCTGTACTGATATGGCATTATTGGCATCTTGCTTTGCTGGTGCAGTTGATTTAAATGGACAGGAATCTGGGAAAAATTATGGTAGATCAACAGAAAAACTATGAACAAATTCAATCCAATAACATGGAAGCTAGAAATGAAGGGAAGGGGTCTGTAAACCAAAGATTTTTCCATGATCCATCAGCTAATATTAATACTAACGTGCGACCTCCTGACTACAACATGTCAATGGGAGCTAGGCCTGTGCTAAATTACTCCATTCAGACTGGTGAGGAATTCGCTCTTGAATTTATGCGGGAGAGGGTGAACCCCAGGCAACAGTTCTTTCCAAGTGCTCACATTGATCCTAATAGTTCAACTAGCTATGTTGGACTGGAGGGTGTGTTGGGAATATCCCATATGGGTTCTGAAAGTGGGGCTGACATCTCTATGATTAGCTCGGTTGAAAAAGCTCGGAACCAGGAGTCTGACAGGAAGGGGTCTTCTGTTAATGAAGATCAAAGTTATTATGACCCTGTCCCATCAGTACCGCGAACCTCACCGAGAAATGACAGCAGTCGAGGAATTCATGGTTATCCATCTTCAGGAGCTTCTGATAGTTCATCAACAAAGTTGAAGTTTCTCTGCAGCTTTGGTGGTACAATTTTGCCTCGTCCGAGTGATGGAAAGCTGAGATATGTTGGGGGCGAAACGCGCATTATCCGAATAAGCAAAAATATTTCTTGGCAGGAGCTTATGCAGAAAACAGTGGCAATTTACAATCAATCTCACACTATAAAATATCAGCTTCCTGGTGAAGATCTGGATGCGTTGGTTTCTGTATCCTGTGATGAGGATCTTCAGAACATGATGGAAGAATGCAATGTATCAGAAGATGGGGGGTCAAAGAAGCCTAGGATGTTCCTTTTTTCTTGCAATGATCTAGAGGACTCCCAGTTTGGCCTAGGAAGTGGAGAGGGTGAGAATTCTGAGATTCAATATGTAGTTGCTGTAAATGGTATGGACTTGGGCTCAAGGAAGAACTCAATGAATCTGGCAAGTGCATCTGGGAACAATTTGGATGAGTTGCTCTGTCTTAATGTTGAGAGGGAAAGCGGTCGAGTTGCAGCTGAATTTACTGGCAGTAATGTCCCGTCTTCAGCAGTTAATATGCTGCCATCAACAATTCAATCTTCTCAACCAGTGCCGATGATTTCATCTAGTGCCCAAGAATCAAATTCACAACCTTACCATGGCCAGAAAATGCACCGTGGAGATAATAGCCAGCGCCCAGCATCATCCATGCAACCTATTGAGAGCTTCTCCCATGTGGATGGAAAGGGCGTCAATCCATTGCCAGTCCCAATTCAATTTGGTTTTGGTTCTCATCTTCCTGACCATGCAACAGTTGGGGAAAATTTAGTGGGAGTGCCTTTCCATGTGTATCCTCCAACACAACAGGGGTTTTTGGGAGAAGAGAAACTGTATAGTGGCATTCATGTGCAAAATGCAGAAGTGTCTGCAAAGGATACAAAACTCAAAAGAGATAGCTCAGGAAAGAAAATAAATGAACCTGAGAAAGTTAAAACTATGGATAAGGAGGCAGCTAAAAAGGAATTGAAAATGAAGCGGGATGATTCATTCCAGAAGCTTAATGAAACTTTTAAAATTCGGGCAGTGGAAAATGATACTGTTTCCTTGCATCCACATGATAGTTCTGCTCCAAATTACACTTCTAGAGAAGAAGTATCGGTTGCCAATTCAATGCAAGAAGTAGGATCACCACTGCAGCTCATGAAAACTAATAAAGGGCCCCAAGAAGCTGTACTCAGTTCAATGTCCACTGAAGCTGTGACTGAAGGGATAAAAAATAACGGGGATGACCATTTCCATTCATCTGGTGATCCATTTGCCCCAGGATATGGGGGTTCTGAGGCTGATCCAACAGATTTTAGCTATCCTGAACCATCTGTTGTTTCTCATCGGGTTTTTCATTCTGAGCGAATTCCCAGGGAGCAGGCAGAATTAAATCGCTTGTCAAAATCTGATGATTCTTTTGATCCTCAGATTCTAATAACTCAAGCACGTTCTGGTTCTCAACCAGTTATAGAATCAATTGATAAGTTGCATGAAGGAAATGTGGCTTCCCCGACTGACCTGCCCCGCACATCTGCAAGATCGCGTTATGCAAATCCCCGGACTGTTGAAGATGGACTCGCACAGTTTGAAAAGTATAAAGAATTTGCTGATAACATCAGTAAAGTAAATCCCAATATTGCTCAAGGTCTAGGGTCAAACGTGCAGAAATCTGAATTGAGACGTGTTGTTTTTAATCCAGTGGATGATTATGAAGGTTCCCAGGTTAAAGGTAACTACACTGATCGCTCTATCAATGATAACAAAGCAGTTGGGTTGACACATTCCACAGCAAGTCAGGGAACTTCTAGTAAGCACCCAGAAGATCCTGCTTTGAGGCCTCAAGAGTTTGAAAGAACTGATATTGGTGCTGACAATAACAATGGGAACAACACTAAGGTGAGTGTGCAGCCTCTGGCATGGACAGAGAGCCCAGTTAGAGCTGTTTCTCAAGGGGAGCCCAGCTTTGGTGTTGGCACTCCTGAGCAGAAAGACATACGAATCGATATAAATGACCGGTTTCCTCCTGATTTCCTGTCTGATATTTTTTCCAAAGCGAAAATCCATGAGACTGGTTTGGGGCCTCAAGAGTTTGAAAGAACTGATTTTGGTGCTGACAATAACAATGGGAACAACACCAAGGTGAGTGTGCAGCCTCTGGCATGGACAGGAAGCCCAGTTAGAGCTGTTTCTCAAGGGGAGCCCAGCATTAGTGTTGGCGCTCCTGAGCAGAAAGACATATGTATTGATATAAATGACCGGTTTCCTCCTGATTTCCTGTCTGATATTTTCTCAAAAGCGAAAACCCATGAGACTGGGGTCAGTCCAGTGCATGTTGATGGAGTGGGCTTGAGCTTGAACATGGAGAATCATGACCCAAAACGCCGATCTTACTTTCAGAATTTGGCTCAAGATCAGTCTGCCAGGAAAGTTTTTTCCCTTATAGACCAAGACCATCTGAGTTATTCATCCTCGCTTACAAATGTTGAAGGAGGGGCTCCCATAGATTATAGTTATCCACCCTTAAAGTCTGATGGAGTTGGCTTGCCTCACATTGAGGAAGATGTTCGGCAAGAGACTTCTGGTGTTGTTGGACCAAACACCATGGATTCCCATGCAGATTATGGTCATTTTGAGCTGAAAGGCACTGAGAGTGCGTGGTTGGATGGGATGGATGCTAGAATACCTGAATCAGAGTATGAGGTACATTGATGAGTTTTTCTATTTCATCTGTTTGATAATCCCTGTGTCTTAACCCTCTTGCTATTGTTTCACTACACCTGATTTTCTTATGACCGTCAGGGTGGCAAGTTGGACATTCGAAACATTGGCACACATCTTGTCGATCTTTCTCTAGGAGAGTTTGATATTAGCACCTTGCAGGTGATTTCTTTCAGTGTGATGTTGTTGTTGTTTAACTATGGCTGTGTGTGATGGAAGCTGAAAATTTTGTTTGTTGCAGACTCAAATTGCATTGTATAAGATTATCGTTTGGAAATTCTCGTATGTGAAAATATCATTAGTTTAGACAAGTTATTGTTCTAATAGAACAGGATAGTATTGATAAAGCATTGAAGGACTGAAAAATGCACAACTTGTATCTAGAATCTGCTCTGATGTCTTTTGCAGAAACCATAAGAAATGAAAAGGAGAAAAGGAGTATTATAGTCAGTGAGAAATGGACTGTTTCAGACCATCTATTCCCCTCCAGGAGGGCAAGATCCATGGCCGATAATTCAACCCACTGGAGGGGTGGTTTTTGCAGTGGCAAATGTGAAGTAAAACAGGTTGTGTTTCCTTGACACTGCTTCGTTCACTGCAGTGGATAAAAGTAACATGATGTTGGCAACATTAACACTGGTAATGTTTGGCTAGAGAATGCTGGTGTTAGGGAAACACAACATTCTTTAGTCAAACATCACTGTTTTGTTCCACAGTGCTGTGCATGTAAAACTCATTTCAGGAAGTCCAACTCTGTTTAAAATGTGGAAACAAAATATATGAAACAATATGATGTCACATGCTCATGGGGAATGGCTTGGCATGTCAAGACATTCTTGTTGAATGATCTGGTGGATTTCATTTCTTGCTATTTGTTTCACTTTTTGGCACCTGAAGTACATATTGGGACATCTAGTAACATGCTATTAGTCATACATTATATGGGCTATTAGTCATGCATTATATGGGACATTTTCTAAGACTCGCTACTTTCATTGGTGTTGGATATGTTCAGTCAATGTCATTGAGGATTTCTTTTATCTGTGTAAACTTTCTCTCTCGTCACAGATCATAAAAAATGAGGACCTGGAAGAGCTGAGAGAATTAGGGTCTGGCACATTTGGTACTGTTTATCATGGAAAATGGAGGGGTACAGATGTTGCCATTAAGCGAATAAAAAAGAGCTGCTTCACCGGCCGCACATCAGAACAAGAAAGATTGGTGAGCTTATGTTCATTCTAGTGATTCTTTTAATGAACAATTTAGCTTGAAAATAATTGACATGTATGTGTGATAGCATCTAGTATACCAGGAATATCAATGAGCCTGGAAATTTCTCAAGGTACCCTTTTTAAGCTTCTAGAACTATTTCTGAGGTCAAGATCCCTTTTATGAACTGGAATTGAAGAATTAGTAAATTTGTTCCACCTAAAATGATTGTGAACTTATAATTTATACTCTAATAACCGAGTCTATTACATGGTTATAAGATCTTTTCATACCAGAATAGGCTTGTATATGTTCTCATTATGAGCAAAGGTCCTCAGAGCATCTCTGAATAAAGTCTGTTTACATTACATATGGATCCTTTCATTGTTACATTTCCTTTAGGATTAGGAGATTTAAAACATTGGTGAGCTTACTATTATTCTAGTGATCTTTTTAAATGAACAATGAAACATGTAAATAGTTGACTTGTAAATAAGAAAAATTTAAGGCAGTTGTTAAACCTTATTTTGCATCCCAGGTCAAATTTGGGCTAGAAGGCTGGAATGTGGTACATTTCAGATACTTTGAATGCCTTAACTTCTGGATTGTCTAGGTGCTGTTCTAGGGTTTCAGTAACCTTTAGTTATATGAAAGTAACAAAAACAAATTTTGGCACTACCTGTTGGAGGATATGGATTTGTTTTTCTTCATTCTGCATCTGTAACTAGTATTGTTATTTTTCAGACCACGGAGTTCTGGCGTGAAGCTGAAATTCTTTCAAAGCTTCACCACCCCAATGTTGTTGCATTTTATGGAGTGGTGCAGGATGGACCAGGAGGAACACTAGCCACTGTGACAGAGTTCATGGTGAATGGCTCTCTTAGACATGTTTTACTTAGCAAGGACAGGTAAGATTTATGTGTTGAAGGTCATTGTACTTGCACTACACAATTCACTCTGTTAACATATTCTTGTTTAACTTAATCTTCATAAATGTATAGGCATCTTGATCATCGTAAGCGTCTGATTATTGCGATGGATGCAGCTTTTGGAATGGAATATTTGCATTCAAAGAACATTGTGCATTTTGATTTGAAATGTGATAACTTGCTTGTCAACCTGAAGGATCCTTTACGACCTATTTGCAAGGTAACTGTGGTACTGTTGCTGTGTGGGTGGATTCCATATATATGATAAATGTTACTTACTGCCAGTCCGATTTCTGAATACTTATTTACTTAGCTGCTAGTTGGTCATGCAAAACTAATGTTTAAGACATAACATAAATGCTTCTGTTTTTGCAGGTAGGTGATTTTGGTTTGTCAAAGATCAAAAGGAATACCTTGGTTACTGGTGGTGTAAGGGGAACTCTTCCATGGATGGCTCCAGAACTCCTGAATGGTAGCAGCAGTAAGGTTTCTGAAAAGGCAAGTAACGAATTTCTTGTATGTTGTGAAAAATGCATGTTTACATTTCCATCAGATTTTGTCTGCCTTGATTTTTTTTTCTTCTAACAATGCAAGTTATCTAGATGCTTATAGAATTACATGAAAGTTGGTAAATTGACTTTTGGCATATTGTTTCTTTTGGTCAAATAACAACAGTGATTATGCAATTGATGCTCATAACCTCTTTGCTTATTGGCAGGTTGATGTGTTCTCTTTCGCCATTGTCTTATGGGAGATTCTCACTGGTGAAGAGCCTTATGCCAATATGCATTATGGTGCAATCATAGGTATGCATGAAACGTTTCAGTTACATAAGTGATACACTTTTGAAGCACCATAGCAGACAGCGTGCTGATATATTCCACGCTGATGCCTGGGCCTTCTATGTTCGTTACTTAATTTTTGCTGTTATTTTAGATTTTCTTAAGAGTTTAGGCGTATTGATTTCAGTGATATAACCTCAAATATTCTATAAATTGGTGTTTGCTAATAAATAAATGTCACAACTTTTTATTGATACTGGAGTTGCTTCGTAGTTAACAAGTCTCTTCTTCGTTGTTTCTGTGTCCCTCTCCCCTGCAGGAGGCATAGTTAATAACACCTTGAGGCCGCCTGTACCAAGCTTTTGTGACCCGGAATGGAGATTGCTAATGGAGCAGTGTTGGGCACCTGATCCCATGGCCCGTCCATCATTCACAGAGATCGCCAGGCGCTTACGCGCCATGTCAGCCGCATGTCAAACTAAACAGATACCCAAGTAGCGATGCTTGCCAATTCCTTTGCTGTGTTTTTTAGCCCATTGTCATGCAATACAATCGCAAAGAGTTTATTTCGTAAAGGTTGTGTATATCTACAAGAGGAGGGAGAAGGGGTTCCCAATGTATGATTTTTGTGTTGTGCAGAAACTGGAAGAAAGTGAACTTTATGTAAAGCTATTATTTTTGTCTATAGCATATACGAACTTCATATCAGAACTCTATAATGGTGTCTAGACGCCCTTCATTCGGTTTGTACGGGAGGTGGAGCATTCTTATGGATCTCTGTTGATTTTTTTTTCCTCTTTTTTCCTGTTGCTTGCTGGTATGGCCTGCATTAACAACTCATGGGGATTGATGAACCTAAAATTAATAGCCTTGAGTTCCCGGGTCTGATTTTAGGCAAAAAAACTAAAAAAGAACCCTTGTCCATCCATACATGCTATGTATGGTCCGAGACTCTACGCTCAATATATCTTGAAAACACCATTTGCCCGATCCTCGGAAAAATGGTAAATGAAACCTTCCCCAGGGAAGTTCATTTAGCTCAACTAGCATCGCCCCCTTTCAAGTTCGAGCCTCGAAAACCATATTGTGTATAACTCCCAGCTCAGTGCATGATTGCCACTTGGCACTAGATGCCTGTGTACCTCATCAGGGGGGGAACTTTAAGATGGTATCAGGACATGCTTTGTCCAGGCCTCATTCCCTAGTCACACATTTTCACACGTCATGGAGTAACCTGCCAAGATTAGGGTAATCATCTTGCATGATTGTACTGTAAATTTTGCCTAATTAATTATGGGAATTGGTGTAGAAATGGTATAATTGTAAGTGGCAAATTTGTAGTTTTTTTAAAAAGAATAGATAACAATTTTTTTTAAGTTTTTTCTATATACTTAACCTTTTTTATTATTTTACACTTGATTTATTTATCATTATTTTTTTTGTTTTTTTATTATTTTTTTCTTTATAGTTTTTATAAATATTATTTTTTATTTTTTACATTTTGAATATTTATCGCTGATCTATTTATATTATTTTTTTATTCTTAATTTTTTTTAATTTTTTTTTCATTACACTTCTTTTTAAAACAAATATTATACAAAGCCAAGGTCAAAATCATCACTGCACCATGAAAAGTCTACTCACAATCCACAATGCAGGCACTAATCTTTTGTTAATTAAAAGTAGATTATTGCCGATTAGATAATTTTTCTTTTAACATAAAAAAATTCATGTATTGCTATTACTTTTTGTAAAAATAAAAAAATAAATCATGTGAATGTTAGCTTGATATGATCCGGTTAATTTAATAAGTCTAAAAACAACCCAAATAATCAATAAAAAATAAGTTTGATTTTTTTAAAAAAATCAAGACGATATTTAAAAAAAACAAAAATATATTGGATCGATCATAATTAACTTGTTAATTTTATAGCTCTACTCATGAAAGCATGATAACCCAACAGAAAGTAAATTGAAAGAATTTTTTAAGTTTAATTTTCAATTAACCTAATATTATATGATGGAATTGAAAAAAAAATCAATTAAAAAAAATATAGAGACCATGGTCAACCTATATTAACTTTTTAAAATCACGCTTTGAGTCAAGAGATCATGATAATACCATAGAAAATAAATTATAAAACTAAATTCTCAATCAATCAAGTGTTGAAGAATGCAATTTAAAAAAATCAATTAAAAAAAGTAAAATAATGACTCGAGTCGACTTGAGTTAATCCACCAAACCTGTAACCCGGGTCATAAGATCTGGATAACCTCATAGAAAATAAACCAAAAACCAACTCGAGTCAACTTGGGTTAATTTATTATACACGCAACCTATATCATAAGATCAAAATAACTCCATAAAAAACAAATTACAAAAGCAAATTCTCAATCAATAAAATTAAATTTTTAAAAAATAATTAAAAAAAGACTTGAAAAATAACTATAGTTAACTCATGTTAATCTGTCAAACTGGTGACTGAAGTCGTGAAAACATGATAACTACAAATCAAAATAAATTATGAAGCCTAATTTTCAATCAATAAAAATTTAAAAGATAAAATTTTTAAAAAAAATCAATTAAAAAATCTAAATTAACCGAGTTAACCCACTAAACTTACACCCCGGGTCATGAGATTTAGATTATCCCATAGAAAATAAATAAAAATAAATCATGAAATCTAATTCCCAGCAAACCAAATGTTAAAAAATAAAATTAAAATTAATAAGAAAAAAATCCAAGAAAACCAAAAGAAAAAAATAACACTATTAAAATGAATAGTGTATTACAAGATAGTGCATATTAAAAGCACCACTTTTTTTAGTATTTTGCTAAAATAAAATTTTAAAAAATAATTAAAAAAAAAGACTTGAAAAATAACTACAGTCAACTCAGGTTAATCTATCAAATTGGTGACTTAAGTCATGAAAACATGATAACTTCACAGAAAACAAATCAAAATAAATTATGAAGCCTAATTTTCAATCAATAAAAATTTAAAGGATAAAATTTTTAAAAAAATTAATTAAAAAAATCTAAGTTAACCGAGTTAACCCACTAAACTTGCACCCCGGGTCATGAGATTTAGATTATCCCATAGAAAATAAATAAAAATAAATCATGAAATCTAATTCCCAGCAAACCAAATGTTAAAAGATAAAATTAAAATTAATAAAAAAAATTCCAAGAAAACCAAAAGAAAAAAATAACACTATTAAAATGAATAGTGTTTTACAAGATAGTGCATATTAAAAGCATCACTTTTTTTAGTGTTTTGCTAAAATCAAATGTTAAAAAATAAAATTAAAATTGATAAAAAAAACATAAATTAATAAAAAAAACATAACACTATTAAAATAAATAATATTTTGTGAGGTAATACACAATAAAAAACACTATATCTTTTAGTATTTTGTTAAATGAATAATGTTTTATCAATTGTGTACAGTAAAAACACCATATCTTTTAATTATTTTATTAAAATCAAGATAAAATTAAGATTGATAAAAATAACATAAATTAAATCAAGAAACCATAAAAAAATAAATAGAATTTTGTTATATGATGCCGATAAAAACACCTCTTCTTTTAGTATTTTTTAAAAATAAATAAATTAGATTCATGCACAACTCATAATATTTAGCATTCAAGTGATGAATGAATAGCTGCTGAACAACCGAGGGGTCAATAGACTTGGTTTTCAGAATTTAAATATCACATCATATTAAATTCTCATGAATTATTTGATGGAAAAATGATATAAAATATATTCTTAATTTATATGAATGATAAATTAAATTCAATTTCACATTTTTTTCAATTACTGTACTCCTTTTTAATTAATCTATCCACTAACCCAGACTACCACAAAACTTGAAATAACACAACCAAAGATACAAAAAGACCCTTTTACCCGACCCGACTAGACCGGCCACCACTCCTGCCACTGCATTTCTCAAACCCCGTATTCTAAACCTCTCTTCGGGTTTAGGGTTTTACGGTTTTACGGAATCGGGAATCCTTCGACCACCATGACCCGATTCCAAAATGGATCACGCCTCCTCTCCTACACCTTCTTCCGCTCCAAAAAGACACCGTCAACTTCCCCAAACGCCGCTCTCCTCCAGGGCAACTTCCAAATCCAGCAACACCGCCACTTCTCCAACCTTGCACGCGTCACCACTAAAGAAGAAAAGGAGCCACGGTGGAAGGACTCGATGGACAGACTAAGAAACATCGGTATCTCAGCTCATATCGACTCCGGTAAAACCACTCTTACTGAACGCATACTCTATTACACTGGTCGAATTCACGAGATTCATGAGGTTCGCGGTCGTGATGGAGTTGGGGCTAAGATGGATTCCATGGACTTGGAGAGAGAGAAGGGGATCACTATCCAGTCTGCTGCTACTTACTGCACGTGGAATGGATATCAGGTACTTCAAACTTCGAAACGTTTCGGAACCTTTGCACGTCAAGTTGAAACGTTTCGGAAAAATGACG
>Ga0325404_1000886_pt1 | contig 30649 bp, 18 predicted proteins | sample PopdelMetagenome_18_FD_205664 | JGI IMG/M metagenome (GOLD analysis project Ga0325404, IMG submission 205664) | Populus deltoides microbial communities from Bellville, Georgia, United States - Xylem-Control-R1 | ecosystem: Host-associated > Plants > Phyllosphere > Stem > Wood/Secondary xylem...
GGATCAACTTGCCGATGTCTTCACTAAGCCACTTCCTGCTTCTTCGTTTACTGCTTTTAGATTCAAGCTTCGGGTTGATCCTCCATCCTCAGCTTGAGGGGGCGTATTATAGAATGTAACTATATAGGAAATATTGTAGTCATATTCTTATGTGGTAATCTCCACCTTTACTATTGTATATTGCTCTACTCATATATATAGAAGGGGTTGGCTAACTATTAGGTTAAGCCTCCTAATTATTTCTCAACTGGAAGATTAGATCTTTTACGAAGTTTGTGATTGTTCTATGAAATTTGGGTTCTGGGTTTTCCAAATCTTCAGTATCCATATTGAGAATGATGGTTCTTGATGTTGAATGCAGTTCAAGCTGCGCAAATGTTATACTCTAACATAGTAATAAATGGATTGTCATTTTAAGTTTGCTTGTTGTACGAGGCTTTGATGCGATTTTTATTAGCAATGGTTGCTCTAATTACATACTCTTCTATTTCTGTATCTCTGAGTTACTAATTTTAAGGTGATATAGGCTTTGCTGTTTTGTTCTACTGTTTCTCTTTGAATGATTTATGGTTGTGTAAAAGAGCCTTATACTTCATCATGGATTATGGAGAGCTAGTATTGTTGTACCACAGCTAGAACTTGGTGAACTCCCCATGAATGAGGTTTTAATGAGCAAATTGAGATTCTCTCAAGCGCCTAGATTGAAGTTCATTATTAACTAAAGCATGAGTAACTAAGTGGATTGGCTTTTAGCCTTTTTGTACTTTTGTTCGCTCGTACGCTCAATCCTTTAAATTTTACATTTGAGCTAGCTTTATGTGAAGTTTGTTTTGCCTTTATTCTTTCTATCAATGTATTTGTTGTGTTTTATGAAGCTAACTAATTTTTCTGTTTGATTATAGGCTGCTTAGATCTAGAAAATTTCAAGCAGTTTAAACTTGTCAAGCGTGTTTAGTTGAGCCACTATATGGCAAAGTTCACATTTGCACTTCCTACACCTATTTCTGTTTTAGGCCTTCCCATTGGACAACATATAAGTTGCAAGTTCAATTCTTTCCTTCTCTTTTTGTGAATTTTTTATGTTTGTCTATGTCAATCGTTTCTTAATCTAGTGTTTTTAAGTATTAACCATTCAAATGGCTTCAATTATATTAATTGATATGATGGAAAGTTGCCTTAGTTGTTACCTGTCCCTGTCATTGTTTAGTTCTTTTATCAACTTCTTCCTTGTCATTGCCTTAGTTGTTACCTGTCCCTGTTATTATTTAATAAAAATAATATATTCAGCAACGGAAAATTCGTTGCTGAAAAATCAGCAATGACAAATCTGCATCAGATTTTGTCCGTTGCTAAATTGTTTTAGCAACGGATTTTAGTATTATCTGCAATGGAATAATCCGTTGCTAATTAATACATTTTTTAGTAGTGAATGTAACATCAGCCCAGTAAAATTCGATGGAGATAGTCTTCTCTTTCAGGCTCCATTTCTATTTTTTTTCTATTTTCTTTTTCATTGAAAAAAAACAACAACAAAACGGTACTATCTTTTGAATCTTAAACTCTCAAGTTTTTTTTATATATTCAAAGATATATAGTATGTAATATACTAGGGTAGTGCTTTTAAAAATTTATTTTTATTTAATTATATGACAATTAAAATAGATATTCATAACATGATTAAAATTTTGGAGAAAAAAATTATTTTTTTATCTAAAATTATCTTTTCTCACTCATGTAATTTTATTATGTTTTGTTTTGACAATAACATGCTCTTTTGTTTTTGCTAGCGCTAGCATCATGATTTATTGAGTAAAAATGACTTGAATTAAAGAGGAAATAATATATCTTTTTAATGAAAAATCCTCTTTCCTTATCTATGTATTTCTTTCCTTTTATTTTTTTACAATTTTTTTATTAGAAGCATTGTTTTTAAAATAAAAACATATGATGATTATAGCAGCAAGTTTTGATAAAAAAATAAAAAAAACCATGAATTAATAATTTCATGTATATCTATGAATAACTATAAAAAATAATAAATATTCAAAAATTATATAAAAAATTTTACAATAAGAAAATAACAAGATAGATATCATATTTTTATTGAATATTAAAGAGAAACCTTTTTAAAAAAACTTCTTATGTTAATATATAATTAATTATAAAATAATTGTTAATATTATCATATAGCTATAACCTTCTCGAATACCATGACATAATTAGATGATTTATTAACTATTATTATTTTAATAAATTTATTTTTAAGAGAATTTTATTTGAAAATAAATAAAAAAAAATAAAATAAAAATTTAAAGGCTATTTAAGAAAAGAAAGGCATACTTAAGCATGAGAGGAAAGGTTTGCACACTTGGCGGAAAACCCGAGGCATGCATGAGATCGGAAGGCCACGTTCTTGTGCCTAGGTATTTTTTTCTCTCTCTTTGTTTTTTTTTTTTTTTCCATACAAAACATAGTAAACACTCAGCTTAACACTAGTATATCAGTGCTAAGAAAGGTAATTTTTTTATAGAAAAATGATAATTAAGAAGAAAAATTTGTTATAGATAGGGATGAAAACCTTTAGAAATTTAACTTAAATTTAAGATGAAATAAAATAATAAATAAATTAGTGAAATATATTAACCCAATGATAAATTTTATAAATTTTGGGTAAAAATATTATCTCAAGAATTTTTTTATATATAAATTGGGGAGGAAAATAATGATACAATAATATTAATAGAGTATAATTCAAAAAAATAATAATTATGACTTTACATGTAAAAAACATTGATTTCTAATATAAATCTTGTATTTAATCATGCTATTTTAACCGGAAATGATGAAGATTCTGAGCAAATTTTTATAATAGTTATGATAAGAGTCATCAATAAATTAGTTTAAAAATCATGATAATACAAGTAAATAAAATGGTATATAAAAATTTGGATTTTTATCATAAATTTATTTAATATCTACTTTTATAATATTTATCATATTTATTGTTATATCAAACTGAAATTTTATAAATAATCTTCTCATATATTATTATAGATTAAGTTAGATTTTCAAGCAGTCCAGAAAAACTTGTAAATTAACATTTGAGCAAATGAGAAACATAAAAAATTAAGCAGTGGCCAAGAATGTAATAAATAAAATGAGTGCATTTAAATGTGCTAAAAGCTTTAATTAAACCAAAATAAGATATTAGAGAATTAAAGTGTTTGTTTGGGAACACGGTTGAAATGCTTTCCTTTAAAATTTTAATTTTTTTGTTAAATTGTTTTTTATGTTTTCATTGTTTTAATGTATGAATCTCAAAATAATTTTTAAAACATAAAAAATTATTTTAATATATTTTTAAATAAAAAATATTTTAAACTGTAATAATTGATTCATTAATACAATTCAAAACAGTCCCCGAAAAAAATTAGAGCTTATTGCTTTTATTTTTCTCAAAAACCTTAACAAAATGAGTTTAGGGAGACGATGTGAGCTTGAAGAACCAAGGGAAAGCTTGAGGGGATTAGCCTGAGGCAATGAGTTGAGAGAGAAAAATTATAAGATAAAAAAAATTAAAATCCTAAAACGAATAAAAAAACAACTTAAAATTTGTAATTTAACTTGAAATCAATAGAGAAAAAAGAAAATAACGAAATAGACTTAGATAGCATGAAAAACCATTGCATCATTAGTTACACACCATTGTATTACTTTTCTTATATTGAGGAGAAACAAGCTAAGCATTGATTGGAGTGGACATCATCTTCACGGTATGATTTTCATGTCCCTCAGTCTCCCCACCCACATCGGAATGCTCTTTAGTGTATCAGCAAACCCTAGAAACCCAGATTCTCTACTCTTATTCATGCTACAGACATGTTGAAACCCAAAATGCAAAACCACGTTAAGTGCTTCAAAACAAGTAATATCTTCCATCTTAGTCTCAAACAGCCCGAATTTCTCAACAATCTCATCCCACACTTTGCCTTTACCCTTCATCATACCCGGCCAATCAAACTTCTCATCATTCTCTTCAAAGGCCACAAACTCGACATCAAAGACCTCACACAGGACCCCCCATAAACTCTTCCACGTAAAAACATCACCATTTGTGCAGTTGAAGGCTTGATTCTTAGCTCCCTCAGTCACCGCTGCCCATATTTGTTGCTCAGCTAGCACCCTTGCATCAGACATGTCACAGAAGTGCTCCCATGTGTATTTGTTCCCAGGGTATCGAAATGGTAACCCCTGGTATCGACAAATTGTGGCATAAACAGATAGAGTAGACAGTAGGTTATTCAGACTTCTTGAAGATGCACCTATTATTATTGATGAGCGATGAACTGAGTGTGTAATGGAAGGCAAATAGGAGGCAACCAAGTCTTCTAAGGCATAATAGAAATTGGGGCAGGGAAGTCTGCCTAGGTCCTCTTTGAAAGGTGGCTCCTGATGGACGAGCTCGCCTCTAAGTGATGGGTCAAATATCGGACCCATGTAGTGTTTGGTTCCGGTTAGCAAAGTGACATGTCTGAGCCTTGAAGGGGCAGTGGGTTTGAGTGCGTTAAGCACGTTGGCTAGCATGGTGGAGTTCATGGAGATGTTTACTTCTTCATTTCCATGGTGTTGCATGGAAACCCAGAAGACGTGGGTGATCTCATGGGCCACAGGTGAGAGTTTGTTTGCTGTATCGGCACAGTCTAAGGCATCAAGAGATATGAAACCGTCGACCAAGAAAGCGGGAAACCATCTTGGCAAGGGACGCCTCGCTATGCCATACACCTTCCACGGCCTGCCTGGAGTTGTTGGCTTCTGTAGAGCCTCAGCCAAGCTAAATCCTGCCAAGCCAGTTATACCCACAATCAGGGCAACTGATGCATCTGAAGAGTTTTCTTTCTCCATAAAGAATGGCCAATTATGTTTCTTTTTGGCCCTAGCATTGCACTGAGATATCCTTGAAGATAAGAAATCCTCCCCATCTAGTTTTTTTTTTTTTAATTTCTGACCATATATACATCCTCAGAAATTGACCATACATCCTTGGAATAAACAACCGGAATTCTGTGGCTATGGAATGCTATGCTATCTACAAGAAGAATAATTAATTAAAGCTTTTTTCTAGATATACTGAGCATGCTCTTGAAAGTATCCTGTTTTTTTACAAAGTATGATAAAAGATTGTTTTTAAAAACATTTTTTATTTTTAAAAAATATTTTTTTAAAAAAATATTTCTAATATTAATATATTAGAATAATTTAAAAATATAAAAAAAATTAATTGAAAACTAAAAAAAACTCAAAAATATTTTAGAAGACAATGCCAAAATATAATGATTGATCGCTTTACAACGTGGATATGATGAAATGCAGCCAAACCCCACCTGAAATGAATGGCCTGAAATCGAGATTGAATTGTCAAAATGCCCTATAATTATTTAATCCAAAAACGTATGAACCAAATCAAAATGTAACATCAGCCCATTAAAATTTGATGGAGATAGTCTTCTCTTTCAGGCTCCATTTCTATTTTTTTTTCTTTTTTCTTTTTCATTAAAAACAAAACGGTACTATCTTTTGAATCTTAAACTCTCAAGTTTTTTTTATATATTCAAAGATATATAGTATGTAATACTAAGGTAGTGCATTTAAAATTTTATTTTTATTTAATTATATAAAAATTAAAATAGATATTCATAGTATGATTAAAATTCTGGAGAAAAAAATTATTTTTTATCTAAAATTATCTTTTCTCACTCATGTAATTTTTTGTTTTGTTTTGACAATAACATGCTCCTTTTGTTTTTGCTAGCATCATGATTTATTGAGTAAAAATGACTTGAATTAAAGAGGAAATAATATATCTTAATTTTTAATGAAAAATCATCTTTCCTTATCTGTGTATTTCTTTTCTTTTCTTTTTAAACAAAAACATGTTTTTTTTTTTAATTAGAAGTATTGTTCTTAAGATAAAAAAAAAATATTATGATTGTAGCAGCAAGTTTCAATAAAAAATAAAAAAAACCATGAATTAATAATTTCATATACATCTATGAATAAATATAAACAATAATAAATATGAGAAAATTATATAAAAAAGTTTACAATGAGAAAATAACAAGATAGATATTATATTTTTATTGAATATTAATGATAATTTTTTTAAAAAAATTCTTATGTTAATATATAATTAATCATAAAATAATTGTTAATATTGTCATAAAGCTATAATCTTTTGGAATACCATGATATAATTAGAATAGTTTTAAAATCCGGTCCAACCTGACAGGTTGATCCGAGTCCCGGCTGATCCATGGTTGGAACCGGGCCGGATTTAAAAAAAAATAAGAGAAGTAAAAAATTCGGGTGACCTAACGGGCTGACCCGGTCAAAAACCTAGTTGCAACCTGTTGATTATTTTTTTACCAAAACAACATCGTTTTGATTTATATAAAAAACCAGGTTGACCTGAGTGACCCGATGACCCAATCAAAACCTGGTGACTTGGGTCTTGGGTTGAGTCGACTTCGGGACAGGTTTAAAAACTCTGATAATTAGATGATTTATTAACTATTATTATTTTAATAAATTTATTTTTAAGAGAATTTTATTTTAAAATCAATAAAAAAATAGCTATTTAAGAAAAGAAAGGCACACTTAAGTATGGGAGGAAGCTGGAAAGGTTTGTGCGCTTGGCGTCGAAGAAAACCCGAGGCATGCATGAGATCAGAAGGCCACGCCCATCTGCCTAGGTTTGTTTCGCTCTCTTTGTTTTTTGTTTTTTTCATACAAAACATCGTCTATGTAAACACTCAGCTTAACACTGGTATATCAGTACTAAAATAGACAATTTTTGATAGAGAAATGATAATTAAGAAGGAAAATTTGCTATAGATGGGGATGAAAACCTTTAGAAATTTAATTTAAATTTCAGATGAAATAAAATAATAAAATATTAACCCCGGGTAAAATAATTATTTAAAGAATTTTTTTTATAAATTAGGGAGGAAAACAATGATACTATAATATTAAAAAAGTATAATTTTAAGAAAATTAGATGTAAAAAAACATTGATTTCTGATATAAACTCCGTATACAATCACGCTATTTTAACTAAAAATACTGAAAAGTCTAAGTAAATTTTTATGATGATTATTGATCATCAATGAATTAGTTTAAAAAACAAATTAGTATAAGTAAATAAAATGATACATAAAAATTAAAATTTTTTATATAAAATTATCTAATATCTAATTTTATAATATTTATTATATTTACTGTTCAACAAACTTAAATAATATAATTAGTCTTCTAACATATCATTATAATGGTTGTAAAAACTTGAAATGAATGAAAATATTGGATATTTGAGCAAAGGAGAAACATAAAAGATTAAGCAGTGGACAAGAATATAATAAATAAAATGAGTGCATTTAAATGTAATAAATAAAAATTAGAACCCTAAACCGAATAGAAAAACAACATAAAATTTATAATTTAACTAGAAATCAATTGAGAAAAAAATAGCATTTAATGAAAACCATTGCATCATTAATTAGTTACACTCTTGTATTATTTTTCTTACATTGAGAAGAAACAAGCTAAGCATTGATTGGAGTGGACATCATCTTCATGGTATGATTTTCATGTCCCTCAGTCTCCCCACCCACATTGGAATACTTTTTAGCGTATCAGCAAACCCTAGAAACCCAGATTCTCTACTCTTATTCATGCTACAGACATGTTGAAACCCCAAATGCAAAACCACATTAAGTGCTTCAAAACAAGTAATATCTTCCATCTTAGTCTCAAACAGCCCGTACTTCTCAACAATCTCATCCCACACTTTGCCTTTACCCTTCATCATCCCCAGCCAATCAAACTTCTCATCATTCTCTTCAAAGGCCACAAACTCAACATCAAAGACCTCACACAGGCTCCCCATAAACTCTTCCACGTAAAAACATCACCATTTGTGCAGTTGAAGGCTTGATTCTTAGCTCCCTCAGTCACCGCTGCCCATATTTGCTGCTCAGCTAGCACCCTTGCATCAGACATGTCGCAGAAGTGCTCCCATGTGTATTTGTTCCCAGGGTATCGAAATGGTAACCCCTGGTATCGACAAATTGTAGCATAAACAGATAGAGTAAGCAGTGTGTTATTCAGACTTCTTGAAGACGCACCTATTATTATTGATGAGCGATGAACTGAGTGTGTAATTGAAGGCAAATAGGAGGCAACCAAGTCTTCTAAGGCATAATAGAAATTGGGGCAGGGAAGTCTGCCTAGGTCCTCCTTGAAAGGTGGCTCCTGATGGACAAGCTTGCCTCTAAGTGAAGGGTCAAATATCGGACCCATGTAGTGTTTGGTTCCGGTTAGCAAAGTGACATGTCTGAGCCTTGAAGGGGCAGTGGATTTGAGTGCATTAAGCACGTTGGCTAGCATGGTGGAGTTCATGGAGATGTTTACTTCTTCACTGTCGCGAAGTTTTCTGGAAATCCAGAAGACATGGGTGATTTCATGGGCTACAGGAAAGAGTTTGTTTTTAGTATCTTCATGGTCTAAGGCATCGAGAGATAGAAAACAGTCGATCAAGGAAGTGGGAAACCAACTTGGCAAGGGACGCCTTGCTACGCCATACACTTTCCATGGGCTACCTGGAGTTGTTGGCTGCTTTAGAGCCTCTGCTAAGCTAAATCCTACCATGCCAGTGACGCCCACAATCAGGGCAACTAATGTATCTGGAGATTTTTCTTTCTCCATAGAGCATGCACAGAGATACAAGCTTTTTTGTTATGTTCTAGCTAGCATGCACTGAAGTACTCAAATCAATGAGAGAGAGCCAATATATGCATGGATACTGATCTCTGCAGCAAGCCAATTCCAAAAGAAATTGTGCTTGTAAATATATTGTTGTTCAAGTAAAAACAGATTCCTCCACCATAAAATGTAAGATTGTCCTTCAAATATTAAACTAATTAACCCAGATCCTCAGTGGAAAAGACAATTGAATTGTTAGAATGGCTGGCCTAGCTATATACCTCTTCTAAAATGTTAATGGCTTGAATATATCCAATAATAATACGCAGCGAGTCTTTTATCTTACCATCTATATATATCTCCTTCGGCTGCATGCTTAGCTACAATCCAACAACACAATGACACTGGTAATCAAACAAGAAATAAACCAAACCCACTTAATCTTGGACGGCCTGTTGAAATCCAATTGTTAGAAGAATCCAACAACATAATGGCAGATCGATCAAACAACAAATAAACCAAATTTACAAAGTCGCTGAAACTTCAAATCAAATTTTGGTTTTTCCATTGCTAGAATAGTGGGCTTTGGATTTTTTTTCTAAATAATTTTATTTAACATTAATACGATAGATAAATGATCTGTTTTGGTAGCTAAATATATATTCACTAATCAAATAAGGTGGATGTTTGAGGTTATCAACTCATATAACCTAACTATTCATGCCTTCCCTGGAAGAAGATGCATGGGGCAGCCATTTCCTAAATGATCTCGTGAAATGCAAAAAGGATTTATGCAATTAACCATGTATGAGTTTTTGAAATGCCTTCCTGAGAAGTGATTTGCTGCCGATACACATATTGCTTTATAAAAATTTTAAATTTTTATTGCTCTAAATTATTTACTTGATGTTTTTAAATTGTTTTAACATGTTTAATTATATCAAAAATATTTTTTAAAAAAAAATATTATTTTAATATATTTTTAAATGAAAAATATTTTTAAAAATAATCTCCACTGTACAACACCAAACAAACACTACTGTAATTTTATTTCCTTATTTTGTCCAAGTAAAATTCAAACCCTACACAAATGTATTTTAAACATGGATAGGGTAGCATTCAAGCCCTTTTTCCCCCCTACTTTTGTTAAGAGAAAAGATCCCCTCAATGCAATCAAGGATGATGAATGATCATGTGATGTGATTAATTAAGATGAAAAAAAAACAATTGCAGAAAAGCTTAAAAAAAGTGACCAAAGTGTAAAAAAAGAAACAGTAGAGGGACACTTGATTCGGTCTTGGGTTCCATTTTCATGTTTCTGAATGCTATATTTAAGCATGCTACTGCTAGAGTCATTTAGTAAGAGCTAAAAGAGGAGGGGGATTTTACTATACCTCTCCTCGTAAATCACTTATTTATTGAAAAAAGTGTTTTGGTTTTTTTTTTAGATTATTTTAATTATTTTTTTTAATTTTTTAATTTTATTTTTTTATTTAATTATTATAACACGGATCTCAGGTTTGACAGGTCAACCTAATTTAACGAGCTAACCCAATTGATTCAAATTTTTTTTCTTAATTTTTTTTTCAATTTCATCATTTAATATTAATTTGATTGAGAATTAAAATTGTATTTTTTTACTTTTCATTAAGTTATCCTGGTCTCATGACTCGATAATAGTATTTAACGAGTTAATTCAGGTTACTCATGTTGTTTTTTGTGTCTTTTATTTAATTGAATTTTTTTAATTTTATCATTAAATATTGAATCAGTTAAAAATTGAGTTTCATGATCTGTTTTGATTTGCTTTTTATGAGAATATCTTGATCTCACGATCAAGGTTATGAGTTTTAGCATTTTAACGCTGGTTAAATCAGATTATTTTTTTTATTTTTTTCTCTAAGAGGTTATAATATCAGTCTCATGACCTAGATTACAGGTTCTTCAACATTGAATTTTGTTTTATTGAGTTATCTTCATTTCATAACCTGGGTCACAGGTTAACTCAATTAACTTATTCTCTCTCTTTTAATTGATTTTTTTTTAATTTCAATTGAAAATTAAATTTTATAATTTATAATTTATTTAATTATTCTAATTTTATAACCCACAAATATTGCTTAATTACTGAATTGGACCTTGCAATGTAAGCCCATTTTCGATCCTATGTGTTTAGAGGCAATAACTTCTGTTCACGCAGCACAGTTCGCTTCCTTTACCTCTACAACAGGGATGCCTCCAAGAGTCCATCCTACTGGTCTAGGGTATGTCTATGTAATATATATGGCTAGACTAGCGAATGAAGCTGCAACGATAAGGCGTGTCCTTGAACCTCTGTTCCAGAACTTCGATGCTAACAATCACTGGTCCCTAGAAAAAGGAGTTGCCTACCCTGTTTTGACATTTTTGCAGTCACTTCTGGAGGAAACAGGTTGCATTTGGAACTTGATGCACCATCTCTTTAGGCTGTGTGCGTATGTGGTTTTGGATACTCTAGACTGTAATTCACATAACCTTTTGTAGACATAACTGATATATGGTTATATTATCATCAGGAGAAAATTCGCATTTGCTATTATCTATCCTGGTCAAGCACTTGGATCATAAGAGTGTTGCCATACAACCTTCTTTACAAGTAGACATTGTTAATGTCACAGCACGACTTGGACAAAGCGCAATGCAGCGAGCCACAGTTTCTATCATTGGTGCAACATCTGACTTGATGAAACATTTTACGAAAGTGCCTGCAAAATTTATCCAAATTTTCAAACCCCAGGGGTGGCAGTGATGGATGGAATGCTGATCTTTAGTTTGCCTTGGAAAAATGCATCTCACAGCTCTCAGATAATTAAGGTCTGCAGTTGTTCCTTAAGTGCCAACATCATTTAATATATGGAATTTGATGGATGAACCAGTGCAATAGTGCCACAGAAACTTGGCTTTTGAAACTTTAAACCATAATTTATATTAATATGCATGTAAAGTTGTTTTTGAAAAGAATTGAGGTTATGCTATGTAAACTGTTTCAGGCTTTTCCTGATGCTCTATTCCACCAATTGCTTGTAGCAATGCCCACCCAGACCATGAGACTAGATTTGGAGCGCACGGTGTTTTCTCTATCTTGCTCATGCCATCCTTTGTTTTCTCCTTGGTCAGACCAGGATAAGAAAACCTCTGAAGCTGTTTCTGAAATTTTTGGTGCATCAGCATCACAAAAGAGGAGTAAGGGTTTCTCCTTTCTGGGTGAAAGCAAAGATAATGTTGATGCCGTGGATGGAAAATTGTGGGAAGAAGGCAATTCAATTTCAAATGCGGGTGAAAAACATGATTCTCATGATCATTTAAACAGCTTCAAGCATGCTGCCCCAGATGGAAAAATGGTATGGAGCTCCAAAGATTTTGCATTTGAGAATTCATTTAGTTTTCAGCTGGGATCTCCTTTTCACATCCTTTCTAAATGGTCTCATGTAGTTGAATGTTTGCTGGCAGCTAACTTCCCTTCGATTGAGCAGCCATCAAACCAGTCTTTTGCTTTCATCATTATGGGTTCAGGCAACATCTGCAGAGAATATGCCCACAAATTTTGAGGCCATGAACCATACTTATAATATCGCTTTGCTTTTCACACGATCTAAGGTGAGAGGATGCATTTACTTCAATCTCCTCTCAGTTATAATATTTCTTAATTTATCAAAGTATATCTGGCAATTCCTTTTGAATCTTCTGAACTTAAAATGATACTTCAAGCCAGCAACATTTTTTCTCAGCTTACCATTTATCAACCTTTTTTCTTTCTTTTGCAATGATACTGACTTTGAATCTGGATTAGAAAATTGCTGCGAGGGGCTTCTGCATAGCCAGAAAAAAAGTTTAATGTCTTGCCATTTCTTTCAAATTACCCAGCTTAAGATAACTGAAGAATTTTATGATTTCTTTGATGATTATATTTAGCCTGTATGTTGATGGATACAGGCCTCAAGTCACATGGCACTAGTTCGGTGTTTTCAGCTGGCACTCTCTCTTAGTAGCATCTCTCTGGCTCAAGAAGGATAGTTGAATCTGTTAGTGTATGGTAAATTGGTAATATGTTTTGATTGTAGGGATTGACAACATTTTCTCTCTAATTCCTCTTTTCTCTTTGGCTAAAAGATCCCTGATTTATGATTTCTTAATTGCCCTTGAAGTTTATTTTCTGAAATTATTAGATTGGTTATTTTGGTGCAATTTACTTCTGATACCTGTTTCTTGCATCCATATCTAAGCAGGTCTGCAACCATCACGTAGAAGGTCTCTCTTCACCTTGGCATCATTCATGCTTATTTTTGCAGCAAGGGCAGGAAATCTTCCAGAGCTAATTCCTTTTGTTAAATCCTATCTAACAGAAAAAAACAGTTGATTTACTTTTCCATTACCATTTAGACGGAAATGTTTTGTTGTTGTTTTTCTATGACTATGACATGTTTCCCTTGGAGCTTTTGTTAATATATTTGCATCAATTTATGAATATTATGGCAGGCCGACCCTTATCTTGAATTAGTTGAAGATACCAGGCTGCAGGCTGTTTAGTAGAATCTGATGACGGGAAAATAGCATATGGGTCAGAGGAGGAGGATGTTGCTGCTTTAAAATCTCTTTCAAATGTGGAAGCAGATGATAGTCATTTGAAGGAAACCCTGACATCCCAATTCATGACAAAATTTGTCAAATTATCAGAGGTGATATTCTTATTTATATTTATCCAATTTCTTAACAAGATCACTAGTGAATCCCTCTTTCCTAGATCTGATATAGGATTAGCCACATTTGTAAAAATTAGAGAATATATTTGGATGAATTACCAGGCATTTATATTTGCGGTGTTTATCAAAATTCACTCATTTTTTTTCCAGGATGAATTATCAGGCATAAAACAGCAACTTCTGCACCTGATGATGCATATCCATCAGGAGCTCCCCTGTTTATGGATACACCTAGGCCATGTTCCCCTCTTGCCCGAATGGAGTTTCAGGCATTTGAGAAGGTAACATCATTAAGTTAATGTTTTCCATCTTACAGTTAGCATCCGTGGTGACAGTTCACTTAATTTATTGGGTGTCTCTCAGATCATGCCTGCAGCTGCCTTGACAGATAATGAAACCTTCACAGAACTTAATGGAAGCCAGTCAGGTCCCAGAACATCAATATCTGTCCATACACTTGACATCCTAAGCGTCAAAGAACTTCTGGAACCAGTAAGGGGAGCACTTCCTGTTTCTTCGTTTCTTTTTCGACATTTAACTGCTTGGTGCATGGAAATGTCATTCCTTGGCTGCATTTCTTTCCCATTTTATGCTGTTTAGATCCGTGATCCTTAGCAAGGAATGGTTGTGGAATGTATTGAAAATTGCAAATTTAGGAAAGTTCAAAAAAGAAAAGAGTTAGTTCAAAATTACCTGTTCCTTACGACCAGATGAAGAGTCAGTGTGAAGCTCTTGTAACTGGGAAACAGCAGAAAATGTCAATACTGCATAGTTTTAAGCATCAAGCAGAAGCCAAGGTTTTCCCCATTGAAGAAGAAAAGAAAGACACCTCAGTCCATGATGTGGTGAGTCTGTTTACTTTACAGATACAGACCATGCTTAATGAATACTTTGCTTTTTCGAATTGATTCCCTTCTGTCCTGTTTTGTCCCTTTGCAAGAACACAGTTGCATCAGTCATCAAGTTTGGTGGTGGTGACATTAAAATTGAACCTTCACTAAAATTAGCAACACCAAGAAGAGCAGTAACAGTAACGCCAATATTTGATGTTTTAGTTATCACCATCATTGTTTTCACTATTATACCTGAAGTTTGAGACATCCAGAAGTTTCCTGAAAGTTGGTGAATTTTGGTCTTTTGTCCTTCACTTTGGTTTTGGACTTCGCTGTTCTGAAGCGCTCCACTATAATTTTTTGCCTGATTAGCATCAGAGCCTTTTTGCCTTCATTTAATTTCTTGGGGCATATATCTCAGTGAATACATAATTTGATGCAAAATAATAAATAAAAAAGAATTAAAATAGAAAAGAAAGAAACTTTTAGAGAAAGAAGCTAGGAATTAAAAACAAAAAGAAAAAATAATTGGAGTTGAAAAATATATAACTCTATAATTTTTTTATTAAATTTATTAAAAACTATCTCACAAACTAAAAGAGAAATATATAAATTCATAACCCTAAAATATCTTGCTATTGGACTTAACCCATCAATTAAAATTATTTAACATAAATAATTCAAATAAATAAAATAAAAAATAAAATAAGTCCAAATGATCCCAGTCTCTCAACTAAAGAGTAATAGGTCAGGTTATTTTATGGTGTTTTTATTTATATATTCGTGTAATCTGTAGCGTGGATACGATGTTTCCACCATAAATAATTTATGTGCTGATAAAGTTAATTTGCAAAATATTCATTGTTTCACTGGAATACCTGAAGTTTGAGACATTCAGAAGTTTCCTGAAAGTCAGTGAATTTTGGTCTTTTGTCCTTCACTATGGTTTAGGATTTCGCTACTCTGAAGGGCTCCACTATAATTTTTTGCTTGATTAGCCTCAGAGGCTTTTTGCCTTCATTTAATTTCTTGGGGCATAACCTTGATATATATTTTTATCTCAGTGAATTTAGAAAGTGGAGTTGCCGCAATGTGATCTGAAGTTAGCTGTTACAGAGCAAATTAGAGCACCTGATCAGCTTTCCCTCTGTTCACTCCAGTACGGACAAAATTCTTTCAGATGACCACAAAGCAGCTGGGTGTGTTTAATACGTATGTGTAACTATGATGTTCATCTAAAATGGAAGCTTGCCTTTTGTTAGCTTTACACAAACGTTCCCCAGTCTGGTTAGATGGTTCTGCATCCCAGCCTTGTTCTACTGTGGAGAAGCGATATGGGGAAAATGGGCGGTCATCGTCTCCACTGTTTTCATATCTTTAGCAAGATTTGTTAATATCTTTTCCTTTTTTCATTAAACTTTTGGCTAAAGTCTAATGAACACTGCTTGTGGACATGGAAACAGGGCCAGCTGAGAGAATTAAGAGTTTCTTACACAATTATCAATCTAATCTTTCAAATTGCATGTGCTGTGCTGATTCAGATATGCCATGCTGATAGTTGACGTGATAGCATAGTTTTGAAGCCTAGCTCGGCCCGGCGGGTCGACTTGGAGTTGAAACTGGACCAGGTTGAAGAAAAAATAGAGGAAGGAAAAACCCAGTGTGACTCGGTGATTTGGTTACCCGGCAAAATCCAGTCAAAAACCCGGTTGTAACCCGTTGATTTTTATTTTGTTTTTTTAATAAAATGACGTTGTTTTGATTATTTTTAAAAAAGAATTGACCCGGGCGACCCAGGTCTTGGACCGGGCCGGATCTAAAAACTATGCGTGATAGTGAGAAGTGTATTTTTTTTTATTAACGTTGATATATAGGCCAGTTTGTGTATATCTCGACTAATTCTATAAATTTTAAAATTAACAATCATATAAACTTTCAATAACTTATATTTATTAAAAATTATATTCAAAACCTGATTAATTTAGCTATATTTATGTACTGTGATTGGATACTAGAAAGTGAAGAAAATGCCATTTCCATGGTTGATCTCTTGCTCCATGGTTGATCTCTTGCTCGAGACAGAATACATTTCTCATGGCTCACATAATTCATACCTTTAAAGTTTGATGGTATATCATCGGGCTAGTTTTTGCATCGATCGAGATTTTATGTTTTTTTTTTTTTTGAGTAATTTTAATGGCGCACCCTCTCTCAACCTAGAACATGGAGGAATTTATTATTTGATGTATTTAAAGAAATTTAATAATTTTTTTTGTTGTTTTGATTTTAATGTTTGAATCTAGAAAATAAAAAAAAGGGAGTGTATTTTCCTAACCATGAAGGGAAAAAAATAATATATTAAAGCTTTCCTTCATTTCTCTCCTGATCAAGCTTTTTTTAAATATAATTTGCTGTGGTTAAATTTAGAGTCTATTATCATTTTGTTCAAAATATAAATTTGGATATATCCATTATTATTCCATCCATTCATGGGTTATTAGATCGACGAATGTGTGTGTGTGTGTATATATATATATATTATTTTAAAAATAAAAAAATATATTATATTTTTAACCTAATTAGTCCCATCAAATTCAAGTAAAACAATGATTATTATTTTTTATTTAATTACCAATCTAACATGTCATATAGTATAACCCTCAATTTGTTTTTTTTTTTTTTAAATCAAAATAATATTATTTTATTATTTTATTTTAAAATCAATGAGTTAATTATCAAATTTTGATAAGATTAAACTCAAATAAATCCCATCAATAAATTTATCTTAAATTTTTATTTGAATTAATTATATTTTTTTATTTTTTTAACTTAAATCAATTTAAATAAATTAATAAAATTTTAAATTAATTTGTCTAATTATTTCAAGTTTTACAATAAATCACTAGATTTTGAATTAACCCATTAAACTAAACCAAACTTGATAATTATGTTCACAAAACATGCATGGAAATAATACACATATACGATGTTTAATATTTTGTGAAATAAAATATGTGTAGTTCAATTGATTAGAGTATGAATTTATTTTCTAAAAATTATTAGTTCAAGTTCTATAAATTTTAGAGTCATTAGAGACTTATATGATCATTAACTTTAGGATCCGTGAAATCAGTCAAGATGTACACAAGCTGATCTAGACACCCACAACAATAATATTTTTTTAAATTAAAAAAGAATAAAAAACTCAGGTGTACCCGTTTGCACAATCTTTCCAAATCCCACTCAATCCCCCTCCGCCACATCAAACATACAAAACTCCTCCAGTTCACACGTCACCCAAAATAAGCTTCCTTCCACGTGTCAAACTCCAACTGGGTCCATTACGTTAACAACAACTCTTCAGAAAAAACATAAAACACGTGGCACTTAACGACGGGGACTGGAGACAAGTAGGATCCACACACACGTCCACGTAGAAATTAAAGCTCACGTGTCAACTCGCTCTCTATCCTATTAAACTCACTCACTGAGTCACCATAACGAAAACTCGCTCTCTTTAGGTTTTTATAAAACGCGAGAAACCCCCCCTCTCTCTCAGAAACGCCATGTCCCTGGGGTTTTATCTCTCTCTCTCTATTCTCTCGCTCTCTCTCTCTAGACAGATCTCTCTGATCAGGTAAATCTCCACCGTCCCTATCCTTTCCCTTTTCCCCTAAAACAATTCAAAGATTTTTCTGATTATTCAAAATGTATATCGTTCAATTTTTTTTTAAAATTTAAGAGATTAATTTTTTTTAATTTCCGCTGTCTATCCTCTCTGCATGCATTGATTTTTTCTGAAATCCTTAGTTACTGAAATAAAAATCTGCACATGTCTTTATTTTTTATGCGGAAATTACTGAAAATGATCGAAATTAGTGCTAATTAGTTATTAGAGTGATTTTATTTTGATGATTTTTGTGTATAAGAGTAATTTAGGGCATTTTAAATGAGTATAATTAGTGTTTAGTAAATTTTATATGGTAGATTTTTTTGAGTATTTATGTTAGAGTGTAAGCACGCCTGTTGCGTGTGCTGAACAATGGAGTTATTATCGAGATTTTGCGGCTGCTAGGGTTTTAGTAATTTGTATTTAGGAGAGCTGTTTAGGGGTTTTAGATAGCGAGTTAAGAATTTAGAGGTTTGAAGGAACTGATTTATTTTAGTGTGTTTTTGAAGTGGAGTGAATTTCCTGTTGATTCTGCTGGAAGCTTGAAGTTGAAAGTGAGAGAAGGAGAACAATGTGTAGCAATGTACGAGTTTTTATTCTTGAAAAGCAGAATTTTTGTTAAATTTGTGGTAGTGCTGGAAAGATGATCAGAATTTAGAAATAAAAATAATGGTATTCTATGAGTGAGCTTAATAAATTGTGTTTATGTTTGTGGGTTTTTTTATTTTTTTATTAATTGTAGGGGTTGGATCCTAAACTTGAGGTTTTTTTATTGTTTTTTCTGTTGAGGTCAGGTGTTTTTAATTTTATGGGAGAGCATAGACGACGGAGATAGATTTTTGTTTCGTTGCATATGTATACAAAACGTTCAGGTCAAGGAGATGGCCCGGTTGCAAGGCCTGTGCGGACTAGTGATAGGCTTAGGAGAAGACCAAAAGTGTTTAGCCGGACGTACTTGTATTATACCCCAAGCATTATCCGGCCTAGGAAAGGAAAAACGAAGACAAGGACTGCAGCTTCTCGGATTGCCAAGATGTTGGGTAACCGGGCGGTGCGGGCTGCAAATGCTAATGTAAGTGTTCATATCTCCTTTAACTTCATTTCTCTTTTTACTTGTTCTTCTGTCTTTGGGACTTTTTCATGGAGGCTGAACATGCTATTATGATGAGTTTATAGAATGTTTCTCCTCTTAATGCTAATTATATTACTCCGTGATTCCCTATTCTTATTAATGTTATATATTCTAAAATATGACATTATGTTGTTTCTGATTGTCTCGCAGTCAGTTCCAACCAATCTTCGACGCTCAACAAGAAAGAGGAGGCTTTCTGCTCATCTTGAAGATTACACGGATAGTTCTGGATCAGAGGATGAAGACTTGATGGTTAGAATCTATACTCTTGCAAGCTCTCAGTTTTTGTGTATACATGTTACTGTAGTTTTTCTCAACTTCTAAGGGCTTAGGTTTTAGATGTTAAAAATGGTTTGCTCTCCATATTTCACTTCATGTAAAACTTTGGGTAACATTATTTTTCAGAGACCTGCATTTCGACCTTTGAGGAATCGGATTCATAATAGTGCGAGTCAAGATGAGTTATCATCTTCCAAGCATAAAAAAATTGTGGAGACTAAATCAACACCTCGACGGGAAGGATTGCGGCCCCGTCGTTCAAGAACAATCAAAACAGAGCCATTGGCTTTAGACTCTGGGGATGAGCAAGATACTTCTGAGGAGAAGGCTGTCGAAGATGAGACTGAAAATGGGAACGATATTGATGATAATGATGCAGATGATGGTCAGAATGATGATGAGGGTGATGGAGAGGGTGAGGACGAAGGCGAGGAAGATGGTGATGACGATGAAGGTGAGGAGGAGGAGGAGGAGGAGGAGGAGGAGGAACAAGATGGAAGGAGGAGATATGATCTCCGAAATCGTGCAGAAGTCCGTAGGTTCTCTATGGAGGAAGGTAAGCAAAGACCGCGATCTCCTCGAAGGGTATTGCATCAAGGAATGGGAACAAAGGTCAGTAGGGATGTAAGGAAGGGGGGATCAAGGGTTCACAAGCGTCATCGTCTAACAAGAGCAGAAGATTCTGATGATTCCCTTCTTGTGGATGAGCTAGACCAAGGTCCTGCTATTCCTTGGGCTCGAGGCGGGAGCAGATCTGGACCACCTTGGCTCTTAGGGGGACTAGAGATGCATGGGACGACAGCATGGGGACTGAATGTTGCTGCATCTGGTTGGGGCCATCAAGGTGATGCCTTAGCAAGCTTGACTTCTGGTGTGCAAACTGCTGGCCCTAGCTCTAAGGGAGGGGCAGATATCCAACCATTACAGGTTGATGAGAGTGTAAGTTTTGATGACATAGGCGGGCTTTCAGGATATATTGATGCTCTGAAGGAGATGGTTTTCTTTCCCTTGTTATATCCAGATTTCTTTGCCAGTTATCACATTACCCCGCCAAGAGGGGTTTTGTTATGTGGTCCTCCTGGTACTGGGAAAACTTTAATTGCCAGGGCATTAGCATGTGCTGCTTCAAAAGCTGGCCAGAAGGTTAGCTTTTACATGCGCAAGGGTGCTGATGTACTCAGCAAATGGGTTGGTGAGGCTGAAAGGCAATTGAAACTTCTTTTTGAGGAGGCGCAAAGGAACCAGCCTTCCATCATCTTCTTTGATGAAATAGATGGACTTGCTCCTGTTAGATCTAGCAAACAAGAGCAGATTCACAATTCTATTGTTTCTACTCTGCTCGCATTGATGGATGGTTTGGATTCTCGTGGACAAGTTGTTTTGATTGGAGCAACCAACAGAGTTGATGCCATCGATGGAGCCTTGCGTCGCCCTGGTCGGTTTGATCGAGAATTTAACTTTCCTTTGCCTGGTTGTGAGGCCCGTGCTGAAATATTAGACATTCACACCCGCAAGTGGAAGCATCCTCCTTCAAAGGAGCTAAAGTCAGAACTGGCAGCTAGTTGTGTCGGCTATTGTGGTGCTGATTTAAAGGCATTATGCACTGAAGCTGCCATCCGTGCTTTCCGTGAAAAATACCCTCAAGTTTACACAAGTGATGATAAGTTTGTGATAGATGTTGATTCTGTAAAGGTTGAAAAGGATCATTTTGTTGAAGCCATGTCCACAATTACCCCTGCAGCTCATAGAGGTGCTGTTGTGCACTCTAGGCCATTGTCTTTAGTAGTTGCACCATGTCTGCAAAGTCATCTCCATAAAGCCATGAATTGCCTATCCGACATATTTCCACCTCTTGCAGTGTCATCCGAGTTTATCAAGCTTTCTATGCTTTCCTATGGATCTGCAATTCCTCTTGTGTATAGGCCACGGCTTCTGCTTTGTGGTTGTGAAGGTTCTGGTCTGGTAATTATCTTTTAACCATTTGATCTTTGAATATTGATCATTATGTAAACACCAAACTAAGAGTACTTACTGATTTAGTTTAACAGGATCATCTTGGGCCTGCAGTGTTACATGAACTGGAGAAATTTCCTGTTCATTCTCTTGGACTTCCATCTCTGCTTTCAGATCCCAGTGCAAAGACACCAGAGGAAGCATTGGTGCACATATTTGGTGAAGCACGGAGAGCAACACCATCTATCCTTTACATACCTCATTTTGATCTTTGGTGGGATAACGTAAGCACATGCCTCCCTCTGCTAACTTTAGAAAAATGCAATAAAATTTTGTTGTATCACATGCACTGTTTTTCCCCCTAAAAATCCAAGGGAGTCATTCATATTCTTGTGTCTAACCTGAAACAATTGACCATGCTTGCTTAAACTTTCTGATTTTGAGTGATTTTTTTTGATTAAGCACCTTAAAGTCAATGATCTCATTGCATCATCCCTTTTCTGAGCTTTACGAAATTGATGTTGCAGGCGCATGAACAGCTCAGGGCTGTTCTTCTCACTTTATTAGAAGAATTGCCGTCAGACTTACCCATTCTATTACTTGGAAGCTCTTCATCTCCACTTGCTGAAATTGATGGTGCATCCTTGGTATTTCCCCATCGTTCAGCGTACGTTTTATTTTCGAAATCAATTGTCTGTTGCAATCCCTGTACTGCTGCTTATAATCATTATGATATAACTTTTCTATTTAGTAATGTTGCTCTTAAATTTAAATTCTTTACTTTAAACATCATTTTAATATCATACTTTATACATCCATTCTTGTTTTTCCATAGTAAGATTATGTTACATATTTGCCCAAACAGAAAGGACTATCTAACCTTATTATGCTTATATTAAGACTTCTTGGAATCATTGTAATCCACCATAGCTGATAGGAAGGCAATCTTTAGGCATCAAAAGGCTTTCAACACAAGCTTGTATAATACCCTTTAGTTTTTTTCTCTTGTTTTTAAATGGATGCATGGCATTCATTTGGTGCCTGCAAAGACCCTGTTTCCTGGTGAGCCATTTTTACATAATCATGATGACAAATAATATCCTTGTTAAATCCAGTATTTTGTTTATATATTAAATTTCTGTTGTCAGCTATCAAGTGGGGAAACCATCAACTGAAGACAGATCTTTGTTCTTTGACCATTTAATTGAGGCTGCCTTATCAGTTGTGGTGGAGGACGTGACCAAGAAATCACAAGGATCTGCACCCCTTCCTGAACTTCCCAAGGCACAAAAAGTGGCAAGTGGTCCAAAGGCCTCAGAGTTAAAAGCCAAGATAGAAGCTGAGCAGCATGCTCTACGCCGAATGCGCATGTGCCTCAGAGATATTTGCAACCGGTAAGACCATAGTCCCAGTCTTATGGGTAGAAGGTCAGTATATAATGTTGACATCACACTTGTGGTTTTACCCGAAACCACATTTTACCTCAAAATGATGTGATTTTACTGCCTTAATGCAACAATTTTTTTTTATATTAATACTGTAGTTGTAGTTTAAATCACATTGAAATGGTCTAAACAAAACACAGATATGGTAGAGCGTGGTACTTCAAAGCAATGCAACATGGAATTTGCTTCTTCATGCAACAAGAAATTTTAAATTTGGATTGTTGTTTCACTTTGTAGCATTATTGAAATGGTCTCAATTCAGTCCAGCATGTGGGTTCTAATAAAATGCACGTCATGGAGCATATTTCAATTCGTCTAGTTAATTAAAGCCAAATGCAGATTGTTAAAAAAAGTTGGTGAGCTTGGAATTGGTTCTCCTATGCCTTTCCCGCAGGCAATACCCATGACACTCTTGAATCTCTTATCTTGAACGATTTAGATCCAGAAGAGAATGAAATCAATGAAAAGTGGTCTGGGTGAGGGGTAAGGTCAAGAAAGGGCGAGTAGACTGTATGTCTCTGTGCACTCGCACGTGAGAGAGGAGGAGGGGGGTTTCCTAGCAAGGTCTGGTATGTTGTCTGCATTTGAAATTACATCACCCTATGATCATCCCACTCCAATGGTTGTTACAGCACATGTTTCTTGTTACGTACAAGCTGGTTGTCTCTGTACAGTATTTGTGCTTCCTTTCACTGTTTACACTTAACATTCTAACTTCTTTGCTGCAGGATGTTGTATGACAAACGATTTAGTGCCTTCCATTATCCTGTCACTGACGAGGATGCTCCAACCTATCGCTCTATAATCCAGAACCCTATGGACATGGCTACCATGCTGCAGCGTGTTGACTCTGGTCAATATATCACATGCTCAGGATTCCTGCAAGACATTGATCTAATTGTGACCAATGCAAAGGTGTGTTTTGTTCCTAGCTTCATTTAATTCTATTTCTAGGTTCTCCTTCCATTGAATAATTTAACACCACTATACCTTTGGTCAGTGCATCTATTTCATGCTTAAATTTGGCGTGCATGTTTCTAATATAGGTGTACAATGGAGATGATTACAATGGAGCTAGGATTGTCAGTAGAGGTTATGAGCTTCGGGATGCGGTAAGTTTCCATGCCTTCTGGTTTTCTATGATTTTTCCTCTCATTTTGTCCTATCACCTAAAGCATCATTTGATGAATCCCTTTTCATAATATTTTACAGGTGCATGGAATGTTGTCACAGATGGATCCTGCGCTTGTCACATACTGTGACAGGATTGCTGCTCAAGGGGGTCCTGTACAAATACCAGATGATTTAGGGGGATCTATTTTCCCTTCAACCCCAGTTGTGCAGCTTGGAACAGTTACTAGAACAAGTGCCAGGCTACGCAACGTCCAGCCTGATGTTAATCTGGATCAAAGCTACGAGGCCTTGAAAAGGCAGAAGAAAAATGCTGATGCTACTTGTGCTGGTATGTTCATTGGTAATGCTATATACTTTGTCCTTATGATATTGCTGTTTGTTTTTCCCACCTATCTGAATGATGTCTTGAAACATGTAAAGTTGCAAGACACATTTTACATGCTGAATTTTGGTGCGGATACTGATGTAATAGATCAGTAGCAAGTAAAACTAATCTCAGCTACCGACTTCTTGTATAATAGACATGATCTGTTTGTAGTTCATGTTTTCAAATTTCCTTTCCTTGTTAGAAAAACCTCTCGTAAATATTGACAATTAAATCCTGAAGCCAGAAATCTGAATTTTTCTATTCAATATATGAATTTTATCTCACAGCCCATATTCCGAACTAGCATTCTCTTCAGCTCGTGTCCTTTATCTGAAGTTTTTAACTCCTAATTTTCCTAGATTTGTTATATTTAATGTTATCCTTTGACTGAACTATTTAATTTTCCATGATCGCTCTTCTGACACAACTCTCTGATCATTTTATACTTTTCATGAAAAACAGCTTCAACAGCAGAAGATAAATCACGGCATCAGGATTCAGTACAGGCAAAGCCGCCAGAGGAAGCCGGGGCAGATGATATGAATCCAGACAGACCCGAGTCCTCTTCAGCCGATGACAGTCGACATGAAACTTCAGGAGGAGAAGCTTCTGGTCATGCCGAAGCGAGTGGATCCCAAGATGTTACAATGTCAGAAGCCAAAGTATCAAGCCACGTGGATTACATCAAGCGGCTTTTTGTGGAGCGCACTGAAAATTATGGCATTCCACTGCTTGAAAGGCTCTACACTCGTATAATGAAGGGAATCTTCGAAACCAAGGACAAAGGAGTTGAAGATGGCCCCAGATACTCAATTTTGAGGTTTTTGGTGAAATTTGCAGAGAACACTGCAAACTTCTGAACTCAATACCTTTTCCCCTTAAAACCAGAGGATAAAAGAAAAATGAAAAATGAACCCAAAAAAAAAGAAATCTTGCAGGTAGCTGATGTAAAGTCGGGATTTTCTTTTCAATGCAAAAAAATTAGAGTGAAAGCAGTCTCTCTCTCTCTCTCTCTCTCTCTCTCTCCCCCTCCCTCCCTCCCAGAGTACTGTTTCCATAAACTTATTTGACCTCACAAGCTGTCAAGCTCCATGGTATTATTATGGCTGGTGGCAAATCCAATGTGGCATTCTTTTACAGGGAGGACTAAGAGGGATCTTTTCTGAAGCAGACACATCAAGAATTGGGTTTGAATCTCAGCAAAAGCATCGCTGGTATGAATTAGTCTTTCTGATTGACAATATTCTTGAATATTTTTTCATAGTTTCCAAGATGTTTGTTTAATATCTTCAACTTCAAACTTACTCAGAGAGAGAGACAGGAGAAGAAAGGGTATTCAAGCTATTATTTTATTTAATTTAAAACCAAGTATTTTTTCGGAGAATCAAAATTATGATATTAAGTCTGAAAACTATTTATTTTATTTTCAACATTTAAAACTAAATCTATATAAAAAAATTTAAAAATAAACATGCTGCTAAAATAGGAGACAAGTTAAAAAAATAGAAAATGCAGCGACTCAAGAAACAAGAAGGAAGAAAGATGGGAAGGCGCCAAGCCCTCAATTGATACTTATGTGGGCCGTTCTAAAACAGAAGCCCTGATTGGATCATTTCTTGTTGTGTTTCCCTCCTCAAGGTGTTGTCTCATTTCATTACCAGGTTTAACATCGGGGGCCGGGCAAGCCTCGTTGTTAAATTCCTTTTTTATTTATTTATTAGTTTTAACTAGCAGACTATTGAATTATTTTTTAAGAAACATCAAGAGTAAGGGTATTATTAACGTATTTTTTAGTAAAAAAAATTAATTATAAACTGAAAATCTATATATATATATATATATATATATTAATTATAGCATACTTTTTTAAAACATTGATAGTCTTCCTGTAGCATCTTGTGGTCTCGGCATCTCGTATGAATTAGTGTTATTGGATAAAACAAGTGGTTCCTTCCTGATTCCCAAGGTTGTCTTGCATAAGATAGTTGGAGTTGTTTTTTTTTAAATAATTTTTATTTAAAAATGTATTAAAATAATATATTTTATATTTTTTAAAATTAATTTTGATACTAATATATAAAAATGATTCAAAAACATGAAAAAATTATTTTTTAAAAAAAATTAAAAACTTTTCCGCTCCCATTTAAAATATAATGCCAAACAGGGTTGTAGTTGCCTCACCATTCAAATTTGGTATAACATCTCAGGCTGAAGTTGTGCTTGGGCCTGCCAAAGAACTTCTAATATGGGCTTGCTCCTTTGCTTCTTTTTCTAAAGCTAATAATTCCTCTCGATCTTGGCCCACACTGTTGCCTTTAGGCCCCTCTGGCCTTTTCGTTTGGGCCTGTGGTCTAGCTTCGGTATTCTTTGGTTTGATACTCTGACCCTTCTTAGGGCTTCAAAGTCAATTCCTTTATTTTGGCTGTCCATCCTCGTAATCATTTATGGTTCCAAGATTCTCGGCACAAACAATCTCTGCGCCATTTGTTTCCTTAGTTGAATCCTGTAAACCGTGAAACGAGATTCCCTTGCCGGACTGTTTCCTCCGGTCCTCTCCTGAATATTTATCCCGTTACCATTAATTTTTAATCTTTGAATACCAACTATATCACCTTCAAGGAGAGAGTCTAAAAACCTCCACCGAAAATTTATAGTTAAAAAATATGTGAGAAATATATTATTTTTATTTTAAAAATTAAACTTATATTTTTATTGATGGTTATGCGGCTTGAGGTGATTCAAGTGATAATTATAGAGGGAGTTTTTAGAAGAAACATGTTTAGAAAGTGATATTAAGATGTTTGTTTTGATCGCCTTGATAACTTTGAGTGAATAATTCTATTTTGATTTAAAGGAGTTATAAATTCTTAAAACATACTAAATGAAAGTGGGTTGATCCCTTATAGGAAAATAATTTCACTTGAAAGGTCTTTCATGCTGATTGCTTTTGTAAAAATAAAGAGGCTAATTTTGTAGCAAATTGATCTTTTTTTACCTATATATGATTTTTCATAACTTGCTTAAATTTGAGCAAGTTTTTGTCAGATAAAGCATAAAGTTTTCTTTAGAGAACATGTTTTTCTACTTCTCTTATCAAGGCCTCTAAGGCTACAAGCTAAGGCTACAAGTTCAAGCATTTCTTTTCCTTTAAACATTTTTCCATTAAACCTCTTCAAATATATCTATGTAAACTAACTCTCTTGTTGAATAACATTGAATCAGGGGTGGAGCCACACTAGGGCATAAGGCGGCAACTGCCCCCTTAACTTTTTATAAGCACATTTTATGTGCAGAAACATAAATTAAGAGTTGAAAAGATCCATAAATAAAAGGGGAGCTACAGAAAATATGAGAAATAAAAAAAAGAAAAAGAATACTTTGTGTCTTCATGTCCAAATAAATCAAATGCATGTTTCGTGGAAAATCATTCATTTTTTAATTTTCTTATATGCATTATATTAAAATCACTACAAAATCTTTTTTTCGGCAACGTTTATTTTTATATAGTTTGAGTTATTTTGAGAAAAATATCTTCGATGACATTGATAATAAAGTCATTATGAAGTGATTTTAAAATATAAAAACTTAAAGATAACAATTATAATGTAATTTTTTTTTTATTTTAAAAGTATTCTTAAATTAATTTCATTTGATATGAGTTATGTTGAGAGTGTGGTTGCGATTGCTTTTCAAAGTGTTTTTTACTCATAAATGTATTAAAATGATGTCTTTTTATTTTAAAAAAATTATTTTAATATCAATGCATTAAAATGATTAAAAAACACCAAAAATATTAATTTGAAGCAAAAAAATAAAAAAATTTCAATTTTTTCAAAAATGCTTTTGAAACGCAAAGACTAACAGGGCCTTAGTATATATGTTTCAAATTGATTTCTCTATATAACGCATGCCTATATAATATATAATATCAAGTATTTATTAATAATTTTCCCCCTCATTTAAAAAATTCTGGCTTCGCCACTGCATCGAATAGCTTTGTAAATTTTTTCCTGACAGGTATTTTGGTGTTGAAGTGTACCACTTGCTTGGTATAGAAGTTATTGAACCCTTTCATATAGTTTGGGTGCAAATTATAATATAGATGTAGGGTTGTACATGATACTAACCATGTAGTCTAATACACATGATCAGAAACCTATATAAAGTAAATACAAGATAAATATATATACATAATAACATTCCATAATACTAACCATCCAAAGTCTGTTACAACCACATAAGACTATATAATTTTAACCCGGGTTAATTTACAATAATCATCATCATCAAAACTTTCTCTTACCTAACCATACAAATTCATACAATTACAACCCATAAATAAAACATGTAACATACCATAGATAGAGAAGCAGAAAACTTTGAAAAAGAAAAATTGGGTTTTGTTTTGTGAGTTAAAACAAAAGTCACTTAATGACTAAGAAATTAGTGATGAATTATTACACAAAATTCTAAAAGAGACCAATTTTTCATTCACACAATTAAATTACTTTTTAAACCTTCATAATTTAAATCTTATAACTTGCTTTAAAAAGTAATATAATTTTTTCATCGAGACATTTTTACTATTACAAGATTGGATATGAATGGAGAAGTCTTTTAACCTTTTATTTGCTTAGTGTAATGTTTAAAATACCTTTTGCTTTTTTTTTTTTGGCATAGTATAATTATTAAAATATCTTTTGAATAAAAAATTTTATAGCGATGATTGAAGGGCTTTTTGATCCTTTTCTTATGTTTTTTTGTTAATATTGTGTGGAGTCAGGGTATTTATATAAATTAGATTAATTAAAAAAAAAAATTATTGATGCATGTAATCCATACTAATATGTGAAGCGGCTACATCTTTTCAACGGTAAGTACGACTTTTCCTAGCTGTCAAAATAGGCTGACTGTTGTCTCGTTCAAAGGTTTGGTGGTCGTTGAATTGGCCGACTGTTGTCTCTTTCACAGGTTTGGTGGTGGTTGAATTCTCCCTCTCTTTCTCTCTTTCTTCCCCTTGCAACGCACGCTAGTATAGCCAAAATTAAGAGAAGTCCTGGTTTCATGAAATTGATGGTGCATCCTTGGTATTTCCCCATCGTTCAGCGTACGTTTTATTTTTGAAAGCAACTGTCTGTTGCAATCCCTGTACAGCTGCTTATAATCATTATGATATAATTTTTCTAGCTCGTAATATTGCTCTTAAATTTAATTTCTTTACTTTAAACATCATTTTAATATCATACTTTATACATCCATTCTTGTTTTTCCAAAGTAAGATTATGTTACATATTTGCCCAAACAGAAAGCACTATCTAACCTTATTATGCTTATATTAAGACTTCTTGGAATCATTGCAATCCACCGTAGCTGATAGGTGTTGAAACTTAAACTCAATCCAGAAGGTCAAGGAAGGCAACTACCCACCGACCAGCCACAGCCGCCAGCCACCAGTCGCAGCCGCCAGTCGCCTCCACGCCTGCAGCTCCAGCCGCCTTCACACTTGAAGGTTGAAATATCTTGTTTTGAATTCGTGTATAAATAGCAAGCTGAGCTTATGTTAAATTGTGTGGAGAGAGTAGAGAGAAACACTAGAGAGAAAGAGAGAAAGAGAGGGCGTGTATTGTAAGCTTTTCAGTATTGTAAGCTTCTTGTTTGTTGAAATAAAACAGTGTGTTTTATCCCCTCCGAGTGTTTCAAAGCCACCACCAGTGGTTTCTCCCACCAACAATTGGTATCAGAGCCCCGTTCGTCAGAAAACAGAAGCTTTTTTGGGAGATATCCGAATTTTCAGAGTTGTCAAAAACACGTTTTGATCATTCCAACATGTAGATCTCATCCAGACGAACTCACTGGCGCAAGAATCAGCTTGATCGGAGCTTGAGGTGATCCACACGCTCCTCCTGAAGATCTGGAAACTGTAGCCCAGTCGCACCCACGCGCGCCAGAGGAAGAAGACGAGTGCCGTCCACGCGCGCCATATTTGAGCCGTTAAGCCGAGCCCAGCCGAGCCGTAAGCCGCGCCGAAGAATATTCCCGTTGAAGCCGAGCCGCTCGTTAGCCGTAGCCGAGCCGCTAGAATATTCCCGGTTCAACCCAGTGAATCGCCCGACGCCCAGAATTGGTGTTTTGACCGGTTCACCCTATTTCTGACCCAGTTTCAACAAAGTCAGACCGGTTCCCGACTATTTAGACCATTCCGGATCGATCTTTAGTGTCCATTTAGCCAAATCCAACTCCCAGAAGGAGATATAGTCATTCAAAGAGCAAAATGACTACAGAAAGTACACAAACACTCATCCCGAAGCTGACCAAAGACAACTATGATAGTTGGTGCATC
>Ga0325404_1000887_pt1 | contig 30639 bp, 17 predicted proteins | sample PopdelMetagenome_18_FD_205664 | JGI IMG/M metagenome (GOLD analysis project Ga0325404, IMG submission 205664) | Populus deltoides microbial communities from Bellville, Georgia, United States - Xylem-Control-R1 | ecosystem: Host-associated > Plants > Phyllosphere > Stem > Wood/Secondary xylem...
AAAACGTCATGATAGCAGTATAAAAAATAAACAATGATTAATTTAAGAAACTTATATTAACAATTAAAGTAAAAAAAAATACTTTCATTGAGTATTCATGTGCAATATTTAAAAAAATTATAAATTAGATTTATATAAAAAAATTATAAATTAATTGATAATATTACAATAAAAAGTTGAATTCTTATAAAAGTAAGTTTTTTAATCATTAAAAAAAGTTGTTAACAAAAATTAAAAATTAAAATATGAAGTTCATTTTTGTTGCGAAGCAAATAATAGATGCAAGTGCAAATATATTGCTTTGATTTTTATTCTCATTTTATTCACTTTCTTTTATTTATCTTAGATGCTAATTATATAGTCGTATATGAATTTCATTCTTGTAAATGTATTATTCAAATATAAGTCATCCATTTAAAATTTGATATCAATAAATTCTTTAACATTTTTTTATGATAGTTAAAATAATTATTCCTAAAAACTTTAATGATTTAAATTACGAGAAAAAAATGTATTTTTCTTATCAAATTTTTATTTATTTATTATTTTGATAGAAAAATAATTTTTTTATTAATAGCTTGATTATTTGAAAAACACCTTAAAGTAATTAAAATAAATATATGTAAAAACTCAAATGATTTATTAAATAAAATGAGAACAAAATGCATTTCGGTAGCCAAAACTTCATTCTTTTTATTCATTACTTTGTTTTTAGTTTGGGAGAAACATTTTTTTTATCAAAAACACGATTGAAAAAAAAGAAAGAAAGCTTATCATGACAAGTCACTATAAAAATAAATATATATATATATATAATATTTTAATTATTTTCATGTGACTATATAAGAAAATAAAAGAATAATTAACGGAAGAAAATTATATAAAAATTGATAATAGTAAAAATAATAAAAATATATATTCTTTTCTCATTGATTATTTATGCCAATTTTTTAACTTGTGCACATTAATTTCATATATAATCATAAAAAAGCAAATATTATAATAAAAAATTACAATAAAAATCTAAAATACTAGTTAAAAATCATGGAATAATTAAAAAAAAAATTAAATATCATTATAATTAATTATCTAAATAGTATTTTTTAAGATATAAATTTTTTTTAAAAAAAGAGGTATAATAAGACTAAAATGATGGCCTATTTGTACCTAAGCTTCAGAGCCAAGCCAATTTTTTTTTTATAGATTGCAAACAATGTGTCATCCACTCGCAAATTGACACTGTTATAATCTAATTTTTAACTATTTTATTTTATTATTATTATTAATATTATTTTATTTATTAAAAGATGATAATAAAAAAAATTAAAAAATAATGATGAAAAACAAATTAAAAAATAAAGAATAAATTAAATTTTGGGTTAAGGGTAACATGATTGGAAGTTTTGAGACTTAATAGAGTTTGAAATTAATTTAATTAATCAAATTAAGAAATTAATTGGAAAATTGATAAGTTTTGAGAGTTAATTGAGTTTGGAATTAATTTAATTAATCAAATTAAGGGTTTAATTGAAGAATTGATAAGTTTTGAGAGTTAATTAAGCTTGGAATTAATTAAATTAATGAAATCAGGGACTTAATTAAAAAAATATCAAAGTTTGGGGTTAATTGGGGGCAATATTGCAACAAATTAGAGTCTAAAGACAGTTTTGTAAAAGGCATGGAACTACTGGGGCCAATTACAGTTTAAACCAGGGGCTTAATTACAAAACTTTCGAAACTTCACAGGTCAAAACACAAATGGCCACCTCATATCCCAAAACAGCATCGTTTGAAAGAACGTTGTTCATCTTCTTCTTCTTTAACCAGAGATCGTTTTCTGCAGTAATCATCCGCTCACCTTAATTATAGACGTTTTAATGTTGTCGTCCCTTTGCATGCCGTCCGTTACCACCGATCGGACTCTATAAAACAGAGAAACAATGGAGGAAAAAGGGGCGAAAAAAAACCAGGAGGGAGACAGAGAAAAAAAAAACCAAGAGGGAGATAGAGAGAAAAACAGAGGAGGGGAAGAAGAAAACAGAAGGGGAACCGCGAGGACAAAGACGAAGAAAAATAAACAGGGGGAATTGGACTAAGAAAGACCCGAAAACCAGAGCAAAAAAGACACAGAGAACAAAAAAACCCAGGAGCAGAGTGAACAAAAGGAAGTAAAGAGAGAGCTAAACCCATCTTTGGTTTAGTCACAGAATTCAAGCATAACATACGAACAGAAGAGGAAAGCAAAGGAGAGTAGAGAGTAAGTAAAAAAACCCAACAAACAGAAACACAAGAACAGAGGAGAAGAGACTGAGAGGAGGAGGAAGGGAGAATTCTCCAGGAGTGCTCGAACTATTGTTGTCGCCTGCGCCTTCGAATCGCCAGGTAAGGCTTTCCTTTTATCTTTGTTTCTGCACATTTGATTCTATAGAGAAGAGAACGGGGTGAAGGTAATTTAATTACCTTCGTCCTGTGTAACGCACGCATGGTTTGAACCACGCGAACCTGCAGCCCAGCCGAGTCACTGGCTTGGGCGAGTGACCGGGGCGTGTTGGTTGGGTCCAACCCAGCACATGTGGGCTAAGCTGGGCCCAACCCAAAAAAATATACAAAAAAAAAATATGTGCATGCATGAAAAATAAAATTTATTTTATTTTTTTATTCACTAGTGTTAGAGTCGGGAATAAAAAAATATTGATCTAAATTTATTTTATAGCTACGTAATATTTACCAACACCAGAGTTGAAATTATCTGTAGTTAAATATTCACTGGCGCTAGAGTCAGGAATATTATAAGCAAATTATCATAGCATAAACTAATAAACGTTTAACAATTTAAGACAAAATCAGCAATGCAGTTTGTCTCAGATAGAACGTTTAAGGGGTGATAATATCTTTCCTTTTGCGTAACTAGTCCCGAACCATAGGATCTCTGTTGACCAATTAGGGTTCCTAGTGACCATAATACTAGCTGGCGACTCCTTAAACAAGACATTTTACTCTAAAAGAACCAGATGCCATAAATATGTTCTTTCCTTGTAAATTTTTTAAGGTCGCCGCGATGTCGGGTGCGACAAACACGATCAAAAGATTTGATGTCTTCTCCCAAATATAGGAGTGTCGAAGTAATAAATAACCTAGCAAGACCGAGGTCGAACCATTGGGAGGTTAACTGTATAAACTACAAATAAAGAAATAAACAATAACAGAAAAGGAGTTGAAGAGAGCTTTGAGATGTGATATTGATATAAGAATTAAACAATGATAAAATAATTGTCAAGGTTAGAGGATCCACTAATTTTATTTCAAACAAGTATGTGTAAACTCTTTTTATTACTCAATTGGAAACCACACACAAAGGAGGTTCCAATCGGATTATAAATTGTTAACATGATTACATTAGTTATCTTATTTGAATAATGTTAATATTTGTAAATGTTGTTAGGTACTCATGATAATAACTTATGTTAACAACAAATCAAGTTCCTTTCATAGCATAGGTGTCGGTTATACCATATGGTTAGGCTATGAAAGTGCCAAGTATTTGTTGTACAAAGGGTTATACAACATAAATCTAGATTAACCATTTAACAAGCAAAGTATTAAAAGTGAACAATATAACAAATACAAAACATGTTAGTATCAAACATTAAAGTCCATGTTGAGTTTATACTATACTTATTCTTACAACATTAGTGTAACCTTTTCACCTTGACATAATAAACTTAGCTAAACATAATGAAAGAGAGAAACATGAATAAACAAGATAAGAACATAAATAAGATATAAGTTAACTAAGTAAAGAAAATGAAATGAAAAGCATAAACAAGATATTAATATAAACAAAACTAAGCATTACAAAAATATAAAGAGAAAGAGTAAGAACATGATCTTGATCTGAAAACCAAGATGCCTAAATGCATGGCAAATGCCTCCTTTTATAGACCAAAATTCGGAACTATTGATTTGATGACTAATTGTTGAGTAGGTGGCCACATCTTGACTTGGTGACAATCCTTATCATCTTGTCTGAACAAAACATCATTGCTAACATCAGAATTTGAACAGATGGTCTTCATGAAAGTTCTAGAAAATTGTCTTAGCTTTCTATTAAAAAATGAATCGGTGTATTTGGACTTCTAAAACTCGAGATATGAGCTAAACATTGAACAATGTCTGGGCTGTAGGACAGATTCTGACTTCTTCATTGTTGCTACAATTTGAACTTGAAAACATCATTTTTGAATCTTGGACTCTTTATGAAAGTTTTAGGTCTATGTTTTAGCTTTCCATCCATATAGACCAGACCTAAATCCAAGTTCTACAGCTCCATGTATGATCCAATAACCGAATAGTGTTCCAGATATGGGCTGAACACTGAACAATGTCTGGGCTATAGGACAGATTCCGACTTCTCCATTGTTGCTACAATTTGAACTTGAAAACGACCTTTTTGAATCTTGGACTCTTCATGAAAGTTTTAGGCCTATGTTTTAGCTTTTCATCCATATAGAACAGACCTAAATCCAAGTTCTACAGCTCCAGGTATGATCCAATAACCGAAGAGTATTCCAGTTTGAACATCTCTTTTCTAAACTTACCTCTCTCTTTGTTTTCTCAATTTTAGTAGTTAAACTCATCAATCAATCCTTTGATTTATGTGATAGGCCTGAATTTAAGATAAATATTTACCATAAATTAAAGGTATCTTATAGTATCAGACTTGTTATAATAAAACATGCTTTAGTTAAGGAGTTATTGATACTTCAAGCGCAAAATAATGATATAAAACCTTGATAAAAATACACTTTTAAGTACTAATCACAAACATTTTCAATTACCGAACTTGTCTTCATGATTGAAAAACCAAGATCCAAATCTTTGAATCTCAGGAACCTAGATTTCAACCATTTTTTCCACCCCAAAACATTAAAAAAACTATGTACCTGTGAAACTCCATTTACAACAACAAAACATGATTCAATTAGCTTAAAACTCAAAATCAAATTAAATTTTAATTTTTTTTCCAAGGCTTAATCTACTTTTCCTAACATCATTGAAGGTGAAAACTAACTCTATTTAGTTCATCTCTTAAAGATAAGTCCATGAACATCAAAATCAAAAGTTATTAGTAGTTATAATGTATTCACATTACAAGAACTTAAATTATTAAAAAAAACAAAGTTTAGGACTAAAATGCAATAACCTATAATTAGAGGGATGAACAATAAGAAAATCAAAACTCGAGGGATCAAATGAAACTTTGACACCTTTCATGGAAGTCCTTTGATTATTTTTTTATATCAAATTTAGCCCCCTGATCTTTTAATTTGTTTTTTATGAAGCTAAAACTCAATTTTATAAAATTAATCGTAAATTTAACACCAAAATATTAAAAATCATATGAGTTAGACATTTGAGTTAAGGGAGAGAAAATAGACGAAAACATATTTAAATGCATGAAAACATGGAAACATATTTCAAATGATGAAATCAAATTAAAATAAGTTATAATGACAGAATTGCAAAAATCCTTGGAATTAAAAAAACTAGCAACTATTGGCCTCTTTGTCTATCTACTTTTTTAAATATGGTAAAATGACTAATTTATCCTTCATAAAAATATTTTTAAAACTTGTTTCTAGGGACTTTTTCATCTGAATTTTTTTTTGTTATTATCAAGTTGAGCCGGATAGTTTGATATTTTAATAAACATAAAATCTTATTTAAAATAAAAGGTGGTTGATGCGTGCAACGCAAATGGGCCCGTGTGTGGAAAGCGCCTATTACATTCTATGGTGCATGAAGCATCTCCCGACGACCAAAAATCTCCCTCCATCGTAACATGGGGATCTTCACGAGGTCATCTTTTTCATGGGGTGGCCTACGGCAACAACAACATGATGGTTTATCATTGGTGACCTTTATTTCCCTTGTCCTTCTTTTTTCTCTCATTCTCGTGAAATTCACGCTGACCATTCAAAATTTTAGAATTGTTCTTTTATTTATTGATATTTTAACTTTGGTCTTTATTCTTTTGATTTTTAATTTTTGTTCTTGATCCTTTTGTAAAATCTTGATTTGTTTTCAATTTTATCATTCAATCCCAATTTGTTATACATTATTTTTTATAGTTTGGTTCTCATTATTTGATTGCTTTTTTGGTCATTTTGTTAAAATGATTTTTATTTTTAATTTCACCATTCAATCAAAACTCTATAGCTATCCTCTAATTTATTTTTTATTTCAATTTTGATCCTTATTATTTTAATTTTAATTTTTGGTTTTGGATCCTTTTATATAATTGATTTTTTTTTCAAATTCATCATTCAATATTTGATTGGTTGATAATTAAGTTTCATGGTTTTTCCAAATACGAGGCTTCTAATCTTATAAACCAGATCACGAGTTTAAGAATCTAGCACGACTTGATATTATTTTTTATATATTTTTTTTTTCGATTTCATCATTGTTTTTTTTAAATGGACCTTGTGGTTTTATTTTCTATCGAGTCATCTTGATCTTATGACCTAAGTCGTGAGTTAACCCTGGCTCAATGCATATTACTCGGGCTATAGGTTTATCATGCTAACTCGGGTTAACTCGGATTAGGTTTTTTGTTATTTTTTATCCAATTTCGTTCTTCTATAATTAATTAGTTAATAGTTGAGCTAATTATTTTTTTCTTTTTGAATTTTTTTTTCAAGTTATTGTGATTTTTTTTATTTAGCCTATTTATTGTCATTGTCTAATTTTTTTTATATAATCTAATTATAATAAAAATAACTTATTTAAGTCGGTTAAATTTATAATTCAAATTATAAATTTTGTTTATTTAAAATTTGCTTGTGATATTTGAACATCATTTTTTAAAAGAAAAATAAGTAGTCCGCGGGGTAATCGAGAGAAAGCAACTAAAAGAATGGTTTCTCGTGTGAACAGTGAGCCACGAGAACATTAATGTTAAACAGCCGATTAGCAAAAACAAAGGGAAAACCTCCCGCTCATTTGCTCTTTCTTTCTTTCCAAAACTAAGACAACACAAATCAAAAACCCTTAATTTCTTTTTCTCAGTTCTACCCCAAAATCTTTCTACCTCTCTCTTGCATTTTCTTTTTCTCCAAAAATAAAAAATGAGAGAAGAGCAAATAGAGAAGTTGCGAGGGGTAGTGCGCGACTGCGTGAGCAAGCACTTGTACTCCTCCGCCATTTTCTTCGCCGACAAAGTCGCCGCTTTCACCAACGACCCCGCCGACATCTACATGCAAGCCCAGGCTCTCTTCCTCGGCCGCCACTACCGTCGTGCCTACCACCTCCTCAACGCCTCCAAAATCGTCCTTCGCGACCTCCGCTTCCGCTACCTCGCCGCAAAATGCCTCGTAAGTCTTTGGTTTTGGATTTTTAATTTTTAATTTGATGTTTTATTACCCTTAGGTTTTTTTTTTCTCAAAATTTTTTTTTTAAATTGTGGTCAGGAGGAATTGAAAGAGTGGGACCAGTGTCTGTTAATGCTCGGTGATGCAAAGGTTGATGAGCATGGAGATGTATATGATACTAAAGATTGTAACGTTATGTACTTAGATAAGGATAGTGAAGATCGCGAGATCAATGTGAGTTTTTTTTTAATGAGAAGTTGTTCTTTCTCTTGCTTGGTTGTGTTAGTTATGCTATTTTTAATTGGCAGGATTGGATTTTCTTTTAACATTTAAAGTTTTGTTCTTTGTCTCTTACAATTTTGTGTGAAATTGTGAATATTTATTTTTTTGGGTGCATTCTATCATTTGATTGCGATAAAGATGTAAAATACGCTATCTTGAATATGTATAAAGATGATTGTCAAAGAATCATCTTAACCCAAAAGCTTAAGCTGTTAGGTGAGGTTCTATAATATGATTTATATTATTCTCTAATATACCCCCTCAAATGAAAGCCCTTTAAGCTTGAAACTTGCACAAGCTCACATTATCTTTGTGCTTAATTTTTATCAAATAAATGGGGATGGTGAGATTCGAACTCGAGACCACTTGGTCATCAAGGCTCTGATACCATGTCAAAGAACCATCTCAACCCAAAAGCTTAAGCTGTTAGGTGAGGTTCCAGGATATGATTTATATTATTCTGTAACAATGACCATTGCATGCATTCTATCAGTTGATTGTGATAAATATGCTATCTTAACTTATCACTAAAAATACTGCTCGGCAAAATGTTGTTTTCTCTGTTTTGGGACAGATTTCTGCAGCAACATGTTTTCTAAGAGGCAGGGCTTATGAAGCATTGGAAAATCGTGCCCTGGCTCGACAGTGGTTAGCTTTTCTCAGCGATCTTCTTTATCAAGATAGATTACTGTTTCTTTTGCCACCTTTTTTTTTTTGTATAATGATTGATTTGCTTATTTATGATGATTTAAGGTACAAAGCTGCTATCAAGGCCGATCCTTTATGCTATGAGGTACCCTGCTGTTTTACCTTTTCCTTCTGTTTGTAAGTTGCATAATAGAGTTTCTTTGCTTTATTGTAATTGTGCATGCTATGGTCATTAACATAGCTTTCTATGAAAAACTGTGAATTTCCATATTAAGAGCTTGATAAAATCTAAGAATTTTCTTGATAGATTCAACTGAAGTTTTTAGTCTTTGTATTTTGGACATATTCTTGTTTTCCTTTAGTTTTGCACATCATTTTTACTGATTTGGATTGGAAGTATGAATGATGGTTGTATCTTCATTGTTCCCCAGGCTTTGGAATGCCTTATTGAAAATCACATGCTCACATGTGAAGAAGGTAACGGCTCTCCAAAACTCTTTTTGTTAAATACATTCAGCTGCACATTGCCATTTAACTGTGGAGAATTAGTGTTACCGGATTTGCAGTATTTATTGTTAATGTGTTGATTGTTGAGAATTCTCTATGCTGTACTATTCCAGCATTTGCTTCATTAACCAAATGAAATTAAAATTAACCCTGTATATTTGCTACTGAATTGCAGAAACAAGGCTGCTGTCCTCCTTGCAATTCGGTCCAGAAGATGGGTGGCTCTCTTCATTCTACTCATGCTTGATAAAAAAGGTAAACACACACAAGTTCAGAATATACCAGTCAATATGAATCCTAACTAACCATTTCCAGATAATCTATTTGCTTTAGCTAGTCTCTGTGCTTCTTTGAAACTAACCTTAGTCCCCTGGTCTCAGTATGACAAAAAGAGTGTTGTAGAAGCCAAATTCATTGAAGTTGAAAAAGAAAGCTGCAATAGCAATCCTTCTAGCCCATCTATCAAGCATACACTAAAAAATGATACTGATCTTTTGAGCTGCAAAGCAGAGTACTTCAATCAGTGTGGTGAATATCAGAAATGCTTTGAACTAACTTCAGAGTGAGTTTTAAACTTTTTTCAAACAGAATACATCTGAGATCATACCTTAGATGCATCAGGTCATCTGAGCTTTATCTTCTCTTTCACAGCCTGCTTGAGAAAGACCCTTTTCATTTGAAATGTACCTTAGTACACATAGCTGCTGCTATGGAGCTTGGAAATTCAAATGAGCTTTATCTTATGGCATCAAACTTAGTGAAGGATTATCCTCAAAAGTGAGTTTTATTTCTCTGCCTTTACTTTTATGATATGCTCATATGACTTGTGCTCTTTGGAGTTGAAGGATTACTCTCAGAAGCTACTTCTTTATTTCCCTTTCAGTTCTAAGGATTATGCTTTGATTGAGCTCTCTGTTTTCCCTTTTTACTTCTATTTTCTTTGCTCGCTAGATGTGTTAAAGGAACAGGATGGTTTGCTTGTCATCATGATGGAATGTGATCATGGTTATTATCTCAAATGATTTGGTGTTCCAATAACAGCTCAGCTAGCTAACATAAATAAAAAAGTTAAAGAGATGGAAGTAAGAACTCTTGGCAACCATGTGTCCACAACACCTGAAATACCATTCACAAGTAACATGTGGGATATGCATGTGATTTGCCAGTGATTACTTGCATAGTCCAATAAAAAGTACTGTGCAAGGAGTAGTATTCATCTATTGTAGTTATTGGGCTTCTCATCCATTAGGACAGTCCAATAGTGAGTGCATTCTCCTGTTGTTCCTCACTTCTGTTGGATGATAATTGGGTATTGGCCTCCTTTTGTATTTCTCTAGATGTTTTGTTATGTCCTGCTCAAAATTGTAGAGAAATGATATCTTCTGGATGCTTATCTGTATTTCATTCTTAAGTGCTTTTGAATTACTAATTATGAAGTTTTGAAGAGAAAAGGAACAGGAAAACAAAAGGAGATTGTTTCTCTCTCATAGACTTCAATTCAGCTTAAGCATGAATACAAGGAGTGCCCATTACATATTATGTAATCATGTATCATGTCTACTTATTAGGGCTTCTTGTCATTTAGGGCTCTCTCATGGTTTGCTGTTGGCTGCTACTACTACTGTATCAAGAAGTATGATCAATCACGGCGTTATTTTAGGTAACTGTTGCCTAAAGCTCGGTAAACCATGTACGCGTTTTGCTTCTTTTGGCCTTATGGAACAAATTTGATTTTCTTCTTTAATCTCTTTTTTTACATTACAGCAAGGCTACAAGTCTAGATGGAACCTTTGCACCTGCTTGGATTGGCTTTGGGAATGCTTATGCTGCTCAAGAAGAGGGTGATCAAGCAATGTCAGCATACCGCACTGCTGCTCGTTTATTCCCAGGGTAATTTGGACTAGAACCTCATCACCTCTTCTAGTTGAAAATAATATAATATTTCTTCACCATGTAGTAATTGAAGAGTGCATGTTTTTGGCATGTTATGTGCTTTTGTTAGGCTGCCTTTGTTCTAAGAAAATATTTTAGTATTTCCCTGCATAGTTGAATTTCCCTGCCTCTCTAACTTTAGGAGTTTTATTTGAGGCTTCTCTACCAGCCTCCAAGGGAGGTCCATATATTATTAAATATCTTCAATAAAAAAGCTCTAATTTATAAATTAAAATAAATATGAAAAAGAAAACATATATAGAATTGGCTTACAAGCAGTATAAGAAAATTAAAGTGTTTCATGTTCTTTGAAAAGTTTTTGATATAACTATAAATGGAAACATCCTAAATATACAAATTTTATAAATACATGCGGGTTTGGAGGCCGACGTGTTTTCTCCATACCCAACCCCATCGTTGCAGACTTGCAGGTACATATGTACCTTTATCGCAACCTTTTCAAAAGGATCACTGTCTTTTTGTACTTCCTTCTACTTGTAAGAATTGTAAAGGTTCACCATGGAATATTTCCAGCTTCATCTTCTTTCCTTTCATAGAATTTTTTTTGGCCTCATTAAGAAAGAATAGAAGTATGTCTTTCCTTACCGTACTTTTTTATTCTCTCTTCCTTGCTTACATTGATCCAGAACTTAAGATTCGTGGCAGTCCCACTTCTTATTGTTTGCGAAGTCTCAACTATTGGCTAACGTTTTAACTATGAAACTTTTAGATGAAATCCTGGATTTTGTCATTAACCAGCCCTTTCCTTAACTGTAATGTGTTTTCCTATACCGTACTTTTTTATTCTCTCTTCCTTGCTCAAATTGAGTCAAAACTTTAGATTCATGGCAGCACCACTTTTGCTTATTGTTTGCAGAGTCTCAGCTACAGGCTAACATTTTAACTGTGAAACTTTTAGATGAAATCCTGGAATTTTTTGTCGGTAACCTGCCCTTTCCTAATTGTATTGTATTTTCTTGTTGCTCTTGTTCCTTGTGTTCTCTGAGTGTAATTGTTGGTATTGCCTTTATAATAGGAATTTGAGGTGGAAATTTTTATACGTGAGCATTATAGTGTTGCCTGGTAGTTTGGTCTTTATCGCTTTGTTGTGATTGATATTTTCTGGGTGATTGGCTGGCTTACTGGCTGGTAGCTAAAGATTCTTTTAGGTTTGGAGTTGTTAATTTAAACCAGAAAGTAATAGTTGATTTGCCCTGCGTCGCAAAATCTCCATAGGTAGTTTAAGTTGACAAAGAAGCTACTCGTTGATATAATGTTTTGAAATTAATGTGTTTTTTTTTGCTCCAAAATTATGCATTGTTGAAGACCTCTTATTACTTATCAATTGTCTTTTTACAGGTTGAATCTTGATATTCTGTTATTCCAGGTGCCATTTACCAACTTTGTATATTGGGATGGAGTACATGCGAACTCACAGCTATAAGCTTGCTGAGCAGGTGATGTTTTATCTTCTGAACATTGGCCAATAGCTATTTTTAGTTTGAATTTGGGAAATTGATAAAAATTGAGTTTCAATAACACAATTAGCCACTGGTGTTTTAACGGGCGCTGCATGATTCTTCCCTGATGCTTTTAGAAAACTCTGCTTTAGTTTTTAATAAAAATGAAAATGGGGGCTTTGGTTTTGTTATGTTTCAGTTCAAGAATGCTAGATTTGAAGTTTGAACCCTTGGTAGGATATTATTTGTTGCATTGACTTCAAATTCTTGCTTGTAGTTTAAACAAATGATTTCCTTTTTCCATTTGGGGAATTATTTGTAGTTTCCTTGCAAAATGAGTATAAGTTGGATGGACTTTGAACATAATATTATTTCACTCTACTCATTTGTCTTTAGGAATCCTGTTTCCTTTTATACTTGTCATCCTGTTTCTTGTTATGGTTTGTCAACATTCTGATTCGCCATCTGTTTTTCAGTTTTTCATGCAGGCAAAGGCAATTTGCCCTTCAGATCCACTTGTATACAATGAACTTGGTGTTGTTGCTTATAACATGAAGGAGTAAGGATATTTCATTCCTCATCATTCTGTGGAAGTATGACTTGGAAATTTTACTAACATGTCTCTTTTATGTTGTTAATGTTCATGGCTTTTCAAAGCATAAAATAATCAATTTTGCAAACAGCATTCATTATTAAGTGTTGTATGATTTTCATTGTATGACATCTATTGTATATGGTGCTCTGTACTAAAAGTAATTGGATGTATACTTTTTGATGCCAGTCAAGCTATTTGACCTGCATAATTTTGTTTCTCAAACACTTTCAGGTACAATAAGTCTGTGTTGTGGTTTGAGAAGACTTTGAAGCACATTCCGTCTTTAAGTCAATTGTGGGAACCAACTATTGTTAATCTTGCCCATGCCTACAGAAAGTTGAAGTACGTTTTAAAATTTGTTGGAATGGCAGTTATACTCACTTTTTTTTGTTGCTTCTTGCCATATTTAGGTACTTCAGGATGTATGATTGGTGTGCTTTTATCTAGAATTTTCCTTAAACTTGAAATGAAATATTCTCATATCCTCAAATTGAAAGATTGTTTTTATATTTCATGTTTTGATATTTTCAGATTGTTGTAGCGATGATTAGTATATTATGTTCTGCATTTGTATGTCAATACTCACTTGCTAAGGTCTTTATCAACCTGAATGAAAGAACAGTAGTTTAACCCTCTAATCACACTATTTCTGGTTGTGACAAATAAATTGCTTTGAACTTGCATAACCGTTAATTTCAATTAGTTCACTGAGCAAACCCAGATTGATGAATGCTTTTTAGTTACAGTTTTTTTTTTTTGGAAACCTTTGGTGATCTTTTTAGTTCGTAGCAAGGTTCTTATAGACTTGTTGGTTTCTGTTTCTCCTTTCCTAAAGCTTTTGTGTGAGTATTTTTAAGGTTCAAGTTGGGAGCTTTCTTGGTGCATTTGGTGAAATACAACAGATAGGAATCTAGTATCATGTTATAGCAACTACTTGCTCAAATTCCATTGATAAGATTATAGGAAGATCAGCTCGGGCCTTCGTAACCCTCAATGGAAATAATTTTCTTGAATACATTAATGCTTGTGTAATGTGGTCATTTAGAGGCTCCTCAATATTACATGATTGATTTGATGAGCAGCATGGCTGACATTGAGACTTATGGTTTGAATTTATGTACATATTCGAGTTGGAGTCTTGTTTTTCTCATCCACTTGTTGCAGCCATCATCATAGAAATACAATTCTCTTATTATGTGTATAAATAAATGACATGGCGTATAATTGTTCATTAATCATATCAAACTACTATGCCAGGATTTACCATGAAGCAATTTCATATTATGAGAGAGCACTTACATTATCACCTCGAAGCTTGAGTACCTATGCTGGTCTTGCATACACTTATCATTTGCAGGTAAATTGAGCTCTTTTCATTTCAATGTAAGTCTGTTAAACTGACATTTCATTTGGCTGTTGTAGTTGAAAGCAATAGTTTGAGAAAGGTAATTGTAAGTGCTTGAAGTGGGGGGGATAATGAAGTGGATTAGTGCAGATAATGAGAGTGGTCATGAAAATCCAAAATGTTATGAAAAGTAATCGGATTATGATATCATTGCTAATTTATAGCTTGTACTTCCAGTGACTTTTGTGCAAGGGTTCAAAACTAAAAACTATTTCAGAATATATTTTATTATTATAAAGGAGGAGTACTATGAGAAGATGAGCACCATCTATGACTGCTATGGAATTTTGAATATTTATTATATTAATAAGAAGCCCTAAAATCACTCTCAGAAAGGAAAAAGAAGGATGAGGTCCTTAACTAGTCTATGAACTTTGATATGCATGATGTGTGGTGTAGAACTCAATAATTGCTGGTCTTGTTATGATTTCAAAAAGGCCTATTCCAAGGGTCAAGTACCTCAAGTTTCAGACAGATAAAAGAGAACTAGGTTCCTGAAGTTTAAGTCTTTGATATTGAAAACTATCCTCAATAAACTTTCCGGGATGATACAAAAATTTTAGGGTGAAATTTTAGAACAGGAAATAGTACTCTCTCGACCTATCTTTCTCATAAAATTGTAGTCACGTTCTATGTTGTGCTTAAATGTCATACGCCTCATACCTCATAGTTACTGGTCTGGTAAGGCAGGCAACAATGTAAAGGTGGATTGGGTCCCCATAAAAGAATATATCGTCATCGTTCGAGCAAGCACACAAATTAACATGGGACTACAGTTCAGTTTCTCGTGTTGATTGCTTGACAATCTTTTCTATTATTGAAGTCAATCCAACAACATCCTGTATTTGCTTGAAGCTAAAATCCAATTTTTGTACTTCATTTTTAAGTAGTAGTGGTTTTCCTAATTTACTATTTGCAGATTATCTTGTCGGACTTGGACCGACTTGGAAGAATGAACAAGTTTTAATGCAAATTATAATGACTTGCCATTAGATTGCCTGAAAAGTTGGACTATCTAAATGGGGGGAATGTTACAATTTGATACTATCATGATTTAAAAGCCATCTTATTGGTGCCTCTCTTTTCTCCCCTTCTTGCGCAGGATAACTTTACTGCTGCAATCACATGCTACCACAAGGTAAGTAAGAGTGTTGTATGCTTTCAAACACAAAATTATACTGTGGTTATAGTGTGCTTCCCCCATCCCCTCTATCTTATTCGTCATTAAAATCCCCTAGGCCCTGGCCTTATGATATTTTCTTCTCAATCAGGCTTTATGGCTGAAACCAGACGATCAATTTTGCACTGAAATGTTGAGCTTGGCACTTGTAGATGAAGGTCGTCGAGGCATAGACCCCAAAATTGAATTCCGCTGAAATGAGTCATTCTTAATGACACTATTTATACTCTTCTGTTCTTGTTGTAATGTATGTGGAATCTGAAGTCCTTGAATGGGTTGATTCATTTTGATCCATTTTAGAGTTGGGCAATATTACATTAGGGAGAGTTTGGCAATATATGTAATTCTGTATCGTTTGGTTTTATCTATTGATGCGACGACAAAACCAAAATTATTTTTTGCATAAAGAAGATGTTCAAGCACCGGAAGTATGTTCTTAAAAATTTTAAAAAACCTGCGCCTCAGCTTGATCTTGTTGGTTAAAATAAGCTGTTATTGTTCACGTAGATAAAAAAAAGCAATGAAATTAAATCAACCGAATTAAATAAAAAAAGAAGTGATCATAATTTAATGCGAAGATAGAAACGGGATGGTTCTTGCTTGACAGTCTTATGTTTATTTGGAAAAATCTGCTAATGAAAAACAAGGTGATGGTGTTATTTATAGGCACTTCAGTACCCGTGACCATTTCTTATACACACCAAGAGGCAAATGTTGCCTTGTGAGGAATGGACAGACACACAACAGCAGATGAAATGGTAATAAAAGCAAGCAGGCAGTCTGATTCGTCATACAAACGAAAGCAAGAAAACACTCATGGCACAACGACAAACACAAGCCAGGTTATGTTTATTTGGAAAATGGACAGCCACGCGTTGCTGTGGCGGTGTTGACAGTGTTATCTTCTGATTGGCATGGCGATATCAGCGCCCCTTTCAGGAGCCCCCCAAACAACTCTGCTGGGTCATAGTAAACCTCCACACCATCTGCCCTCAGAGATTCATCCACCTGGGAACCCGGAAAGAAATTACAGTTATTTCGTCTTATGTATTAGGTTGTCCTTTATTTTTACTTTTCTTTTCGAGTTCCACAAATTCAAAATTTTCAAGTTCTTTATAATTTCTTGTGATATTGTCAAATGGATACCAACTTATCAAGTAAAATGCCATTATGAATATTTTTCAACCAAGAAGCTAAAAAAAATATTTATGTCAGCAGTAAAAGTTTTTCTAATAAATTCAGTATCTAAATACTGACGGAATAAAGCATTTATAAAATGCAAAATTTTTAATGTTAACATATTATAAAAAAATTAAAAATAAAATAGCAGTTTAATTTTTTTAAACAAAAAAATACTTATAAAATTTGATTGAATCATAAAAAGAAATACTCTACGAATCCTCCATAAAACAATGAATAAGACCCATCAAACTTGAAAGTTGATGTATTTATTTCCATAAATGTTTTTTTTTGAAAGAAAACGATATCTTTTAAAGCATACCTTACCTTGAGGACTTCAAAGCCATAGAACTCAACCTTTTCTTCAGTAGAAGTCTTAGCATGCTAAGTCAGGAATTTTTTTTCTCTCTTTTATGATTACTAGTTTGGATTTTTTCTTTTCAATCTTTTCAGTATCTTTAATTAAAGCATACCTTGAGGACTCCAAAGCCATAGAACTCAACCTTTTCTTGAGTAGGAGCATGGCCTTTGAAAGGTCCTTCAAAGAAACCCCAATGCCTGAATTTGAAAGAAATCACTGGAGGCCCTGAATATACACTCAGCACTTCCCATGCGAATCCTCGAGGCAAGGCAGATCGAAAGGCATCATGAGATGATTCGAAGGTTTCTTCATCTGCTTTGTAGTACTGAAATTCCTTCGGCAGAGAACTCTTCAACAAAGCATTGTAGCTACCAATCCTAAGCGTCTCTTCTCCAGATAAACCCTCTCTTCCTATCATAGAGTAAAAATATTTACAACGCTTAAATTATTACCTTCGTAATTATATTTAATAGCTTAAATCAAATATAAGAATAATTTAATAAGAAACCAAATTGAGTTTTAGTTTGATGAACCATTAACAATGAGCTTGAACGTGTCAGGGTTGATGGTCTTAATGTCCTGTACGCGAGTCTTGTGTTCGATTTCCATATCCCATGTCTTTATAGCATTTTGCACTACTTCTTCTAGCGATCCTTTCGGCCATTCCTTCAAACCATATATCAAACACAGAAAATGAGACCCAAAAATATTCAAGGGTCATAAACATATACTTATACAAAAAAAAAAAAAAACATAAAGCATATGCACTAAGGGTATAAAGAAGGCTGAGGACCTTAGTTCGGCCTTCTTCAAAGAGCTGATTTACTGTATCGAAATTGGGAGGGCCACCATGCCTCCACTGTGTGGTATTCTCAGTGTCTTCATGCAAGAAAGATCTGTATTTATCTCCTACTTTTTTAATCCTACATGCTTCTTCAGTAGCCATATAAACTTCCCCGCATGGTATACTACCAAGGTTTAATTTTCTGAGGTTCTATATAGGGCTGGAGGTGGCCACATATATAAAGGATACATTTGTTTCTTCTGCCTGGTGCATGCATGATAACCACATAACATTGACACCACCAATTCTAGTTTTGCGAAGACCTAAATTATATATCAAATAATATAATTTTTTTTTTTAAAAAAACAGACGTAACTTATGGTTTTTTCCTACCTCGACCACCAGATGCAATTTTGTTTTTCTTCTTTTGTTTGGTTTATGGAGAGGCTCAACGGAAACAAATGTACATAGCTAGATAGGCCTCTTAAGACTTGAATATGATCAGACCTAATTCAAGCGTAAATTATAAGCTTATTAACCATATTAACCACTTTGTTGGGTTTGTTTTCAAGTATGTTTGGTAGTACGGTAGTACCTAATTATTTTTTAAAATATTTTTTGTTTGGAAACGTATTAAAATAATATATATTTTTTATTTTTTAAAAATAATTTTTGATATTAACAAATCAAAATAATCTGAAAACACTAAAAAATATTAATTTGAAGTAAAGAAAAAAATAAAATATTTAAATTTTTTTAAAAACACTTTTGAAACACAAAAACAAACATTCCATAATATAAAAAAACATAGTATATTCGATATAAAGTCTTTCAAAAAAAAAAAATTCTCATTCTTGCAATCTTCCCTGTAAATGACCAAAATATTAATTTTATCATTTAGATATAAGTCGTCTTCGGATGTTGGGTAAAAGAAATCTAACATCCGATAATTTACGAGTAAATAATAGTGTAATTAGATGACAAATATGAATAGCAATTGTGTACTATCCACACCATTTAACTAATACTATCCAGATCTAAAGTTCAACAGAGTGCCTGAATGTATTTGGTGAGACTTTTTGGCTAACTTATGCCTCATTTTCCTTGATTCTACGTAAGCCCTTACGTAAACTTGGGCAGTGATCAGGGAAGATGGAAAAATAAACCAAACGAAAGGAGATTGATTGCACAAGAGCTCGCCTAAAGAAAAGTCCAGCGGTCATAGATATATAGAATAACATAGAAAAGTTCAGAATCTGGCATGGACCCCAGAGATCTTGATTGCAAGTGATCTCTGGCTTGATGATATTAATTAATAATCCTGAATTGGGTGTGCCTTACCAATAATGCTAAATTCTTGTTAGTTTATTACACAAACATTCAACCATCCTCGTGAAAGAAGTGCTTCTAGGCAATGCAATGCCATGAACAACTTTAATTGGTTCTAATTCTCAAAGCTAGGTCCCATGATAACACTCATGAAATTTGAAATATAGTAACATAATGTTTGATTAAAATTTTAAAATAAAATAAAAGAGATGGAATGAATACATGTCTCATCTGAACTTTTTATTTAAAAAATACTATAAAAAAATTAATTTATTTTTATATCTTTATCTCTTCAACTAAACACACGTTAATTTATGTTTTCATTCTACAAATAATAACCAAACAATATCAAGGACGCAACTAGAAATCAACAAAAGAAATCACACAAACAAAGCTAGTCAATTTTCAACCTTGCTCGGAAGTAACCGATATATATATATATATATTATCCGTTAAATAGGAATAAAAGATGGAAGATGTTTGGCAGCACTAGATTCCTTTGATAACAGGGTTGTAAGTTGTAACTCCGTGTAGTAAGAATCTTTGGCAGCGTTAGTTTTGCACATCATTTTTACTGATTTGGATTGGAAGTATGAATGATGGTTGTATCTTCATTTTTCCCCAGGCTTTGGATTGCAGTATTCATTGCTAATATGTTGATTGTTGAGAATTCCTCTATGCTGTACTATTCCAGCATTCGCTTCATTAACCAATTGAAATTAAAATTAACCCTGTATATTTGCTACTGAATTGCAGAAACAAGGCTGCTGTCCTCCTTGCAATTCGGTCCAGAAGATGGGTGGCTCTCTTCATTCTAGTCATACTTGATAAAAAAGGTAAACACACACAAGATCAGAATATACCAGTCAATATGAATCCAAACTAACCATTTCCAGATAATCTATTTGCTTTAGTTAGTCTCTGTGCTTCTTTGAAACTAACCTTAGTCCCCTCGTCTCATTATGGCAAAAAGAGTGTTGTAGAAGCCAAATTCAGAGAAGTTGAAAAAGAAAGCTGCAATAGCAATCCTTCGAGCCCATCTATCAAGCATACACTAAAAAATGATACTGATCTTTTGGCCTGCAAAGCAGAGTACTTCAATCAGTGTGGTGAATATCAGAAATGCTTTGAACTAACTTCAGAGTGAGTTTTTAACTTGTTTCAAACAGAATACATCTAAGATCATACCTTAGATGCATCAGGTCATGAGCTTTATCTTCTCTTTCACAGCCTGCTTGAGAAAGACCCTTTTCATTTGAAATGTACCTTAGTACACATAGCTGCTGCTATGGAGCTTGGAAATTCAAATGAACTTTATCTTATGGCATCGAACTTAGTGAAGGATTATCCTCAAAAGTGAGTTTTATTTCTCTGCCTTTACTTTTATGATATGCTCATATGACTTGTGCTCTTTGGAGTTGAAGGATTACTCTCAGAAGCTACTTCTTTATTTCCCTTTCAATTTGAAGGATTATGCTTTGATTGAGCTCTCTGTTTTCCCTTTTTACTTCTACTTTCTTTGCTCGCTAGATGTGTTAAAGGCACAGGATGGTTTGCTTGTCATCATGAAGGAATGTGATCATGGTTATAATCTCAAATGATTTGGTGTTCCAATAACAGCTCAGCTAGCTAACATAAATAAAGAAGTTAAAGAGATGGAAGTAAGAACTCTTGGCAACCATGTGTCCACAACACCTGAAATACCATTCACAAGTAACATGTGGGATATGCATGTGATTTGCTAGTGATTACTTGCATAGTCCAATAAAAAGTACTGTGCAAGGAGTAGTATTCATCTGTTGTAGTTATTGGGCTTCTCATCCATTAGGACAGTCACTCTCTCTTCCACAAAGCTAAAATTTACCTGATATATAACTGGTAGCAACAGTTTTCAGCTTGCATACGTTTCTACTATCATAAATGGAAAGATTGTAAATCCTAAGAAGAGGTAATGTAATGGTGGACCTATTAGAATAGGATGCTCTGACTGCAAGATTCTTCCCTCCAAGGGGTATGGCATGTGAGTTATTAATTATTCAGTTCCTCAAATACAATAAAATCACTGAAAGTGAGAACAACCAGTGCAGAAGATTTTGAATCAATAAAATGAAATGGTACATTAGAAGTGAAGATGGCTTCAGGGTTGTCAAAAAAAAAAAAAAAAAGAAGAGAAAATAGAAGTGAGTGCATTCTCCTATTGTTCCTCACTTCTGTTGGATGATAATTGGGTATTGGCCTCCTTTTGTATTTCTCTAGATGTTTCGTTGTGTCCTGCTCAAAATTGTAGAGAAATGATATCTTCTGGATGCTTATCTGTATTTCATTCTTAAGTGCTTTTGAATTACTAATTATGAAGTTTTGAAGAGAAAACGAACAGGAAAACAAAAGGAGATTGTTTCTCTCTCATAGACTTCACTTCAGCTTAAGCATGAATACAAGGAGTGCCGATTAGATATTATGTAATCATGTATCATGTCTACTTATTAGGGCTTCTTGTCATTTAGGGCTCTCTCATGGTTTGCTGTCGGCTGCTGCTACTACTGTATCAAGAAGTATGATCAATCACGGCGTTATTTCAGGTAACTGTTGCCTGAAGCTCGGTAAACCATGTGCCTGTTTTGCTTCTTTTGGCCTTATGGAACAAATTTGATTTTCTTCTTTATCTCTTTTTTGACATTACAGCAAGGCTACAAGTCTAGATGGAACCTTTGCTCCTGCTTGGATTGGCTTTGGGAATGCTTATGCTGCTCAAGAAGAGGGTGATAAAGCAATGTCGGCATACCGCACTGCTGCTCGTTTATTCTCAGGGTAATTTGGACTAGAACCTCATCACCTCTTCTAGTTGAAAATAATATAACATTTCTTCACCATGTAGTAATTGAAGAGTGCATGTTTTTGGCACATTATGTGCTTTTGTTAGGCTGCCTTTGTTCTAAGAAAATATTTTAGTATTTCCCTGCATAGTTGAATTTCCCTGCCTCTCTAACTTTAGGAGTTTTATTTGAGGCCTCTCTACCAGCCTCCAAGGGTGGTCCATATATTATTAAATATCTTCAATAAAAAAGCTCTAAATTATAAATTAAAATAAATATGAAAAAGAAAACATATATAGAATTGGCTTACAAGCAGTATAAGAAAATTAAAGTGTTTCATGTTCTTTGAAAAGTTTTTGATATAACTATAAACGGAAACATCCTAAATATACAAATTTTATAAATACATGCGGGTTTGGAGGCCGACGTGTTTTCTCCATACCCAACCCCATCGTTGCAGACTTGCAGGTACATATGGACCTTTATCGCAACCTTTTAAAAAATATCAGTCTTTTAGTACTATTCCTTCTACTTGTAAGAATTGTAAAGGTTCACCATGGAATTGTTAGAATCTATTTACGAGAATCTGCCTTGAAGATAGAGTTAAGTGTAGTCAATTATTTGAATTTAAATGTAATTGTTTTCGTATCAGATTCCGCTGCAGGATTTGCTGCAGAGTCTGTTATTAGAAGACCAATAATTTCTCAAGGTTGTTGAGAGTTTTTATTAATTTCAAGTTCTTTGTAAGCCTTTAAATAGTCATTCTCAATTAATTAAAAGTATTGATCTTTCTATACTTAACTCTGCTCTTTAGAATTTTCTAATCTTCTTAAATCAGTGTTAGCTGTTAGCAAAGAATTCTATCAGTGGTATCAAAGCTTTATTTCTTATGGGTTGTGAGGCAAGTATTCTCAGTTATAAACACAGAGATGATGAGATTAAACACTAGTAATTTATTCTTTCCTTTTGGTTCCATGTCTACTTCAAGTAATACTGCATCTGCAATTTCAGTGTTCAATGGTGAACACTATCATATTTGGGTTGTCAACATGAGGTTTTATCTAAGATCTCAAGGCTTGTGGAATGTTGTAGTGTCTGATTCTGATCCGTCATCATTGACAACAAACCCCACAATTGCTTAGATGAAAGCACATGAAGAATGAAAAACTCAAGAATGACAAAGCCATCACCTGCCTACATTCTGGACTTGCAGATCATATTTTCACCATCACCAAAATAATGAACTTGGAATCACCAAAACAAGTATGGGACAAGCTCCAAGTTGAATTTGAAGGTAGCAATATAGTTAAAACAGTTAGGCTTATTGCATTAAAAAGAGAATTTGAGTTGATGTAGATGAAAGACAATGAATCTGTCAAAGATTATTCTGGCATATTAATAGATGTTGTAAATCAAATGAGACTTCTTGGAAAAACATTTGAAGATCATAAGGTGGTAGAAAAAAATATGATGTCTGTACCACAAAAGTTTGAAGCCAAGATCTCTGTAATAGAAGAATTTTATGATTTGCAATATCTCACTATTGCAAAGTTAATTAGCAAACTTTATGTACAGGAGCAAAGGGTACAAATGAGAGATGATGTGGTTGTTGAAGGTGCTTTCCAAGCAAACAACAAAGGAAGGAGTACTGGTAACCTGCCAAGAAAGAAACCTGTCAAGTTTTCTAAGGGAAAGACAAGAATATCTTTAAGAAGACAAATTTTCTCACCATGCTCTTATTGCAGAAGAACTAACCATGCTGAGAAAGATTTTTGGTTTAAGGATAAACCTTCTCTCCAGTGTATGTTCTGTAATAATCTTGGCCATAGTGAAAAATATTACAGAATCAAGAAGAAACAATCTCAACAACAAATAAAACAAGAAGTAAATGTTTTTGAAGAAGGCAAAGATGATGAGGAGCATCTGTTTATGGCATCTCAAACTTGCAACACCTTTGAACTGAATACATGGCTTATAGACAGTGGCTGCACTAGTCACATGACTAAGTTTCTGTCAATTTTTTCTTTTATTGACAGATCAGTTCAACTAAACATCAAGTTAGGAAATGGAGATATTGTGCAGGCTAAGGGAAAATGCACTCTTGCGGTAAGGAAAAATAGAGGTACTAAAACTATCACCAATGTTCTTTATATTTCAGAACTAGACCAAAATCTCTTTAGTGTTGCACAAATGCTAAGAAATGGTTATCAAGTCTCTTTAAAGATAGTTTTTGCTTTATCACTAATACACATGATTTAGAGATAGCAAAAATTAAAATGGATGGTAATAGCTTTTATTTGAAGCTCGATGCATTTGAAGGGCATGTTTTTATTGCCAAAGTTGATGAGAGTATTGTTTGGTATAAAAGATTTGGTCACTACAACTTAAAACCATTAAAATTGATGTATGATGCTGGTATGGTAGAAGATATACCTGAAATTCATGTTACTGCCCAAACCTATGGAAGCTGTGAACTGGGGAAGCAACACCGACAGTCATTTCCTAAAGGTATATCCAAAAGAGCTACTCACAAATTGGAGTTAGTTCATTCAGACATCTGTGGACCAATGAGCACAACCTCTTTAAGTAATAATGTGTATTTTATATTGTTCGTTGATGACTTCAGTAGAATGACTTGGGTTTATTTTCTGAAAACCAAGTCACAAGCACTTTCAATGTTCAGAAACTTCAAAAGTATGGCTGAAACTTAAAGTGTTCAGAAAATTAAGGTGCTGAGAATTGATAATGGAGGAGAGTATACTTCAAAGGAGTTCAATGCCTTTTGTCAAGAAGCTGGGATTGTACACCAGCTGACAGTTCCATACTCTTCATAGTAGAATGGAGTTTCTGAAAGGAAGAACATGACTGTGATGGAGATGTCCAGGTGTATTTTGTTTGAAAAGAAGTTACCAAGGTTTCTATGGGCTGAAGCAATAGATACTTCAATATATTTTGCTTAATAGACTACCGACTAACTCTGTTCAAAGCAGAACACCATTGAAAGCATGGTCTAGTGTTCGACCTACTGCCAAACATCTCAAAGTGTTTGGATCATTGTGTTACTTTCATATGCCTTCTGCTAAAAGAGGAAAACTTGATGAAAGAGCAGAGAAAGGAATTCTCGTTGGATATACAGCTGAATCTAAAGGTTACAGAATATACAATCTGAATAGAGCTAAAATTCATATTAGCAAAGATGTGCATTTTGATGAGAATTCTTGCTGGAATTGGGACTTAAAAGAAGTTGATCATAAAACCACAGCTGTTCTTGAACCAGCAGTAAGAAGAGTTGGTGTTGAAGATCAACCAGACAATAAAGCAACTTCAGATACAATAGTACTTAAAGTGAGGCCATTGTCTGATGTGTACGAAAGATGTAATCTTGTATATGCTGAGCCTACAAACTACACTATAGCTGCAAGAGTTCCAGCTTGGATTGATGCAACGAAATTAGAAATTGATTCCATTGAAAGAAATGAAACTTGGAGATTGACAGAACTTCTTGAAGATAAAAAGGAAATTGGTGTGAAGTGGGTCTTCAGAACCAAATTCAATACAAATGGTTCAATTTTCAAACACAAGGCTAGATTGGTTGTTAAAGGCTATGCTCAAGTTGTTGGAGTGGATTATGGTGATACTTTTGCACCAGTAGCTAGGCATGACATTATAAGACTTCTAATTGCACTTGTAGGTTAAAATGAATGGAAATTTTATCATTTAGATGTCAAGTCTACCTTTCTAAATCGTATACTCCTTGAAGAAATCTATGTTCAGCAATCAGAAGGCTTTGAAGTTGCTGGTCATGAACATAAAGTATACAAGCTACACAAGGCTCTTTATGGCTTGAAGCAAGCACCAATGGCTTGGTACAGCAAAATTGATACTCATTTGATTCAACTGGGATTCAAGAGAAGTGGAAATGAAGCTACTTTGTATATGAAACAAGATGAAGATGGTCTGCAGCTGGTAATATCACTATATGTTGACGACATGCTAGTTACTAGAAGCAATGTAAAATTGCTGGCGGAGTTCAAAAGAGAAATGCAAGATGTTTTTGAAATGTGTGATTTTGGCATCAGAACTACTTTCTTGGAATGGAAATACATCAATGCAACTCAGGTATTTTTGTTTCACAAAGGAAATATGCTGTTGATATACTCAAGAAATTCAAGCTTGAATCATGCAAAGAAGTAGCAACTTCATTGGCACAAAATGGGAAGATTTCAAAGAATGATGGTGAGAAACTTGAAGAATCCTCTACATTTAATAGCTTAGTAGGTAGCCTATTATACTTGACAGCAACCAGACCTGACTTGATGTTTCCAGCTAGTTTGCTATCAAGGTTCTTGACCTCATATAGCAATGTTCACATGGGAGTTGCTAAAAGTGTGCTTAAGTATATTAGAGGAACAACCGACCTTGGCATCTAGTACTCAAAGACATGAGGAGTTAAATTAATTGAATATGTAGACAGTGACTGGGCAGGGAGTGTTGATGACATGAAAAACATTTCTGGGTATGTTTTCACCATTGGTTCAAGTGCAATATGTTGGAATGCAAAAAAGCTAGAGGTGGTGGCACAATCAACTCCAGAAGTAGAGTATATCTCCATGACAGCTGTTATAAATCAAGTAATCTGGTTAAACAAGTTGCTTGCTGATTTAGGCCAAGAACAAAGCTCACCAACTGAGCTTTGTTATGACAACAAGTCATGCCATTGCTATTGCTTAAAATCCGGTTCAACATGGTAGCACCAAGCACATCAATGTAAAATTTCACTCCATAAGAGAAGCTGAGAAGAATCTATTTATAAAGCTTCATTATTGTCCAACTGATGTTCAACTTGCTGATATAATGACTAAAGCACTTCCTAGATCAAGGTTGGAATTTCTAAGGATGAAACTTGGTTTGTCCAAGGCAAGTCTTAAAGAGGAGTGTTAGAATCTATTTATGAGAATTTGCCTTGTCGATAGAAGATAGAGTTAAGTGCAGTCAATTATTTGAATTTCAATACAATTGTTTTCATATCAGATTCTACGGATTTGCTGCAGAGTATTATTAGAAGACCAATAATCTCTCAAGGTTGTTGAGAGTTTTTATTAATTTCAAGTTCTTTGTAAGCCTTTAAATATGCAATCTCAATTAATTAAAAGTATTGATCTTTCTATACTTAACTCTGCTTTTTAAAAATTTCTACTCTTCTTCTGCTCTTCTCAAATTAGTGTTAGTTGTCAGCAAAGAATTCTATCAGGAATATTTTCGGCTTCATCTTTCTTTCTGTCGCACGTGTGTGGCATCGCGGCGATCAAGTCCACTCTCAAATCCTAGATGTTGGTATCCTGGAAAAATTAGGAAAAATAGGGTAGACAAGGATTTCTTGTCTTTTATCTGTGGAAAGCAGGAATGACAGTCATCACCTAGTATTTTGGTCACTATGAACCCTAACTGGTCTTAGAGATCGGGTACGAGGACTGATTGCATAAAGGGAAGGTATTAGCACCCCAAATACACCCTGCCTAAAGTAAGCTGCATTGTTTTATTGTCCGATAAAATCTAAGGTATTGTCGTTTTTTCTAGTTGTTGGTCCATTTATGGTTTAAGAAAAGTCCTCGGCAGTAAAGAGATCCTTATGTTATCGGGTAAAACCTAACCGTTCTAATGTCAACACAAGAATTTAATATCCGGAATATGTCTTACTTATAAGGTCGTAACCCCAGATACTAAATGAAAACAAACTATTTTTTTTGAAAATTTTGAAATATTGGCCTAGTTCTCGTGACTTTAATAAATTGGTTATTAAAGCCATAATGCATGTTAATACATATTTTTGAATTTTTGTTGTATGAAAATATAATATGATTTTTTTTCTTTGAGCTACTTGGTCGTATGCATGAAAACAAAAACTTTTAATACCAGATTTATATCTTTACAGTATAAAAATACAAACCAATACTAAACAAAATTCAATAGAAAAATATGCGGGAAAATCACATATTTTTTGAAATAATAATTTTTTTTTTTAAAAATTTATTTTTATTTTTATTTTTTTAGAACTGAATCAAACTCGATGTATGTGATTGGGATAGACCTAGTGGCCAACCTGCTCACTAGTTTAAGCCAGTTACCTGGCTGAGTACGGGCATGGTCACTAATTCAAGCCAGTGACCTGGCTGAGTAGCAGACGTGAGATGTCACGCACGCCTGCCACTGAAACAAGGGAATTATAATTAACAGCTACTGTAGCATGTGAATTATAATGCAAAGGAGAGAAGAAAGGACTCACCTGGAGACGAAGCCGAATACACTGGTGTGTTGTTGGTCCTCTGTTCGTGTCTCTATCCTTTTTCTGAGTTTTCTTTTTTATTCTCTGCCCGTGTGTTGCTCCACTGTCTTCTCCTTTTGCTTCTTCGGTTTTTTTGTTCCTCTGTGCTTCTTCTGGTTCTCGAGAAAGGAAGCCGATGGTGGTGCTGACCTCCTCCACTGGTTTCCTGGTTCTGGAGAAAGGGAAGTCGATGGTGACGCTGACCTCCTCTGCTGGTTTCCTGGTTTTGGCAAAGAGGAAGCCGATGGTGACTTAGCTCCCCTGTTCTCTGTGTTCTTTGCTTCGCCGTTCGGTTTCTCTTGTTTCTGTTCCTTTGCTCCTCCTGTTCCCGTCTCCTTGTTCGGCCCTCCTTCGTGTCTCCCCCTTTTCTCCTGTATTTTCATTCCCCTTCTCAGCTCCTCCCCTGTTCTCTCTTTCTTTTTTTCTCCCCTCTTCCCTCCTTGCGTCCGTCGTCCTTTTCAAACCCCCCCCCCCGGTGTTCGGTTCCTTCTCTGGCTTTTATAGCCAGAGAACGCATGCATTTTCCCTGATAATAAAGACACTTAGGACCGTTATTGCTGAAGTAATGGTAACGGTCGGCGATGGCAGGGGCGTCCGTTTTTCTCCGGCTTTATAGCCGAATTATACGTTTCAGTAACGTATTGCATCGTGACAGCTGAGGCTAATTGCTTCTTCTTCTTCCTGCTGAAACGGCTTCCCTGGTGTAATAAAGAAGGTGATGAACAGTGACGGTGTTCTTTTGAGATGTGAAATGACCATTTTCAGTTTGGTCACTCAAGTTCTGAACTTTTGTAATCACGTCCTTGGATAAATTATAATTGAACCCCTGAACTTTAATTTCTTCCCAATAAAGCCTAAATTGACTTAAAAATATTTTTTCTTGCAATCAAACTCTTTATAAATTCAATTAAACCTCAATAAAATTTAATTGAGTTCATAAACATCTGATTTTAGACTTTTCTTTCTCAAATTGAATTTTTCTTGTCAACAATGCTCTTATAAATAAAAAATATACTGTTAAATTTTAATTCTTATATTTTTAAACCTCCTCAACTAATTTCTAGCCATTTTATGGACATTCTAGCATCCTTTTCTCACTACTAATATTTTTTTGAATTTCTTTCGAATATTTTTTCATATATTGTTTTTGTATTTTTTTATTTTTTGTGTGAAAAACCAAAAAAGGTAACAACACTTTCCATAGAATTTTTTTGGCCTCATTAAGAAAGAATAGAAGTATGTCTTTCCTTACCAGACTTTTTTATTGTCTCTTCCTTGCTTACATTGATCCAGAACTTAAGATTCATGGCAGTCCCACTTCTTAATGTTTGCGAAGTCTCAACTATTGGCTAACGTTTTATCTATGATTCTTCCCTGATGCTTGAGAAAACTCTGCTTTAGTTTTTAATAAAAATGAAAATGGGGGCTTTAGTTTTGTTATGTTCAGTTCAAGAATGCTAGATTTGAAGTTTGAACCCTTGGTAGGATATTATTTGTTGCTTTGACTTCAAATTCTTGCTTGTAGTTTAAGCAAATGATTTCCTTTTTCCATTTGGGGAATTATTTGTAGCTTGCTGGCAAAATAAGTATAAGTTGGATGGACTTTGAACATAATATTATTTCACTCTACTCATTTGTCTTTAGGAATCCGGTTTCCTTTTATACTTTTCATCCTGTTTCTTGTTATGGTTTGTCAACATTCTGATTCGCCCTCTGTTTTTCAGTTTTTCATGCAGGCAAAGGCAATTTGCCCTTCAGATCCACTTGTATACAATGAACTTGGTGTTGTTGCTTATAACATGAAGGAGTAAGGATATTTCATTCGTCTCATCATTCTGTGGAAGTTTGACTTGGAAATTTTGTTGTGCATACTGGACCGAAAGCAAACACAAATAAAACACGTAGCAAACAGATTTACGTGGTTCCCCAAAATCAGGTACATCCACGGAGGCAACAGATTGTATATTATTGGAGGAATGATACAAACACTCAACTCAACCCAGTACAATCCCACAAAACCCAGTGTTTCACTCTTACACTCGGTGTTTCTCTCAGATCTACACTCTTTCACTCTCACAGTTGCATTATTTCCTTCTACACACTTGCACACACACCTTCACTTACACTAATTGTCTCCATTTATAGGAGGAAGGAGAGCAGAAAGGAGAGCCTTGAAACATGCCACTAATTGTGGCACTAACCACTAATGATGCTTCCACTAAGTAAAGTGGTGGGGTATTGTTATTATCAATAAAATCTAGACAAATCTCCACAAATCTCCACCTTGGCAAGATTTTTCCATCCAATCCTCGTGATCAATCAATGCTGCCTCTAACGCGCCGTATGGCGCTGCACCCTGAAGGTGCTCAACACCGAGAGATGTTGACCAAGTCCAAACAATGTTGGAACTTGATCCCTGAGACACATTTTGTGAGCATGTCAGCTGGATTATCTGCGGTACCAATCTTC
>Ga0325404_1000888_pt1 | contig 30638 bp, 19 predicted proteins | sample PopdelMetagenome_18_FD_205664 | JGI IMG/M metagenome (GOLD analysis project Ga0325404, IMG submission 205664) | Populus deltoides microbial communities from Bellville, Georgia, United States - Xylem-Control-R1 | ecosystem: Host-associated > Plants > Phyllosphere > Stem > Wood/Secondary xylem...
TTTCCAGTGATTGTTCATGTTCTGAGAAAATGAGCTGTAAAATAATTTATTAACATTATTAAAAGAATGGAGACCAAATCTAATAGATAAAAAAGTTGAATGATGATGAAATTAAAATAAAAAATAAATTTTATAAATTATTTCAAATAAAATAAATAGCAATCAAAGGAATGAGAAGATGATGAAATTAAACAAAAAATCAATTTCATAAATTATTTCAAATAAAATAAATAGCAATCAAAAGAATGGGTCCAAATATGATATATAAAATATTTCAATTAAAAAAGGATAAGAAAAAAAATAACAAAAAAAATGAGGTTCAAAGTTGGTATAAAAATCAAATTAAATTAAATTATAATGGATAAAATTGAAAAACAAAATCAAAACAAAATATATATAGCAATTAAAATATTAAGGATCAATATTTTGGATTGTGTTTTGATGTTTTTATTAGCTGATACTAAGGTTGAAGTTTTGGAAGTTTAAATCTTATACATGTTCTTGATGATTCGAGGTTATTTATTAGTTTTTTTTTATTTCAAACCTATTTTATAATGAGAATGTGGTTTGTTGGGGCTAAGACAACTTGTTTTGGAAGCCTAAAATGTATTTTTTGGGTTTGACAATGTATGTTGGGTTTTTTAAGCAATCTGGGTTCATGTTTTTCATGTTCATCCGAAAAACATTGTCTTGAGTACTAATTTTACGTTTCGTTTTGATTTGATTTTGGTTTCTGGAACTTTGTATATCATTATTGGTAACTAATCTAAAGGTTTTCATGAGTCAATAACTTGTTTTGTGGGTTTTAATCTTAGAGTTGGTTTTGAACCGAAATCTATTTTGACAAAAATTATAATGTTTAAGTAATAATCGAAGCAAATGGATACATGATTTTTTATCTATACTTGATTGCTAATTTGATGTTACGTTGCTAGGTTTGAGTTTGAATATTCTTTATTGTTCCTCGTGTTCTTCATTTTTCTTGGTGTTTGATATGTTTTTGTTAGAAATTTTCATGTTTTTTATGTTTTTTTCTAGTTTTGATTGTGTTTGGGTTTAAATCTCTATTCTGGTTTATTTTTGGGTTAAACCTTGTTTATTGGTTTGATTCATGGTTAAACCAGTGTTTTCGGGACGACCCTGTCGGGACAAAACCAAGTCAAATACTTAAGGCTTTGTTTGGTTTGTCATTGTTTTGATAAAAGAAATTTTAACTTAAAGGGCATGTATGTTCACGTCCTTATATCTATTTTGACAGTTTTGTTTTAAACAAAAATATGGTTTTGCCAAACATGATTCTAAAAAAAATTAAAAAAAGAAAAATGATTTTTGCTTGTTGCATGCATCTCAATCCTTATAAAAATTGTATTTTTATTTATAAAAAAAAAATAGCATGGTTTTAGAAAAATACTTATGTTCATTTTCCTTTATATCTTTTAGAATTTACACCAAGTTTATAAAATTTCTTAAGGATTTGACCAATATTTCAATAACTATAAAATTTTAATTCATGTGAAATTAATGATCAACTTCCTAGAATAAATGATGGACCTATAAGTAGACTGATATTTAAATATCAGTAGTTGACTAGAAAATTTTGAGGATTATTTTAGATATTCATCAATTTTAATTGGGAATATTTTTTACCACAATATACGAGTTATAGAGAACCATTTTGCCATCCAAGATATTGAACCCTATCAGGGCACCTATATGGATCCTTCCCATAGGAATTTATTTGGGTATACGAGCTCATAATAAATTTAAAATATCAGATTTATTCATAGGAGTAAATCTTTAATCCGAGTCATAGATAGACTATCGGTTAAGAACTCATCAAAACCTTTAAATCATATTTAGAATATACAATGCAGTTTACCCCAAGTAAGGCGCGATAGGAGTACTAATACCTTCTCTAACCATAACCAGTCCCTTACTCTGGAATTTATGATAAGACCAGTACATCTGGGTCTCCTAGTGATCTTGAACCAAACAATTAGGTGGTTGCTCCTCATTCCCGAGGTCCCACTACATCATGCGCCCACATGCGAAAATATTATTAAATTAATCGAGTTTATTAAACTCAGTTGAGTTAATGAATTCAGTCTTGAATTTTCCTTTTTTCTTAAATGCTACCTTGGCTTGAACATTTTTTATATATTGGAAAAAAATAACTTGCTTCGCAACGTAGCACTAGTATGAATCTGGCCCTATTTGTTTACTGAAAAGTAGTTTTTTTAAGCAGTTTTTCATGAAAAGTAAATTATTTTTCAATGTATGGTAGTGTCATGAAAAATGAGTTGGAAAACACTTTCCAGTGTTTGTTCATGTTTTGATAAAATGAACTATAAAATAACTTTTTAATATTTTAATTTTTCTCCAAGTTTATTAAAAGAATGGAGATCAAATTTAACAGATAAAAAAGTTGAATGATAATAAAATTAAAATAAAAAATAAATTTCATAAATTATTTCAAATAAAATAAATAGCAACCAAAAGAATGAGAAGATGATGAAATGGAACAAAAAATTAATTTTCAAATAAAAAATAAGGATTAAAGTTGGTATAAAAATCAAATTAAATTAAATTATAAGGGATAAAATTAAGAAACAAATCAAAATAAAATATATATAAAATAATCAAAATAATGAGGATCAAATTTGATATAATTAGCAAATAATAAGATATTTTTAAATTTTTCATAAATTTTTAAAAGTATTTTCTACCAAAAATAAAAAGAAAATATTTTTCTAAAAATCAAGTTAAATTTTTTTAATAAAACGTAGATTAACTTTTCTAATAAAAAATGAATTAAAAAAAAAACACTTTTCATCATGGATGAAGCTTGTAGCTAGCTAATTATAGTTTTACATGCTTTATTTGAGAAAGAGGCGGTGGAAAAACTAAATAAAGGTGTATCTTCATATTTTGTGTGTGTAGATCCTTAGATAATTATAGAAAGAGAGAGAATGGCAAAGGAGAGTAAAAAAGATGTGAAAGGAGGGTAGAAGAAGAAGAGAAAGGAGAGATATTTAGTAGTATAATAACAACAACAATAAAAATAATAAAGGGGTGAAGGAACGGCGCAGTGTCTGTCCTTTGCCGATAAGCCCGGTGATTTGCTCGTCATGGGTATGAAGAAACACTCAACAAACTCCTCCTCCTCCTCCTCCTCGTGCCTTCAAAACCCCCCACCTTTTTAGTTTACTCTTCACTCTCTAGCTAAATTTCCTCTTGTATTCTTTTCTCAACCCTAAGCACACTCAAAAGGAGAAATTTCATGGTTTATTATTTACTGTCTGAATTCAAGTTCTTGTGAGTTGCTCTACTTTATAGGTTTTGATGAGAAATGGTGAGTCTTATGCTATGCATTATATTTACGTATTTTAGAGCTATACTTAATAACAGAGCTTGTTGAAAACTACATAACTAGGAAAGAAAGCTACAATTTCTCGCAAACTGAAGCTCCAACAAGTTTTTTTTTTAACAAATAAAACAATTCTTCGATACCACTGAGTTTCTGTTTTGTTTTACAAGAATCTTTTATTATGTTTGTTCTTAATAATAAAGCAAGCTAGCCTAAAGTATTTTGATGTTGTTCTCATCTCTTTCTATCAACACAGAGAGAGGCTGATCTGGGAGAGGTTGCAGGTTAACATTTTATCGGTTTAAATTAGCAAAACGAATGAGCTTAATGTCTTTGACAAGAATGTTGTTTTGCGGCAAAGAAGAGAGTAGATCTGTGAGTTTTGGCTGTTAGGAAGTAAAGATCTGTGTGAGCTACTAAGTAGTAAATACAAATGGTGAAAAAAAGGGTTCTTAACTTTAACCAGATGGTTGTTTCCATGTTTATTGAGTTTTAAGAGGTTGACACCTGTAGACACAACTAGCATCAGTGCAAGTCCTTGTTGGTAATTTTGAAACACTGGTTTCATGTATGTTTTGTTTTTTGTCTGTCATTTAATGTTGTTAATTAGGTGGTGAGCAGTGGTGTCTGCCATTTTTAGGGTCAGCGAAAGCTTTAAATACAAACCGTTGCTGAGATGGGCTACCTGTACGCGATTACTGCTTCTTCTTAGCTTAATTTCCAAGCAAACCCATCAACCCTTTAATCATGTTTAGCTAGCTAGTAGCTAGTTTAAAATTTTTTTTCTTTCTCTATAAGCTGTTTGTGTTTAATAAGTTAAACCTAGCTTATTTACTAGTGGTAGTGATATAGTTAATAAGTCAGATATATATATATATATATATATATATATATATATAGCTCATGCTGTTTTGATTATTATGATAGTGATTTGTGGGTTTTGGGTTGCAGGGCTGATGAGAGGGTAGCTGCCATTTCAGGCTTTGCTTTTTAGAGAGAAAGAGCACTCTGTGTGCAGAAGCAGCACTGCAAAAAAGAAAAAAAAAGAAGAAGAAGAAAGCTTTAAACGTACAGGAGAAGGGCTAGGGGAGGGTCTCCTCTGACTTGGACTGTGATATATCGAACTGTTGAGAAATAAATAAAATTACAAAAAAAGGAACCCTTTTCATAACACACACACTCACACGCAGCAAAAGTGATTTTCTCTCTCTCTCTCTCTCTCTCTCTCTCTCTCTCTCTTCCCCCCCCCAGCTCTCTGTGTTATCCTCATCAATGCATAGGACACCCAACCCCACCTGCTCTCCTCTCTTCAATTAGCTCTCTAATAAACCACCCACTTTCAAGTTTCTCTCTTTCTTTCTAGCCGCCATAAGAACACAAAAGATAAGGAAGAAAGAGGGGTGGGATAGAAGAAAGAAAATAATAAACAACAAAGGCAATTAATTAGGAAATAAAAGAGGAGGGTTCCTTTTTTTTTTCTCTTTTTTCTTTTTGAATAATTTGTGTTTGTTAAGGCATGAAAGTAGTGCTATGGAGGCGGAAGAGATTCGGAGACAGCCTTGTAAGTTCTCTAGAGTTGGTAATGGCATAAATGACACCAGCAGAATAGCTCAAAAAGGCAACGGTACTGACCACCAATATCCTGATGATGAAGAAGATGGTGAGCTCAAGAGGACTAATTCTAACAACGGTGCTGGTTGTGGTGGTGGCGGTATTGATGCTGCTGGTGGGACCTTCAATGGTCTTCGTGCGTGGCACCATTCGTCGCGCATAATTAGGGTTTCAAGAGCATCTGGTGGAAAAGATCGGCACAGCAAGGTATGGACTTCAAAAGGGTTAAGAGACCGGAGAGTCCGTTTATCAGTGAGCACTGCCATTCAATTCTACGACCTCCAAGATCGGTTGGGTTATGATCAGCCAAGTAAAGCTGTAGAATGGCTGATCAAAGCAGCTCAAGATGCAATTAACGAGCTCCCTTCGCTCAATCATTCTTTTCCTGACACGCCAAAGCAATTAAGCGATGAGAAAAAAACGAGTGATAGCACCGAACAAGGATTTGATTCAGCTGATGTTGAGCTTGAAGACCCAAATTTTAGGCAGAACCAGAATCTCTCGCTATCTAAATCTGCTTGCAGTAGCACTTCAGAGACAAGCAAAGGTTCAGGGCTATCACTTTCGCGTTCTGTTAGTCGTGATAAGGCTCGTGAGAGAGCCAGGGAGAGAACAGCCAAGGAGAAGGAGAAAGAGAATGATTCACGCATTGCGCATCACCACAACATAAACCCCATTTCTCAAAACTCCACATTTACTGAGCTTTTAACTGGTGGGATTGGTAGTGTTAGAAATAACAGCAGCAGCAGCAACAACAACAACAACAATAACAGTACTGCTAGTCCTACTGGTTCTGATGCAAATAATTTGTTCCAAAAAGCAGCCGCGGCAAGGCAGTGGACGTCGACCCCAATGGACTGCTTCGGCTCAGGACTTTTAGGGCCATCCTCGTCGCGGTCAACTCATCATTCATCAGGGTTTCCAGGGCAAATCCAGTTAGGGAACTCAATCCCACAAGCAATGACAATGTCGATCCCACCATTTTGTGTATCGGGGGAGAATCACCAGGAGCATTTGCAACATTTTCCTTTCGTTTCAGATCATTTGATCCCAGTGGCCGCCACAACACAACCACCGGCATCCTGCGGGGATTATAACCTAAATTTCACAATATCTTCAGGCCTTGCTGCAGGTTACCATAGGGGGACCCTTCAGTCCAATTCATCATCACCGTCTCTTTTGCCACACCTCCAGAGGTTTTCTACGTCTTCTACCATAGACGGATCTACCACAAATGTACCTTTCTTTATCGGTGCTGCAACACCGCAAGCTATGGAGAACCACCACCAGTTCCCAACTGGGTTGCAGCTCTGCTATGGCGATGGAACCAGACATTCTGACCAGAAAGGCAAAGGGAAGAACTGATTAATGCCTGTGGGCGTCTGTTTTTCTTGTGGCATCTTCTTTCAGGTAACATAAGAGCACTCCAATCTTTCTTAATACTCTTACGGTCATTTTACTTTTCCTTTGATAAGTTAGATCTATGTTACATTTGCTCCCCATTCTAGTGGTTCTGTGATTCTTAATTTGCCTCTTTCTTCGTAATCGTCTTCCCCCCCTCTCTTGTTGGTTCTGGGATACATGCGGGCTGCATATTTTTACTCCATTAAAGATAGAATAGCTATAATATATATGAGTTTCTTTCTTGGTAACCATAAATTAAGTTAACCTTTGGTTGAATTTTTATGGGTGTTCTTTTCATGTCTTTATATGTTATTTTTTTTCATTTGCTTCCTGCATGGACCATTGTGCATAGGTCATAGGGTGGTTGTCTCCTTGTTTGTTCTCTTTCTGGTTCCCTTCTCCCTAACATTATGCAAGGGCAGCTAATGGAACAAGAGTTCATTTCTCTCTTTAGGTTAGAGGGTGAAACCTTGACAGCTTTAAAATCCCAATCTTCCCTTTGCCTAATTCAAAACCTCACAACATCGCAATGGATCGGCGCAATGTGGGGCTCTGACAATTTTACTTAGGGTTTCAGTTGTTGCTGGTTCAGAGCAAGCCTGACAAGCTGGTAAAAACCATGCACGTAGCCTGGCACAACCTCCTTTCAATCACCACAAAAATTGCGGGAAAAGAAATATAAAAGCGGGAAGGGTTTTCTTTTGACTATTCACTGTAGCTCTTGTATATAAACATGCATACACAGTCCCTCCTCTTTTTCTATTTTTCGGTCCCTTTTTTGTTCCAATTCGGAACCCTTTTTTTTTTTCTAATCCAAGCCACTCGCTTATTGGCTAGTAAACTTTATTTTAATAGTAATTAATAAGATCTGAGCCTATTCATAAAAAATAAAAAAAGAATCTTTAGTTAAAAATTGGGATCTCTGATTAATAGATATTCAAAACCGAGAGCCACAAAAAGATAGTAGATCAGCAAAATGTTATTGTGATTGAAATCCGAATCTATTTACATGGTTTTAACTCGAGATTTCTTTCTAAGAGCAAGAGATTGTTTGTATGTAAACTGTATTATTAGTATTGGCTTAGTAAGATACTGTTGGTGATTCTGAATCTTGAAATATTGCATTGTGTGTGTGTGTGTGTATTGATCTTATTTCTCAAAATCCATTTCGATTTCACGTTTTAAATTAACAAGTTCATGCTTTTCAGTCACTTAATTCAAACTTCAGTGTACTTTGGATTAACCTCTTTGTCTCAATTGTCCATGCAAAATCTTGTAGTTTTCCATCGTCTTCTTACACGTAATGAAAATATTAATGTTGGAATGTGCACTCTCGTAGAACAAAAAATTGTTGGCGGCTATTGGCTTTCAAATTGTAGTGTTTTTCATTGCACGAAACATCTTTACCGCAATGATTCTCTCATGTCCACTAACAATAGAAAAGACGGATGAAACTGAAAATACAAATAGATAGTGATTGTAACATAATTTAACTATGTAAGCAAAATCATGTTTATGTAATAAGCTCTTCTCAGAATAAAAACAAAAGAGTTTCATTGGATAGCTCTGACCCTTTTTCTTCTTATTCTTCAAGCTATTAGGAGGAGAAATATAAACAAGAGGAAACAAGATTACTAACTCATAACCCAAATAAAGGGATCTCACATGTGCTTCTAGTAAGAACTACACTCCAATGGCGGCATTTCTTTAATTTGTTCTCAAATCTTAATGTCATGGCAGTAGGCCTCTCAAAATTAGGCATTGAAGGAACATTACAAATATCTAAAATCTCCCACAATCAACCTTTCTTTGAACTTTTAGAAATGGTTTTAATAGTTAAACATAGCCTTCCGGTATGCTTTTGTTGTTATACTTCGTCACTGGTCTCTTACTTTAAAATTGTGTGCAATAACTAATGTACCTTCCGGCACAGATTTGAAAGTTTCACGATCACTTTGAAAACAAGGCAACCACACATAAACAAAATTTACAGAATAGAGTGATATTAATAGCATTAGTGCGATAAACATCACAGGGAGCAAGACTTCAAATAGGTGCGAGAGGTCATGGAGTCACAAGTTAATACAACCAATCATACTAGCACGCATGTGCATCAAGCAATTTTCATATCTTGGAGACACGTAGACAATTAGTCAGAAATAGGCATGTAAAAAAGTTACAGAAGTTGAGAGCGAGAAAAAGAGATTTCAAAAGGCAAGAATCCAAAACATATTCATGAAGTTTAGGAATAAATGATTCTATTTGAGTGCAAAATATGGTTTGTTTCAGAGAGATGGGAGGGTGTTGAAGTGGATTAGAGTTCATTCTCCTCCCTAACTTTTTTGTCGTGTAGGTGCATTTTGTTGTCTCTTTTACCCTGAATGAGTATCGTTTGGAGGTTTTAAGGCTTAAAAGATATGATCATGGTGAACTGGTGTTCTCTTTCATACATGCTACCGTTTTTTTTTCTTGTCTGACTCCTCCGATGTATCTCTTGAGTTTACCTTTGGTTTTTATTAGGTTTTATTCACTGCCGACTGCTTTTAATTAGAAGAATGTACTCCAAATCGTTGTTAAAAGCTATTGATGATGATCTGCTAAACGGTTTTGTCCAAACAAATTTTCTAGTTGAAACTGTAAATTTGTCATCTCTTAAAAGCTAAATTAGAGCAGTTTAAGAAGTTCTTGAATCACTTATCATCAATTATGTGCCAAAGACATTGTCAAATAGCTTAAGGTTTTGTCAAAACTATAACAAAAGACCATCGGGAAGATGTTTTGTTAATACTTGAGGTATGTAGAAGCTTCTTATTGCAATGCTACCTTTACTGGACAAGAACATAGGCAGTAAGGGTGAGATTCTTTCTGCTGAGTTTTGAATCAATAATTCATAAAGACTTGAATGTAGCTTTCTGCAACTAGTATCGATATCTCTTGCCCCACGTTCAATGAACAAACTAAATATATTCTCAGTAAAATAAAGAGTTTAGGGGCTTATGTTTCAGCACATTTAGGGTCTTAGGTGTTTTAGCAAGCATTAAGCAATTTTAAGTTAGTTTCTCTTATAATTTTCTTGTCTGGTTGCTTTAAAATGAGCTCCTGTTAGAATCTGAATGATAGAAGAAAATTGACAAATAAAATTAAAGCAATTTAATGTGGACTGCATCTCTTAAATGATATCCTCCTGCAAGGCTTTGATTTAGTGATATTTAGTTTGCACTGTATTTTTTTCAGCTTTAAATAATATCCATGTAGCTTGTATTCTTGTTGTGACCATCTGCTTAAGTATGAATAATTTATTAATTGGCATCAAGACTTTGCTTGAATTTTCCCCATAAAAGTTGTGTGTGAATGAATAATCTTAATTATGTCCAAGACACTATCTGTCAGAATTCAAAATGCAGATTATTTTGGGTTTATGAAGAGATTAACCTTCACTGATGGCTTTTGCAATTGTTTTCCGTTTTTCCATTTTTTTGTGAATGGCATCCACGTTGATATCAGAACTGGTTAATTTGGTACAGGAAAATGAAGATGGGAAATTGCAGCAAACCATGAACAAATACGTTCCTTCCTTGCATTGGATGATTCCTTATTATCATGCTTCTGAAATTTTTGGTATTTCCGCTTTATCCATTTTTAAGTCGTTCAGATTGCATCCATATATATGTATGCGCGAATCTATGCGTGCAAAGCTTTGTGTGTGAAGAAATATAACAAACGATTGAAATTGATGTTTTTCTTTTTTCCATGTCTGTCTTAAGTTTTTTTGTCTGAAATAGTCAATGCCATCAGTTGAGCGAATGATCCTTGTCTTAATTAGAAGCTGCCTCTCCAAGCTGATTAACTCTTCAAGTTTCTACCACCATCCTCTTCTCTGAAACAAAGATGTTAGTTTTCTTTTGGATGTGAAATTGTAGTTTGGGGATCTGCTCAACATAGGCACATTTCTGGTCCATCTCATTATGGTCACACCCTTTAAGTATCCGTCATGCTCGTCGAGTTGTTGCTGAATATTATACTGCTTGATGGTGACTCCCATGATTATAAAAAATTACACTAAAAACAGTGTGAAAGAACAAAAATACCCTCATATGCAAAGCTTTTTTTTTCCTAAGGCTAAAGATATATTTTAACTATTTAACAGTTTGTAAAAAATCAAAAAACCCCTAGGCAATGTCTTAATTTTGTTAACTTCGGGGTTAGAATAGTATTATTACTATGCAAATAATCGTGAAAAGACTACCATACCCCTGTTAAAACGTTTAATGACCAATGAGTCTATGAAAAATAATGAAATTCTCCTATAACTAGGGCTTCAATTTTTTCAACCAATGGGCAAAATGAAAATTTAACTTTTTTTGTGAAAACATAACAGTAGCTTCATCCCCAGCCTTAAGAGTTTGAAAAATCCACCGTACAAGTCTATAATGGATTGTGTCTTGGTTCAAAGTCCACTTGCACAGGATTGCCAGACCCAAACAACTTGGATCTGGCAACCATACAAGACCCAAGCGCCTGGATCTGCAAGCATACCAGCTCGCGCTTAGGTATGGCACCAAACATGGTTGTCAGACTGAAGGCTCTTGGGTCTGGAATGGTTCCCAGACCCAAGTAGCGTGGATCGAACATGGTTACCAAACCCTAGACTCTTGGACCTGGCATGGTCTCCATATCTAGGCATAGGCCTGACATTTTTTTGGTCCTGGCCTGGCATAGGTCAACTCAGGAAAAACTTTTAAAAAAATTGAGATTTTAATATTTCGTATGAAAAAATTAAGAAACAATTTATGTGGTTATAAGCTAAAACACTATTTCAAAAGGTTTTCTATCCCACATTGAAAAGATATTATCTTATCCTATTAAGTTGAAATATTTAAACCAAAAAGGTTTTTTATTCCACATTGAAAAAATATATTTTTTTTCTTGTGAACATAGAGTATATATATATTAATAAGTTTCAAATCTCATATTGAAAAAATAAAACATTCTTTTAGTGTTTATATAGTGAACTTTGATATGAGTTAGTAATCAACTGAAAAAAATAAAAAACAATGGGTCTCTGGCTAGAGGAAAAAACATATTTGAAAAAAAAAATCTCTACCGAGTTCTGCTAGGTCACCCGAGTCCTAGGTTGACCTGTCATATCGGGTCAGGTCTGATAATTATGCTTAAACATTAAAAAGTGAGCTTGAGAGCGTTAATTATAAATTATTCCATTCTTCTCTAGTTCCATAAAATCAGTTAATTGATCCTTAAAATTTCAAAATATAGATTTATGTTTGTTTTTACACTGTTATTTTTTAATATCTTTTAATTTTATTTTTGAGCCAAACATCTAGCCCTGACAACTATGTCAGATCCATGCGTTTTTCTATGAATGTCAGACCCAAATATAGTTGTCAGATCCTAATAGTGTGGGCTTGGCATAGTTGCTAAACTCAAGGCGTTTTTGGTGTCATAGTTGCCAAACTTAAGGCGCTTTGGCCTGACGTGATTGCCAGACCCAAGGTGTTTGTGTCTGGCATGGTTTCCAAGCCCATGTACGTTGGATCTGACATTGTTGTCACATGCATCCCTAAAATTCAGTCAATTGTTTTTTTTTTATTAATCTCTAATTTTAATGAAGAAATCATCTACAAACTTGCAGAAATTACGAAGTCAAAAGGACAATAAATCTTATACATATACAATATTTTCTTTTCCGACAACATAATGTATCAATTCAAAAGTTCAAAAATTTTCGTATATACTAATAGTTATAATGTAGAATAAACGCTTCTTATATCAAACTTTGACAATTAGATCATGCAACAACATCTCAAATTTAAAAAAGCTTGAACCCTTTAAAAAAACTGTCCAACATTTGGATGGAAACATAAAATTAATATTTTTATCCACAATGCATACAAAAAAAAAATTTATTTTTGAAGACTTAAAATAAATCACTTAGAATTCAACATTTTTTTCCATTCTTTCCTCTTCGAATATAAATGAAAAATCCTGCTTGAATAAGGTAGTGTTTGTTCTTGCAGTCCAATCATGCTTTTGAAAAATTTTAAATTTTTTTAGCGTGACACTTGGTCTGGTATGGTTGGCAGACCTAGGCGCGCAGGTCTGGCATGGTTGAAAGTGAAACTACTATTACAATTCATAATAAAAAGTCTATTGATCTATAGTGATTTCCCCATACCATTTAGCTTTTGTTATAATAGTACCACTAGTTTGATATGTTTTCTTCCAAAACAAATAAGTCTTTTCATTATTATTTATTGTTAATAAAGATAATAGACACGTATATTATGTCAATGACACCAAAGAAAAAGGATATTAAATTAATGAAATTAGGATATGGATGGAATATATTAAAATGATGTCATTTTGAGGTTTTCTATGAAATAAAGCATGAAATGAAGACATTACATAGAAGTTCATCATTATGAATATAAAGTTTCATAATATGAAATCCCAAAAGGAGGCTTTCCCAACTTAAATAGGATATGATAGCATCTTTATCATCTAGCATTCATGCCAATATAATATACTCATTTGTTATGGAATGTAATCTCTTATAAAAAAAATATAACTCCACAAGCAAAAAATTCTATAATAATGAATCCTTATATATTATAGTGATGAGTATATAATGCAGCTTGAGTAGTAAAGTCTTATATAATAAATGCATAAGGAAGTAACAAATTCATGTGTTGAGCTACTAAAGAAGTAATAATCCTTAAAGAAGTTAGAGCAAGGCCTAATTGAAAATAAAGTGAATTTAGAATAATAAGTTCTAAGAAATTATAAGTTCTATTTTTAAATAAATTTTAAATGAAAATAAATTTGAATTCTATTCAAATAAAAATGGAATAAAAACTTAAATATATAAATATATTGTATATATTAAATGTATTATAAAAATATAAATTTATTAAATGTAATATTTTAATTAAATATAATAGGAATAAATTAAATAGATAATAGGAATATATATCCTTATATATTAATTCATATTGCCTATAAATCTCAATAATCAAGAGTTGAAAACTGACATGGTAAGAAACTAAAAAATAGAATACTACAAAAAAAAAATCTGTTTTTTTTTTAAATTGTTCATTCAATTAATTTCCAACTAGATCCAATCTCTTGGTCCTTTTAGAAATGAAAAATAATTTCATCTTCTTCCTTTCTAAAAAAAAAAAAGGGTTAGGAAAATCCTATTGATTGTAGCTTTCTCTAGACATTCAGGAAAAGCATGAAAAAAATGCTTAAATAGTACAATCTCTCCATCACCCTAGAATGAAAAGGGCTATCTTTTATTTCTTGGTTTTTAAAGTTATGTAGTTAAGTGTTCTGTTTCATTTTCTCATTGAGGTTGAAGCTAAACATGTGCTCGGGAGATAGTTATCTATACATTGATAAGGGATGTATGGATTCTCGAGAAGAGAGTAGTCATGGTGCCCCTCCTGGCTGTCTGAATCTCATGAGTGAATAAAACATTAAATCTACATTGGATCTCACTTGAATCTCCTTATCTATTATCCCAAGGAGAAGTTAGTTTCAAACCCTAGTTTGAATAGGAGAAGTATACCATGCCCAATTAGTTCTTTCTATTGAGTTTTTTCCTAGTAAAAATAAGATAAAATAAATAATTATAGGAGTAAAATCTTGATAGAATTCAAAAAAGCAAGCAACAAGCACAAGACAATAAAAAATATGTAATTTTTAGAAGATTAGATTAAACAAAAGAATTTGCAAATAAAAATGTTAATACTACAACCTAAGTATAAATTGTTAAAGTTTCCATATGTGTGTGCACTTAGGCCACTATTACTATAGAAATAGTTTAAAAAAAACACATAGGCCATCATTCTTACATAAACTGATAAAAAAAATACATGCACCTCTTTTGAAGACTTTTCTTTCAAAATTACTCTATCTAAAGAAAAAGGTTTTGAAAAAGTAACACATGTTGTAATGCTTTTTAAAACAAAAAATAAACACTTAATTGGTTGCATTGTTCCTAATTAAACAATCAAATTTGTTTGTGCTATTCAAAATTGTGCAACCTAAAACAATAAAAACCATGTATATCTTTTTTTTCTTTTATCTCTTCTACAAAATACTCTCCCTCTGTATGAGCCACCAACGATTTCCCTCCCCTTTGTAGCCAATAACAACCATTCCCCGTTATTTCTTTTTTTTCCATCTCTTCATCTTCTTGCCTTTTGTGTTTTTTTCCACCAAAATCATCATCCCTCCCTTTCCTTCACCTTCATTGCCACAAGTTCACCACCACCACCACCATTTCTCTTTCAATAAATCAAGGTAAACATTATTTTACTCTTAATTTTATGTGTTTAGTTGTTATTTTGTGATTATGCTAGGATTTAATTGATTATTTTTTGAGTTGATTTTGTTATATAAGGATTTAGTTTAATTAAGATCAATTTGGTATGAATTGATGCAATTGATGTTATGAATCACTTGAATTAGGTATAAATTATATCAATTAGATCTTTAGATTGAATTTTACGACTAATTATTATAATTGAGAATTTTATCAATTGAAACTGTCGCACGTCCCCTGCACGGCGTTCGATGGCGATTTTTTCGTTTGTTTTGCTTGATTGGTTTTTTGGAGTCGCCACCTAGTATTTTGGTTACTAAGAACTCTAGCTAGTCTTTCAAAGATTCTAAGGCAAGGGATTGGTTGCGTAAAGGGAAGGTATTAACACCCCTAGTACGCCCTACCTAATGTAAGCTGCTTGGTGTTTGGTTTGCCTTATAATTGCTATGGTGTTGGTGCTCTCTTAAATAGGTTTTCTAGGATATGTTTGCTATGATGAATGGATTTCAGTTCAAAGTCTAAAAGTAAGAACCCTTGACCAATATTGATTATACCTTTAGATATGTCTACAAAGTGCCAAGAAGAACCAATGCAAATCTCTTGAAATCTGTGTTTGATTCAAATTAAATTTATTAAGGTAGAAATCTAAGGAGATTCCATGTGTTTTAAAAGCTCATTTTTCCCTTCGTATTTCATACTCTCACGGCTCACAAACCGTGGAGTCAAAAATTAAAATGTCCTTAATTATAATCAAGGTTTCTTTCAAGGATATGTGATGACTTGTTATTACTAGAAAAATATTTTTGATATTAACCGCTTGGGGTTTCTTTATCCAAACATCAACAACGAATAATAACAAGTTATTCCCAATAATATTTTGGATATTCATCCCTTTGAAATTTCTTTATCCAAACATTAACGGTGAATAATAAATGACTTTCTCCAAAAAAATAAGATTTTTGTATTTTTTTTGGAATATTGGCCAATACCCTTTGGAGTTTTACAAACATGTTGTAAAATTCAAAAATATAAAAAAAATAATTTTTTGTTGTGTTTGAGAAATACATACGAAAACATATTTTCAAAACTTCAAGTATTTGTTTTTTTATAAGAAGAAATTCAAAAAAGATGTTAGGGTATTGACCGCATGCAATAAACAAAAACATTTTTTATATATATTTTCTTTATCAAAAACACAAACATTACATTTAATCACAATTAAAGTCAAAAAATCATATATTAATCAAATTCTTAAAGCTTTAATAAATCAGTTATTAAATCCTAAAAATAATATATAAAAACATGGTCTTATATTTTCACGAAAAATACAACATAATTTTATTTGTCTTTTAGATACTTGATCATATACAAATTAAGACATTAAATTCATTTTTTTTATCTTTTTTGTTTTATAATTCCATAACATACATAAAAAAAATACAAACACACACACATCCCTTTTTATTATATTTTTTTTACATCCATATATAATTACAAATAACACAAATTTAAAATAAAACAAACAACACATAACAACAATAAAAAATTATATAAAAGCCCCTAAAAATCTAGGAAACTGCCGGAAAGGCTTCTGGCAATGCAAGAACAATGGCAGCGCGTGGTTCTCACGTGCCACTGCCACTGGCGGCGCGTGAACCAAACCCAGGGAACCAGAGGATCTGAACAGCTTCCTCCATTCTTCCTTTCCTTGCCGGCGGTGACAAACACCGTTACTTGCAAAAGTAGAAAAATCCACAAGACAGTCGGTTTTAATGTTTTCTTTCCTTTTTTAGATCTGCTCTCGACCTTCTTTCCTTTCTTCTAGATCTGTTTCACTACATATTTGTTTTTGGGTTTTGCCTTGTTCTTCCTTGCTTCCGGTAGCTGGGACTGTGGGAGCCACTGTGTTGAGGGCTGCTCCGGGGTTGGTTTTGGTGGAGGCCGATCGAGGCTGATGAGGGAAGACCTGTCGTGATTGACGACGGTGGAAGAGACGGGGACCAATGGGTATGTGGCCGGCTGGAAGTGCGACTATTCTGTTAAGAAGATCGGCTGGCGAAAGGTGAAGGTTTGGGGAAATAGGGGGAAGACCGGCTGGCTTTGGTTGTGTTGCAAGTCAGTTTTCTAGAGGATGATCAAAATACCATGGGAGGGGAGAAGAAGTTTGAAAGAGTGAGGAAGAACAGGTCATACGTTCAGCATGGACTTGTTTCCTACACACTGATTGAAAGGGAGAGAATTTAGGAAAAGATACTGAATTCTGTTATATCAAAAGTTGCCATGTTTCTGTTACATCCTTGGGTATTTATCATAAACCTAATTGTTCCCTTAATTCATTACCCCTAGCCATTACACGTGGCTTGATTATTTCATTTAAGATAACCGGGCTGCATGAAACGCAACCGTTTAACTAATGCTTTAAATTCTTTACCGCTTCCTTCCAACGCTGTCGTTTTATGCTTGATTTGAATTAAATCCCTCTTCCTCTGCGCTAGCCCTCCTCTTCTTTGGTTCCAGTCGTGACAATGCCCCCTCCATGACCACCACCTTGTCCTCAAGGTGAAATTCAGGAAATCGGAAGCAGAACTCATCAGCATTTTCCCAGGTGGCTTCTGTCAAAGGTAGGTCCTTCCATAAAACTAAAAATTGAGTAATTGTTGTATTGCTTTGTTTAATCATTCTTCTCTTGATGATTTGTAGAGGCTGCAACCGGGATCGATGCTGAGGATTGGGAAGATCGGAGTGGACGGCATGATGGCCCACGTGTTTCTTGAGCTGGGAGACGTGGAAGACGGGGTGAACCGCCGCTGTAGCAGGTAACTGTAATTCATATGCTACGGTGCCAATTTTCTTAATAACTGTATAGGGACCATAATATTTGGCTGATAGCTTGTGGGAAACTCTCTTGTGAACGGAGTGTTGTCTGTAAGGTTGTAGTTTGACATACACTGAATCCCCCACTGAAAAACTTCGTTCGCTTCTTTTCTTGTTGGCTTGCTGGGTCATTCTGTGTTGAGATTGTAGGAGATTACGTCTGATTTCTTTGAACATTTCCTCTCGTTGCGTGAGGTAGTGATCCACAGCCTCAACGGGGGAGTCCTTATGAGTGTAGGGAATGTGAATTGGTGGTACCATGCCATAGAGTATCTCGTAAGGTGTCTTCTTTGTCGAAGTGTGGTAGTTGGTGTTGTACCACCACTCGCAAGCACTCAACCATTTTCCCCATAAGGTTGGGGCAGTCCCTGTCATGCATCGGAGGTACCCTTCGATACACTTGTTAACCACCTCTGTCTGGCCATCCGATTGGGGATGATAGGCGATGGAGTAGTGCAGATTGACTCCCTGGTGTTTGAACAATTCCTTCCAAAATTGACTGAGAAAAATGCTGTCTCTGTCGCTTACTATGGTGGCTGGCATTCCATGGAGTTTGTAGACATGCTCCATGAAGACCTTAGCTACAGTGGGGGCAGAGTAGGGGTGGGAGAGAGCCATGAGATGTGCATATTTGCTAAACCGATCGACTACTACCAGGATGACTTCCTTCCCTTCAGATTTGGGTAGGCCTTCAATGAAGTCCATGCTGATGTCAATGAAGGGGGCAATAGGGATGGGTAGAGGTTGTAAAAGTCCTGGAAGCTTCACATTCTCGGTCTTGTTTTGTTGGCAAATGGAACATTCGCGGACATATTGCCTTACCAATTTCTGTAACTTTCTCCAGTAGAATACCTGCCCCAGTCTCTTTGCCGTGACCGTGGCTCCTGAATGTCCTCCAGCTGCAGAGTCATGGTAAAAGCTGGTGAGCTTAGTTTGTAGTTGTGAGTCTCGACCCACCACTACCTTCCCTTTGCGAAGGAGAGTGTTATTGACCCATGCATAGGCCGGATGCGAGTTGGCATCCTTTCTCACTTCCTTAATGACTCTCTGTAAGTTTGGATCAACTGCCCAGGTCTGTCTGATTTCCTTCATGATGTTGGTGGAGATGGAGGATAGGGTTAAGGCACTCAATTCTGTGCTAGAGATCCTGGAAAGAGCATCTGCTGCCAAGTTGTCTTTGCCCTTCCTGTACTCTATATCATAATCAAAGCCTAAGAGTTTAGTTAACCAAACCTGTTGTGCCTCATGAGTTGCCTTGTGATCGAGTAGGAATTTGAGACTCGAGTGGTCAGTTCTGATTAGGAAGCGTCTTCCTCTTAGGTAATGCTTCCATTTAGTGACAGCATAGACAATGGCCAATAGCTCTCGTTCATATGCTGATAGATTTAGTTGTCGAGGTCCTAGGGCTTTGCTGATAAAAGCGAGTGGATGCCCTTCTTGCATCAAAACTGCTCCCATACCCACTCCTGATGCATCTGTCTCGACGATAAAAGTCTTGTCGAAGTTTGGCAACGCCAGGACAGGGGGATTAGCCATGGCGTCCTTTTAATTGATTAAAGGCCATAGTGGCCGAACTAGTCCAGTTGAAGGAGCCCTTCTTCAACAGCTGAGTAAGGGGTCTGCAGAGTTCCCCATGCCCTTTCACAAACTTCCTATAGTACCCAGTCAAACCTAAAAATCCCCGCAGTTGTTTGATATTAGTAGGAATAGGCCAATTCATCATTGCTACCACTTTGTTAGGGTCAGTGGCCACTCTTTCTTTGATGATAATGTGGCCCAAATACTCCATCTGATTGCTGCCAAATACACACTTCTCTTTCTTCGCAACCAGCTGGTTGGCACATAATAGTTCAAACACAACAGTAAGGTGATGCAAGTGGTCTGTCTGGCTCTTGCTATAGATCAATATATCGTCAAAAAAAACTAAAATGAACTTCCTCAAATGTTGCCTAAAGTTGTCATTCATTAAACTCTGGAAGGTTGCTGGGGCATTAGAGAGCCCAAAGGGCATGACAAGGAATTCGAAATGGCCATTGTGAGTGCGAAATGCCGTTTTATACACATCTTTAGGGTCCATTCGAATCTGATGATAGCCTGCCCTTAAGTCAATTTTAGAGAAAATGGTTGCTCCTTCCAATTCTTCTAATAATTCATCAATAATAAGGATGGGATACTTATCTTTTACAGTCAGCTTGTTGAGAGCGCGAAAGTCCACACAAAATCACCATGTATGGTCTTTTTTCTTGACTAGCACTACTGGAGAAGCAAAAGGACTGTGGCTTGGTTGAACAATTCCAGCGTCTAGCATTTCAGCCACTAGTTTTTCCAAGGTATCCTTTTGAAACCCTGAGTATCTGTATGGCCTTAGGTTGACTGTCAGGTTTTCATCCTTCAGAGGTATCCTGTGATCATGTCCTCTGGCAGGAGATAGTTCCACTGGTTCTCTGAAAATATGGGAATAAGTATCCAATAGTGCCTGAATGGGAAACTCCTCTGCATGTTGGGCAGGAAAGTACCCTTCCTGAGAGCTGAGTGTTTTGCCCTCCACCTCTAGCACTCTTAGACTGCAAATATTCACCTCTGCCAGCAGTGTTTTTCGTGCAAGCAGTCCATTTAACTCTTCCAGTCGAATGGACTGGGTAAGTATAGGATTGTCCCCTTGTAGTGTCACTTCATTTCCTTGCCACCAAAAATTCATCCATTTGTCTTCGTAATTGGCTAACACATTTCCCAGTAACTTCAACCACTGTATGCCTAAGACCATATCATAGCTTTGTAAAGGCATTACAAAAACATCAGCCTGGAACTGGACGCCTTGCATTTTCCACTGCAGGTTCTTGCAGAGTTTAGTACAAGACATGGTACCCCCATTTGCTGCTTCTACTAGCATCGGTTTGATGGGTGTCAGGAGACAATTCTGTTTACTGGCGAGGGTGGCATTAAGGAAGTTATGAGTGCTGCCTGAGTCAATCAAAATGAATATAGGGCATTTGTCTAGTTTGCCCCATACCTTGATGGTGTAGCACCCTGTGGTGCCCTGCAATGCATGTAATGATAGATGAGGGGTAAGGGCTTCTACATTCATGGTCTCCATGGTTTCCTCCTCTTCAGAGTTTTCTTCTTCGTCTTCGATGATGCATAGTGAGTATAGCTTTCGGTTTTTGCATCTATGTCCTGGTACAAATTTTTCGTCACACCAGAAGCATAATCCCTTGGCTCTACGCTCATCCATCTCCCTGGTCCTAATAGGTCTGGAGGGTCTGGGGTTGGAGTTGACAGTTGCGTTGTTGAATGGTAGTCTGTTAGGGGTAGGTAGTAAGGCAGGTTGGGGAGATTTAAACGTAGTGAAGGTGGAGTTGGAAGTTGAACTGTTGGAGGGAGTGGGGTAAGCTGGCCTTTGGTTGTGTTGGTAAGTGGTTGTTTGAGCTGGAAGTTTAGTGTAATTGGGAGTGTTTCTTCTATACGTGAGTGTGTTATCATGGAGCCTAGCTAGGTTATATGCTTGTTTGAGAGATTTGCGTTCAAACATTTTTACTAAGTTCTTAATCTCAGTCTCTAATCCTCCCAAGAAAAATACTAAGGCTTGCTTTTCAGATACCTGAGCTCTATTCCAGAGCATGTCAAACTCCTTGATATAGTCTTCAAGATTCCCAGCTTGTTTGTGTTCAGTTAACTCCTCCAAGGGGTCCTTTTGTCCTCCAAATCAGCAGCACAGGGCTTCAACATAATCTGCTCAAGTCGTGTCCTGTCCTTCCAAGTTTCTGATGAAGTTTTGGTGCCAATACAGTGCCAACCCATCCAAGTAGTAAGAGGCTAGTTTCAATTTGTCTGGTTCTGCTATCTCTTCAAGGTCAAAATATTGATTGCATTTATACAACCACTTATGCACATCTTCGCCTTCAAATGTTGGGAAATGCCTCTTGGGTTTGTGAAACCTGTAAGACCCTTGTGAATCTTCTCCAACCCACCCCTGACTGCAGGTTGTTGTAGGCGGCTGAGGAGCATGGGGCCTTTGGGAGGAGCTGGTCTCTCCAATGAGAGTTTGTAAGGTGTGTTTTATCGCAATCTGCTGAGTAGCTATTTCTTTCATCATAGCCTTGAGTTGGCCAAGATCATCCGACTGGGTGTTCAGTTTGATTTCTATTCCATCGATTCTTTGGTTAGCAGCTTCCAAAGAACCGTCACACCTTCTTACATCTTGGGAACTGGTCTCTGGAGGCATTTTGAGGAGATCCAAAGATAAAGCTTTGATACCACTTTGCTGCAAGTCAGTTTTCTAGAGGATGATCAAAATACCATAGGAGGGGAGAAGAAGTTTGAAAGAGTGAGGAAGAACAGGTCATACGTTCAGCATGGACTTGTTTCCTACACACTGATTGAAAGGGAGAGAATTTAGGAAAAGATACTGAATTCTGTTATATCAAAAGTTGCCATGTTTCTGTTACATCCTTGGGTATTTATCATAAACCTAATTGTTCCCTTAATTCATTACCCCTAGCCATTACACGTGGCTTGATTATTTCATTTAAGATAACCGGGCTGCATGAAACGCAACCGTTTAACTAATGCTTTAAATTCTTTACCGCTTCCTTCCAACGCTGTCGTTTTATGCTTGATTTGAATTAAATCCCTCTTCCTCTGCGCTAGCCCTCCTCTTCTTTGGTTCCAGTCGTGACAGGTTGTGAGGCTGATCGGAGGAAAAGAGGGGATGGTAGGCGACTATGGGTCTGGCGATTAAGAAGAAGATGGGGCTTGATGGGGAAGAAAGTGGGAACGGCTGTGGAAGGAGATGGGGACGGCTGCTGGTTTGGGAGAGAAATAGAGGAAATGGGGAACCATGGGTTTGTGGGAGAGGCCGAAACAGATGGATGTCGCTAGAGGTTACTGGTTTGCCCAAAGGGTAGGCGGCTGGCTGGTTCTCGGGAGCAAAAATCAAAAGCAAGGAAGGTGGTTCTGTTTTTTTTTTTCTTTCCAAAGGGAGGGAGCGACCCGAAGAGGAAGATAGGGAAGAGCTGCGGACGGCTGTTGGAGGCTGTGAGAGGAGAAGAAGGTGGGGAATGGGCAGCGGCTTTTTTTTATTTTCTAAGAGAGGAGGGGCTGCGGCTAAGGAAGGAAACGGGTTTAGGGTTTTTTTGTGTTTGGTATTTTTTCCTTGTGTTTGGTTTTTTTTTCTAAGAAATTACCCTCTAGTGAATATTTGTTTTATATATATATATATATAGCTGGAAGTTCATTTATACAGAAAATCTCTACATGTGTTATTTAAAAAAAAATATTGTAATAATTATTGCAGAGATTGTCTTCTATAACCAGCACTAACAAATTCTATATATATGGTATTTTATATTGCAGTGATTTTTTTCATAACCAGCACGAATTAAATCATATATATATGTTATTTTATATTGCAGTAATTATATATGATTTAATAATTATCTCCTTGACATATTGCTTTCTTAATATTAACTCTGATGCTTTATATTATCGCCATACATAAACCCTTATTATTATTTTTTATTATTATTTTTATTTTTAAAAAAATTTATCAAAAAATAGGTAGCAACAGAAACAATTAGGTATGAATCAATGCAATAGGGTATCAATTGAAGTAATTGATGATATAAATAACATCAATTAGGTATAAATTAGACAAATAGGATTTTACATTGAATTTTAGAATTAATTGAAATGATTGAGAATTTTTTCCAATTGAAGCAAGAGTTAAGTATCAATTAAAGTAATTAATTCTATAAATAACTTCAATAAGATGAATTAGGGTTTTACATTGAAGTTTGGGGTTAATTAAGATAATTGAGAATTTTGTTCAATTGAAGCAATTAGATATGAATCGATGGAAGAGATGCTATTAATTTTGATTGAACTAATGAGAATTTAATTAGGATTTTACATTGAATTTTAGAAGTAATTGCTATGATTGAGAATTTTTTCCAATTGAAGCAACTAGACATGGAAGGATGCAATTAGGTATCAATTAAATAAATTAATGCTATAAATAACTTTAATTTGGTTTAATAAGATCAATTAGAGTTTTACATTGAAGTTTTGGATTAATTGAAATAATTGAGAATTTTGTTTAATTGAGGTAATTAGATATAAATAGATGGAAAAGGTGCTATTAATTTTGATTGAACTAATGAAGATTTATGATAATTAATTTAAATGGATTTTGTTGTTGTACAAAACATGTCTTCTAAAATATGCTATTGCTATGTTATTATGGCAATATTATTGTTACATATATGATCGCTTAAAACGGAGAAAGCAATGTGATTTTGAGTGCTAGTATAAATATACCACTATCCAAAATTAAATGAGTGATGTATGGAGAAATTGGGTGGAATTATAATGATTTTAAAGTTGATATTACTTAAAGGATGTTTGACGATGAATGTTCTATTCAGTATGTTGCCATGCTAATTTCTTGTTATGTTAGTTTGAAGACTATAATTAGCTCTCCATCTAAAATGGATTGAGATACATTGAAGTGTACTTGAATAGTTGACCTAAACAAGTAAAATCCTCATGTACTATGGAGTAGGAGAAAATTTGGGTTCTAGTCCCCGTGTTTATTCAAATGGGTACACAAGCCTTATAATTTGTCGGTCCATCTAGGATAGCTGAGAGTGCAATTAACTGGACATTGATATCTAAAATTATAGGAAGAGATGATCCGAGTATGTATAATCATGCATACATCAATAATGACTCCAAAACTAATGACGATGAAGATGAGGGTATTTTGATTATAGTAGAAAGGAAGAATTGGAAAAATTAAAAGAGAGAGTACCACAATCTAGAAGATGGAGAAAATACATGGTCAATCTCGAAGTTTTTACAATTTTTATTTTGATCTAAAAGCTTATTTTGTTTATTTTTTTTGTCCTTGAGTTTGGGGGTTGAGAGAGAAAATCACTGAAAAATTATGAGAGAAAGTCGTCAGTTGCCGACATTTTGACCGTGAAAAAATTTATTCTCGATGTCAATTGTTCTATTAAATGAAAGGAGTTCCATTGAGGTTCTTTTCCCTTTCATCTTACCTAAAAACTAGATCGAGGTCAAGATGATTTTCCATCAATTTGGTTTTGTGTTTATTAATTGGTTTTGTGATGTTTTGGGTTAGGAGATTGATTTATTGACATCATAAGGATGCTTATTAGGTGAAAATAGGTCAAACATTTTGAGTAAAAAAAAACCCATCTCAATTTTTGTATCACCTCTCTAGCGGTCAAAAACTAAGCAAACAAATGATATCCTCTATAGTAGTAGATGACACATCATCTATTTTATTTTTTTACAAAGAGGTGGGGGGGAAGAAATTAAAAGAACTAGGCGCTAGGTTACTTAGGCCTAGCTGTCTAGCCTTTAAAAAAAAAAAATTAACCTTCATTCAAATAAATAACTTAAAAATATTATTTTATTAAATGTTGTTGAGTTTATATTTAGTTGTTTTGTGACATCATAATGTTTTTTTATAAAATTATCAAATGCACAATATAGAAATATCATAGAAATATATAACTTAAATATATCTTAAAAAAATTATTTTTAAGAACAAGATTATATTAAAAAAAAACCATTGAGCGCTTTTTTCACATCCCTTCATGATTTTTGTTTATTCTTTATTAACTTTTGATTTTCTTCTTTTCTATATAAAATTATAAAAATATTTCTAGTGTATTATTCTTATATTTTTTAATATATCCACAACAAAGTAGTAAAATCATTAAAAAAAATTTATTAAATTTTACTTTTATAATTCTCATAACTTTTTGCTTCAAAAAATAAACATTCTGATAAACAAATTACCAAGGAAAGAATCATAACTATTTTACTAACGAGGTTTTAATTAAAAAAATGTATTTCTTTCATTGATTTGGATCCTTTAGAATCTATTGGATATTTATTATAATAACCTTTATTTTTATACTTCATTACTAAAAAAAACTATATTTTTGGGTAGAGAAAAATAGATTAATAAGAAAAAAAGGATTATACTAGTAAATTATTTTATTTGGATAGAATCTAAATTATTAATTTCCTTATATAAAAAACATAAATAACTCCCTATAACATAAAATCAAGTATCTTGATTTGTATTTGTCATTAACTTTTCAATTTAGCCTTTTATTTGTATAAATATCCCATTCAATAAAAAAGAAATCAAATCAATACTCCACAATTGCAATTGTCTGTTTTGTTTGATAAACATGCGGGGCTTGTTTTCCCATATTATTGTTTTCTCATATAATCCCCCTCTGATCACAAATGGTTCGCATAACTTCGACATCATCATTAACAAAATTGTAGCATAGAAGTCCAAAGGGGAGCTCCGCTCCCTGTAGCTACGTGAAGTCCAGGCTTCCTTCACGTGGATCGTCAGATATATCATGTGATAAACAGATGAAAGGCAGAGGCGGAACTCGCTAATCAATTCTTCCGAGGAAGATAAAAATAGTCTCGTAATTTTAAAAAGGTTTGTGCATGCATGAGGGCACCTGCTCTCAACGGTGGTGCCGCTGACACACAAACACACACGCATGATAGCTGAGATTAGAACTAAAAAAGAGACATCCATCTCTCATCTCGTGCGTGTAACAAAGCGCATGGAGATTCATTTACTAGTGTTGTCAGGGCCACGAAATTTCTAGACTTTGTTCATCATCGGTAGAAGAAGCCAAATCTGGCAGCTTCCTCAACAGTAGATTTCTATGCAAGCAATTCCTTCTTCCCTCACTGTTCATTTACATGCGATTACGATGATAACCACTAAAATCCAGAGAGGTTCTTATGAGTAGCTGCATGGATTTGATGCATTATTTTTATGTATTTTCAAGCAAAAACCACTTTAAAAAACAACTACAACCACACCCAACCAATTCATAGAGACAAAAGTGGCTGGCCTTCTGTTTTATTATTGTTATTATTAAAGCAACACCTATATATGTATATGCACGGGAAGAGCAGTAAATGCCTTGATTGTTTCTTTCTAATTGGCGTCCATTCTGCTGCCTGCCTGTCTAAACTACACTATGCAGTCACTTCGCCATGTAGCATGCTAGCACACCGAATAATTTGGTAGCTTGCAAAGGAAAACTAACAAGAAAAACCATGAACAAGCTAGGTTCATATAACCTACTTGTAACATGTTTTATCTTAATATAATCACGATAGGGAAGTAAAGTAGTGTGTGCAAAATCATCCATACCGCTAAGTTTCCCTCTGGAATTTGGTCCCAACTTTTCCTGTCTGCTCACAAAAAACAACAGATTTCCATACTCACCAGGTCAATATGTTCAATACAGTGTCAACTGTCATTTCCATCTGATTCTAAGGAAAAAAGAATTTAGGCATGAATAACATTGATGGCCAACACATAACTAGACATGAAAAGATACAGAAAGTAGCCTAACTGAAACAGACTATGCTAATGCTTCCTCTTTTGGGCTAACAGACTGTTTGACACATCAACTAGAACCAACATTAACCTAAAATCAACATTACCCACCTAGTTTATGATCCCACCAGCATTAGCACGTAATTTGACCCAATGATTATTGAGAAACAAACATGTTTTCTTATAACCTAGGGGGCTGCAAACAAGAGCTTGCCAGAAACAAAATCTAAAGCAAGATAGTTGCATGTAGAAGGCCAAACCCAACAAATACAGAACATATTTCTTTTAGAAACCCAGATAACAATATAGCAAGCAGCAACAGACATCCCTAAATCCAAGGAATTTGCTTGATGAAGCTTTTCACAAGGTCAACCATCAATGAAGAACAAATCCAGAAACAACAAACAAAGCTAATGGGAGCACTTTACACCATCATTGCCTAAACCAATGACATTACACACTAAATCCCTACTTTACTACCCTTCTCATGCAATATCTAGATATTATCCTCATGTTCCAACCATAGCAATCATCACAAAATTGGAAAACAAGTTTGTCATAATACTCAAAGATGCAAGCAGCTAAACAGATTTACACAGGTTCAAGAAATAAGTTCAAGTCATTTACAAGCAAAACAACTGTATATGTTTGCTAACATTTAGTCAGCTGCAAAAGAGAACATTTTAAGGTTAACCAGGAGTACATTGCTCACTGTACGACAGAAGTGTAATATAAGTGCAACATACTCATACCTACAATATTCACATACATAATTCTAAATTAAAGTAAATCGCTACAAACTCAAAGCTCTTACTGCATTCATCTAGTTGCATGTGTGCACCTTACAAGCATATGCTTGAAATTAAAACAAGCTACTGGTGGTTGTCAGTCATGCACAAAAGGCTGAAAAGACTGCAAGGCATCATCAACTGAAGATGGGGATTCCAGTGGCAGTCCAAAGAAAGATTCAGTTTCATGAGACACTGCATCCAGTTATGCCAAAGCATAAAGAAAAACTGTTTTCTGATCCTTCACTCTGCAGAACATTCACATCCACTTTGCCTTAAACCATTGTGCTTTCCCTGAAAGCACATTACAAAATTTTTAGACCAAAAGGTAATCAAGTATTTTACTAATTTATAGAGTAAATTCTGAGTAATAAATGACACACCACAAACAAGATCAAATCATAACCAGCTGTTGAAAGTGAAATACATCTGCATTCCAATTTAAAAATAAGTATACAAAGTCATTTGAAGCAAGCACATTATGATGTGCAGGTTCGCAATCAAGACACAATGAGATTCCTAAAATGGTATGGCACCACAATAATGGTCACAGCAGTGACAACAAGATCCCAATCTTGTATTCAAGGACAAGTCTCCCCCTTACAACTATTATGTTTTTCTGTCCAATACAAGTTAAGTAAACAAGGAGCAACTGGCATGCATCACAAAGACGAGAGAAGAAGGCATTCGCATGGCTAAAAGTTATGCACGCAACAAAGACAAAATTAATCGACAACATAACAAGCAAATATTTGTAAATAAAAAATAAAAACCATCTGCATTGTGCAATTAGGCATTAAAATATTCGTGCAAAATAATACAGGAATACTACAAATGTGCAGAGATGCAAATATCCACCTCAATCCCATTACTGTAATCAGAATGAGTTCATCTCCAAGCAGTAAGTCCTCCTCTTCACCAGCATCTTAGCTGCGGTACCATAAGGCTCCTCAAATGCAGTGGACAGGCATGAGATATCAGACACATCCTTTTTAGTAGCAGCCTGGTCACTAGGCCTAATAGCAACCAAAGTAGCCCCTTTCAACACAACCCCATCAGGCAATTCCAAGTGAGGAGCATACCAAAGCCGCATATTCAATGCAGGCACAAGAGTCCTCTTCGAAGCAGAAGAAGCCGATAATGGCTTCACCCTCAACTCCTCCAGTTGCTCCCTGTTCATACGCAAGACTCCCTGCCCGTCAGCGTCAGTCAATACCAAACTATCAAGAGTCTTATGCTCAGCAATAATTGGTTGGAGCAAATAATGCCTAGCAGATGCAGCAATTAAAGAGCTAATAGTCCACACCACTCTCAACTTCAACCCCCCATTGGTGTAAAACGACTCTGGTATGCTTCCATTATCATCAACACCATTATTATTATTAATAGCAGTAGTACTGTTGCATATAGCATCATTTTCTTGCATAACATAAGAATTCTTATTATTGGTAAAGACAGAAGCAGCACCAAGGATAACACAATTATCAAGTGTAGATCCGAAATCAGCCCTCCATTTTAAAAGAACCCCATCATCAATCCCCAATTCCCCACTGGGTAACTCGATTCGCAGAAACCGAATCTCATTAAAATTCTTAAGAACCTGAGTTGGAGAATGATGGGTGACACCACCTTGATCCGGTTCCGTATCATCGTCGGTGGTCGTGGTGGTGCCGACAGAGAGCGAAGAATTGAGAAACCCATTTCGCGAATTAACCTTGGGCCCAAGCAGCTGACCCAGAGCTTGGAAGGGTTTGACAATGCCACCGAAGACTAATCGAAAGATGGAGGAGAATCCAGAAGAAGAGGAGGGAGAGTGTGACTTTGTGGAGGAGGAGGAGGAGGAGGTGTCATCATCGGAGATGACACAGTCGACACGGACAACAACGTTGTCGACTTGAGGGACAAGAGAGTGGAAGCGGAGACAAACAACACAGCAGCGACCGAGAGCTTTGACATCGCCGATTTTGTTGAAAACGAGTAAGAGAAGAGAGTCAGGAAGGCGGTCGAAATGGTCGATTGAAGGAGAGGAAGTAGTAGTTGTTGGTTCAGGCTCAGGGTGAATTCTGGAGGTCAGATCTGGACGAAGGGAACTCATCTTTCTCTTATCGTTCGATTTCTGAGGAAACAAAGAGAAGAGAAAATAAAAAATTAAAGCAAATTAGAAAGAGAGACAAAGGGCTGGAGCTGCTGCATGGATCTAGGTAAATGGGAGATGATAAGAAGAAAAAGAAATGGAAGATGGATTGCTTGTTATTTTCGAAGAGAGAGAGAGAGATGATGATAGGCACAACAATAAAGGTACAGGTACAGATGCAGAGTCAGTTTTTAAAATAATATTTTTATTATTATTTATTTTTAATATTAACTTATCAAAATAATTAAAAACAATTTAACTTAAAATAAAATTAAAATTGAAAAATGATAAAATAATTATTTAACCGCATTACCACGTCTTCTGAAAAAACATTATTTAGAAGTATTTTTTAATTTAGAAATATATTATAATAATTTTTTTAATTTACTTTTAATATTAGTATAAAATAATTTTAAAATATAAAAAATAATTAAAAATTAAAAACATAATAAGATACAGGATTGCAATGTCAAACAAGAAATGTAGTGTGATGATGTGTGAGAATGAAGGGCGTAGATTGATCCATGGTTTTTGTCTTTACATAAAGGAAGATAGAAAGTTATGAAAGAGAGAAGATGACGATGACATTTCATACAAAGCCACCTTGCGGAAAAGGAAATTCATTTTCTTTTTACTATTTAATATTTTTAATAAAACTTACTCGTACTCTCTCTCTTTTTCTTTTTCTTTTTCTTTTT
>Ga0325404_1000890_pt1 | contig 30592 bp, 23 predicted proteins | sample PopdelMetagenome_18_FD_205664 | JGI IMG/M metagenome (GOLD analysis project Ga0325404, IMG submission 205664) | Populus deltoides microbial communities from Bellville, Georgia, United States - Xylem-Control-R1 | ecosystem: Host-associated > Plants > Phyllosphere > Stem > Wood/Secondary xylem...
CCGGTTTGAAGGGTTAACCCAATTAATTCATATTTTTTTTCTTTTTTTCATTAGTTTTTTTCTTCCTTTTTTCTTTTTAACTAATCTATTTAATTATCATATTTTTATGACACGACCTTGCAGTCAGACCCACGTCCAATACTATTGGGTCTGGTATTGCAGTCTAGATACTTTTATGTTAAGGGTTAACCCAAGTTTAATGTTATTATTAATATTATAAATATTACTTTTGGGTTAGGCGTTGCAATCAAACCTGAGATTTTTAGGTATAATTTTATAAAAATACTTAATATTTTTAAATTTTAATTATTTTTAAAATACAAAAAATAATTAATTCGTGTCATCACGAGAAACATGTAACTAGTCTGAAACTAAAATGCATTAGACAAGGTAACATTGAACACGTCTCTTCCTGTTTTAACATTCACTTCACGGTATGCTTTCTCGTCTTGTGTTGTGTTGTTTTTTAAAATAATATTTTATTATTATTTTTCAAAAATCACTCCTAAGAATATCAAAACCATTTAGAAGTAGTGTTTGCAATGCAATTCCAAAATAAAAATAAAAGTAGCTGTGATGCTAAGAAAGGGCAAGGGAGTGACAGTGACAATAATGCAATCAATCAAATTAAAGACTTCCCTTGTTGTCCTGTCCTATATAAAATATAAATAAGACGGAGCGGACCAAAACCACCATTCGCTCACTAACTTCGCAGCCTCCCTCGAGCCCCTCTCCCTCGAGCTTACCTGACCTGCAGGGCTAGGTGGCCAATACAACAAGAAGAGGATGAAGATGGCCAAAGCCTTGAATTTATCACCATCACCCTCAACATCCACTCTTTCCCTCTCTTCTTCTTCAAAATACTCTAGTCTCCTCAAAACCCCAACTACCCTTTCCTTCCCTTTCTCCCACCACTCCCACTCTCTCACCATCAAATCCTCCGCCGCCGCCGCCGCCGCCACCATCCCAACTCCCACCACTTCTGCCAACCAATTCCGAGTAGATATACTATCAGAATCCCTACCTTACATCCAGAAATTCAGGGGCAAAACCATTGTCGTCAAATACGGCGGCGCTGCCATGAAACAACCTGAACTCAAAGCCTCTGTTGTAAGCGACCTTGTCCTCCTCTCTTGTGTTGGTCTCCGCCCTGTTTTAGTTCACGGTGGTGGCCCAGAAATCAACCACTGGCTAAAACTCCTCAACATTGAGCCTCTCTTCCATGAGGGTCTCCGCGTTACTGATGCCAAGACTATGGAGATTGTTTCTATGGTATTGGTGGGTAAGGTTAATAAAGACCTTGTTTCTTTGATCAATAAGGCTGGTGCCACCGCGGTTGGCCTTTCTGGGATGGATGGCCGCCTTCTTATGGCCAAACCAACTTCCAAATCTGCCCAGTTGGGGTTTGTTGGCGAGGTTGCACGCGTAGACCCCACTATTTTGCAGCCTCTTGTTAATAATGGGCATATACCAGTGATTGCATCCGTGGCGGCGGATGAGTTGGGCCAGTCTTATAACATCAATGCTGACACTGTGGCAGGGGAGGTGGCGGCTGCATTGGGGGCCGAGAAGCTGATACTGTTGACGGATGTGGCCGGGATACTTGAAAACAAGGATGATCCAGGGAGTTTGCTAAAGGAGATTGATATAAAGGGAGTGAAGAAATTGATTGATGAGAAGAAAGTGGCTGGTGGGATGATACCGAAAGTGAATTGTTGTGTGGCATCACTTAGTCAAGGTGTTAGAACTGCTAGTATTATTGATGGAAGAGTACAACATTCTTTGCTTCATGAGATTATGTCTGAAGAAGGCATTGGTACTATGATTACTGGCTAGTTTATTGAACTGTTTTTGTTCTTGCTTGCTTGATTACGGAAGAACAATAAATAAATTTTAAAGCTCTGTACTTTTTGATACTGCTTAATTCAAGCAAGCAAAACCTTTCGTTGATGTTTACTGTTTTTAGTTGACGGGTTTCTATTAAATTTATTTGTGTTTGTCAATGATGATTGATTGATTTGATGACTCCAGCAATTAGCAATCTTGAGTAGTTGATTAAACTTAGAGTCAAGCCAAGGCACAGAACTGGATGACTTGCTAGGGTTATTGTCTGCAAAATGACTTGTTCACTTCTGTAAATTCAAATCCATTGCTTTGGTGACTTTGAAGGCCATTCAAAAGGTACCTGTTTGATGTTGAACCATCTGCTTGAATGACCAAGTCTGTGTCTCCAAAACTCACTCACCTACATGGCCGGATCTGGCCATGCCTTAGGTCAACGTCGAACTGGAGCCTCCTTTCCAGTGCTCTGGACAGTAAATCAGCTAGTAAATTGCTATTATCAACAATGGTTCCAGACAGTAATTATTTCTAATTATTCTTTGGTTCCAAATAGGGATAGTAATACGCAAGAGTTATGCAACACCTCTGGCTTCTGGTATGGCATCATTTTTATGATTTTGGGCATTGGATTCGGAGTGTGTTGAAAGATGGGTTTGAGGTTTAATAACATAATTTACTATAAACTCTGTGGTGCGTGTTAAAAGATTTGGTGCTAATGGCAGAATCATTGTGTGTGAATAGACTAGGAGTAACTGCAAAGCATCAGAAATAGCCATCTAGATCAGGTCATTTTTCGTCTCACTTTTGGAATTCGATTCTGTGGTCTACGGTTAACTAAGTAGTGAAATCCACTCCTGTAACGAGTCCTGCTTGGCTGCCACAATATTTTGACCAAATCCACGTCACAAACCTACACCTTTTGTCATACAAAATTTTCCTTTACTCTGATTTTACAGGATGGTTATTGCTTTCATTTACTCATACAGAGGAATGATTTAAAAAATGTTCCAAAGGTATATGTTTATTGTCTGGAACCTACGCTGGATTTTTGCAGCTTCTCCCGGGATCAACTGCGCAAATATCTGTGTAACATGTATACCCTCACAAGCACCCAATCCTGATCCTAGAGACATCAATTTACAACTACAATAAACGAAAATCCATCCCTGCAAAGAACTAATTCACCAACTGAACCTGAGAATGCTTGGTAAGTATAACAGGTTCCTTGCGAATACATAGGGCACCGATAAGCAAAGAGAGCGAGTTTGGGGTGGGGGGGGGGGGGTGGTGGGGGGGTGTGAAGCATTATTAATCCAAAGAGAACCTGCATTTGTTATATTAAAAACAACAACCAACAACAACGAAAATGGCAAGTACATATATATGGCTACAGAGGGAAGATATATCAATGCTCCCCTACTACTACAGCTAGGAAACCATGACCTTCAACCACGCTACTCCAGTACAATTGACACCAAAAAACAGAAACCATCAGTCTAAATGGTCAACTTCTCCCTATCTTGAAAAAAAAATACTGATACATACACAAACGTACAAGTTCAGTTCATACAGCTTCAGTTTATACTTCAGTTTTCATTTGTATCCTCTTTACGATCTGTTTTTCGGTCACATGTTCTGGATCAGTCAACTGTCATGGGTTGAGTCATGCAACACCTGAAACGTGCCTTGCGCACACTAGTCATGATCTCAGTTTCAGCATTCTCAAGCATCCTGACAATCTCAGTGAAGGGAGGGCGGACTTCAGGATTGGTGTCCCAGCAGCGGGTCATGATGTCACTCAGTACAGGCAGACAATCATTTGGGATAACTGGCCTCACTCCCTTGTTCACCACTGCAAATGCAGCCTGCACTGCTGTCATGTTCTGGAAGGGGAGCAAACCTGTTATGAGCTCCCAAAGGACAATCCCAAAACTATACACATCCACCTTCTGCGTATAGGGCCTATGCTGAATCATCTCTCTGTACAAATGGGCAAGTCAAACACATAAGAGAACAGTACAAACACAACCTGTTGTCAACAATTGACATAAGTTTGCAGATTCATAAAAACAGCTATTCAGAAAAACTCATATATATTTGATATTTGATAGAACTAAGAATATAAAGCTTACTGTAGTGCAACAAACGAACACTAATTGATTCCCTAGATCATGCATCAAACTCCAATTAATAATCATTGGATTCCCTTCCAGAAAATATATTTAAGCACAGGCAAGAACTTCCATGTACACAAACATAAACCTCTGTTATGGAAGATAATCCGTTTCATTGAGAAAACAAATAAGTTAACAGGTTTTTTCTTGGAGCAAGCATGTCTATCAGCAAAACCATATTATATGATAGCATGATAGTATATGAAAAGCATGGCCTTAAAATAGCGATGTGCTGAATAAACAGGTAAAAGTTTTGATTTATTTATTTGGTTACACGTGATCCCATGTTCCCAAGGAAGATAGAAATGATATGATATTTCAAACCTACAACAAACCCCACCTCTCTAAGTAATGCCACCAAATGAAAAAGAGATGACATCATTTAACAAAAAACAAATATTAAAACAACATCATTCAATTAATTAAAAAAAAAATGCTGAAGAAAGTCTGGTGTGTCCCAAAAAAGGAACCAAACTTAAAAGAGCAATTATTTATTTACACATTTGAATGTTGCTTATATTCAAAGATCTAGGTCTAGCTTGTTTAGCCAGATGCAAATCAGAATTCTAAAAATGACCATTCCTTATAAAGAAATCAAGAGCTGAAGAAAGTCTGGTGTGTCCCAAAAAAAAAACCAAACTTAAATGAGCAATTATTTATTTACACATTTGAATGCTGCTTATATTCAAAGATTGAGGTCTAGCTTGTTTAGCCAGATGCAAATCAGAATTCTAAAAATGACCATTCCTTATAAAGAAATCAAGCCCCATTACGAAATCCTTGCCACATGACTTGTTAAGTCTAAACTGATTTGCAAGTTCTAACCAACATGAAAAGGGGGTAGAATTATAAGAGGGATGAAAAATCTAGGAAAACCTTTGGGAAGACAAGTGAAAGATAGAGCTCTTCTTAAGGTATTTATCCCTTTTACAACACAATCACACCTTACAAATGTCTAAAACAAGTTACTCCATTGAGAGACACTATGAACGTTCACTAGAAGTTCTCGCGGCACAGTCAAGATGTGAAAAGTGAAGCTGCCTTTTAAGTTACTAAAGTTAAACTGTATTTAGTGGGAAAAACAACAGAGAGAGAAAACAGGGAAAAAGACACCAGTTGCTAGTTCTTCCATCCTAATGGCAAAATAGCATAGAATCCAAATACTCTAAAGGAAACCTTCCCACATGAAAAACATGTATATTGCTTCATTTGCCACCATCAGTCTCCATCTATGGAACTAAAAACAGTTGGGATATAAATCATTGAATTGATTTGTAAAAAGGGATATCCATGCAAGGCAAGTTATACACAGACACAGCACACCATGCACAAGTACGAAAAGGGAAGAAATTCTCAACTTTCTAAAATGTCTCCCTCATTTATTATTGGTGTTTCATTCCTTTATTTAAACAACAACCCCACACATTGAGGAAAATAACTACCATTTCTTAAAAAACCTATAATTACTACCATTCCATGTGAGATCTGTTAATCACATGGTAAAAGAAAAAAACTTAACATTGTAAAACACATCAATCCAATTAGGAAAAAAAGTTCAACACATATATGCATGACAACCATAAAGTAACACAGAAAGAAAACTCAATGCGTAAAAATTTTAGAGACTTACGGAGCCATCCAACGATATGTCCCAGTTTCCGGTGTCATCCCCTCAGTCTGCACCTCAATCCGTGCAACACCAAAATCAGCGATTTTTATAGATTTATCGGCCGAAATCAGAAGGTTATCTGATTTCAAATCGCGATGTATAAATCCAAGTCCATGAACATATGCCATTCCCCTTGCGACATCTAATGCTTGCTTGACTGCCAATTTCAATGGCACTGCACGATTCTGCCTCCTTGTTAGAAACTGTCTAACTGACCCTCCCTTTGCATATTCGGTCACAATACACCAAACCATGGGCTTACGGCAGCCCCCAATAAATCGCACGATGTTGGGGTGCTTTAAATTTGCAAGCATCATAACTTCTTGCTGGAACTGCTGCTCCATCAATTGTGCCTTCTCTGGGCTATTTTCTGGCCTCTCTAATATCTTAATTGCAACATCCTCCCCATTATATGTTCCTCTATATAACTTTCCAAAAGCACCTTGGGCAAAGGCTGTACCCATATTGAGTTTTCTCAAATCAATTGTCCATTCATCATAATTCTGCAGCCCCTCAGTTGGGTACTTAGGATCCATCAATGCTTGAGCTAGCGCATCATCATTTAGTGCATGGGTGACCTTCCCCGGACGAAACACACTCTGTCCCACCGAGACACTGTAGTTGTGGTGATTGACAGGTTTTAAACCTGGATGGCTTAAGATGTGGGTTAAAGAATCACTGGATCCCACACTACTATTATCCACTGACATTGAGACAGATCCACCCGCATTGCTTGTTTGTAAACTGTCGATAGACATGTTGGTGCCTTCACCAAGTTTTTGGTAAAACCCTTGAGTGAAATCATAGTAGTTGTTCTCATTGTTGGTATTTCCTCCTATGATTCCAGTAAATTTGGGCCCTTCCACCATTTTTCCAATCATGAATACTAGTTAAAATGAAATCAACAAGACCCAAATCTTCTTATCCAAAATTAGTCACACTCATTAGATGGTGCAGTATCTCCAGATGGGACCTAGAAACAAACACAAATGAAAACTTTTAAGCTACAATCAACATCAAACCACAACTCCATTTGACTTTGACAGGTGTTGCATTCACTAATTTTCTTAGTATTTGTTGAAACGCACAATTAATGTGAGACACGAACGCAATAGAACATAAAAGGACAGAAATCTGTAAAAAAGCTAATCTTCTAGTGATGATTAGGAAGCTGATAAAAGGAAACAAATTGACACATAACAGCCAAATCGTTAACTAATCCTCCCCACAGAACAAGACCAATTTAGGAACCTGTTTGGGGGCAAATTGCCTTAACTGATTATACCAGAAAGCAAATATAGAAACATTATAAAAAGAAATTTACATCTCTGAAGTGAAAAAGACATGCCTTTGCAATGATTGTATGAATTATCGAAACCTGAAACTCCTCAAAGAGATTCAGTCATCCAGATCCTAGACTCTCCATCTGTGATAAAAACACCATAACTGTTAACAAAAACACACAGACACAGGCTTTTTACATGACAAGACCCTAAAAATCAAAACCCATCAAGCCATTGAAAGAACTAATTGAGAAAGACTAGGACGGCAGAAGATTGAGCTGAAATTTTACAAATTCAACTTGTAAAGACTAAATTTGACAAATTCAAAGCTTAGAGCTTTATGAAATGAAAAGGAGGGTCTGACAGATATTAGATCAGGTAATTAGAAATAAATCATGAAAAGAGCATCAATAAAGATAAAAGAAAAGGTAATAGAAATGGTTGCATACCTATTACCTACCTGATGGTTACTAGTTTTTAGTGAAAGGAAGAAGAAGGGATCGGCAGCAGCAGCAACAATGTCTGAATTCAATTCTCCAGCTACTTTTTACTATAAAAAATCACAAAGTAGAAGAGGAGGAGGAGGAGGAGGAGGAGGAGATGTTTAGATGATGAACAACAACAACTACAGATAGAGAGAGAGAGAGAGAGAGAGAGAGAGAAACCAGTCTTCTCTTTGCATTTACTTTCAAAGTCTCAGTTTTTATTTATTTATTTATATTTTGTTTTTTTATTATTTTTACAAGGACATAAATGTCTTTGAAAATTAAATTACTTTACTGTCATTCTTTTGTTTTGTTTTGTTTTTTTTTTGTTTAATAGTCTAATCTAAAAACAGATGGTTATGGGCCATGAAATACACTTATTTCCAAGTTCTCCATTTGAGTCATAATCCTTTGAATTCTCACAATTCTTCTTTAATATATGTTGTCAATTGGCACTACTGGAATTTCAAGTTTGCAATATGAGGAGGAGCTAGGAAGATAGCAGCAGCTTTTAAAAAAAGTTTATAACTTGTGTTTTGGGTGCGGAATGCTCCAACTTCTTTTTTTCTTCGATCATAATTTATCGTAATATTTGGTAAGGTGGAGTGCGATGTTTTTGAATTGAAAATATATTAAAATAATATATTATATTATATTTATTTTTTATATTAATACATTAAAATTATCTAAAAAAATTAATTTAATACCTTTTAAGATGAAAAAATACTTTTAAAAAACATGTTGTAATATAAAAATAGAGATTTAAATATAATTTTTAAAACCAGAATTATAAAAGCTACCGTAATACACGATTAAAGCCATTTTAAACTAGGAATTACTTGAAGAATGATCTAAAACTCCACTTAACAAAAATCAAGTACAAAATAAAATTTATTTAAATTCATTTATAGGTTCGCCCTGGATTCTCAAGCAAAAGACTTTGATCAACCCCTCATAAGTTTACATGTTTCAACATTCTAATCATTAAAAAAAAAAAAAAAGCCAAGACAGTAGCTTCCATATTTTGAAAATCATGATAATACAACAGTAATTATTTGTTGATGCCGTCTTTATTATTATTATTATTATTATTATTAATTGGGTCTGATACATGCCCCATCCAAGTGGACTTCATTTCTACGTGTATGATGTCAAATTGTCACCCAAAAATGCATCTCCGTCAAGAACGCAAAGCAACAACGTGATAAACAGCCCTCTCAACTCTTCAAGTCTTGACATCAATAATTTGCAGAGAGAACCTGCATCTGCATCTGTTTGTTATATGAATCGCAAGACAATACTAATGACAATTCTCCATTGATGTTCCCCCCTATTACTATAGGACCTTCGACCATGCTACATCGGTACAATTGACTAAAACAACCCAGCAGTCTAAATGGTTGGCATCTTCCTATCTTGCAAAAAAGAAACGAAGGATAAAGGAAAAGAACACTGATGCATAAACATACAAGTTCAGTTCATACCAAGTGTCAGTTTAATAATACAATTTTCATCTGTATCCTCATTAAAATCTGTTTTTTTTTTTTTCCTTTCTTTTCCGGTCTTCTATTCTGGATCATTCAACTGTCATGGGTTGAACCATGCAACACCTGAAGCGAGCCTTGCGCACATTAGTCATGATCTCAGTTTGAGCATTCTCAAGCATCCTAACAATCTCGGTGAAGGGAGGACGCACTTCAGGGTTGGCGTCCCAGCAGCGGGTCATTATGTCACTCAGCACAGGCAGACATTCATATGGGATAATTGGCCTTACCCCCTTGTTCACCACAGCAAATGCAGCCTGCACAGCTGTCATGTTCTGGAAGGGAAGCGAACCTGTTATGAGCTCCCAGAGAACGATTCCAAAGCTATACACATCCACCTTTTGTGTGTAAGGCCTATGCTGAATCATCTCTCTGCATGAATGGGTAAATTAAAAACATAAGCGAGTTGTTAAAAGCATAATCTCTAGTAATCAGCAAAAGCATGCAGATTCTTGAAAATGGCAATTCAGAAAAACTGATGTGTGTTGCAGTCAAGTGGCATTAAGAAGATCAAGTTTTATAGTAGTTATATAAACCAATTGATTTGCTAGAACATGCATCAAATTCCACTTACTCCTAACTAAATTCCTTTCTGAAAGAATATACCAATATTCATAGATAGAAACATTAACATTTCCCCACACATGCAGACTGTGATCATGCGAAACACGTAAGTTGGAGGTTTACATGGAGCAAGCATGGACGTAAGCCATTCATATAAAATATCCAAAGAAAAAATCATGGCCTTCAATATTACAATATTGGTCTACTAAGAAATGTTTCATGGTTTTCAATAAAATATTCTAAAATTGGAAAAAAAATACATTTAAGGTTAGAAATGAAATGGGGAAGGAGATGCAGGCAAGGAACTATGTTCAATATCGTACAAGCTTGCTTTCATGTCTGGTACAGATGTTATTTCCAATCTACAACCTTTTCCTCCTCTTCCTGTAGCATACACCATGACAACAACCATAACCATTGACATTACCGCATGAGGAAATAGAAGCAATGATTTTCCATTCTGTATTGAGAAAGGGCAACATGATTCCATTTAGTTCAAAAGATTTTTACTTAAAGTTTGGACATACAAAACGGAAAAGGTGCTACTGAATGTGTGGAAATAATGCACCAAACTTTGCACAGCAATTATTTATTCATGCAGCTTCTTCCTTTTCTTTTTTTCCTTTGTTTCAAGAATGATTTATTTATTAATACATTCAATATTTTTTATATACAAATTTTTAGGTCAAGCATCTTCAACCAATAAACAGAATACTAAGAGTAGAAATTCACCAAAAGCAAATCTTGCATAAAAATACAATGCCTGCAATATGAAAGTAATTTTAAACCGAATCGATTGTTTTAAACAACATCAAAAGCACATACGAGTAGGAGAAAGAAGCAAATCAAGGGCAAGGCTTAAGAAGACAGGTGAAAATTACAATTCCTTTTTGGGCACTTAGCCATTCTATCAACACCGCAACCGCATCTTAAAGACAAAACAATGCAAGTTGTAGCACCTCAGTCTACAACACATCACATTTTTCATGACATGCAAGTTCCTGTGCCAAACATGAAAGATGGAGTAACTTTTTAAGGTACATTTCAGCCCTCACCAGAAGATATCAGTATATTGGCTGGTAAGAAAAAAGAAAGAAAGAAAGAAAACAGAAGCAACTGCCTCTCTTCCATCCTAATTTTAGAGTAGCATAGCACTGCAAACAACAATGCCACAGAAGTTCAAAATTTTCAAGAAAAGCTTTCCAAATATTCGACCGAAGGTGTTCATGTCCAGTACTTGCCCTGCTATCATCAACTCCTACCAGAAGAAGTAGCTACCATTATTGTCATCCAATGGAATCAGGGTAAAAGGGAAACCTCCATGAAGAGGGAAGCTATGCACGCTATTGCCCACTCCCTTAAAAGGAAGAAAAGGTAAGAATAAATAAGCATTTCCAAAAACTGATGAAAACCTCGACTTCCTAAAAATTTCTTTCTCAATCACGATGCAGTGTTTTACTTTATTTATGTGGCAACTCCAAACAATGGTGTGGATTACCAACATTCCTTAAAAACCTATATCCACTACCATTCATGCTCAGATATGTTAGTCATGCAATAAAAGGGAAGAAATCTATTGTAACAATACGCATTTATCAGAAATAGAACTCAGAAAATGGAACAATCACATGCCCACAACAGAAAATATGCATGCAGTCATAAAGTACACTAAAAAAATAAATTAAACCTCAATGTATAAAAGGTGCAGACTTACGGAGCCATCCAACGATATGTCCCAGTTTCCGGTGTCATCCCCTCAGTCTGCACCTCAATCCGTGCAACACCAAAATCAGCAATTTTTATGGATTTATCTGCTGCAATTAAGAGGTTATCTGACTTCAAATCCCGGTGTATAAACCCAAGTCCATGAACATATGCCATTCCTCTCGCAACATCCAAAGCCTGCTGGACTGCTAATTTCAATGGCACTGCCCGATTGTGCCTCCTAGTCAAAAACTGCCGAACTGACCCACCTTTTGCATATTCTGTGACGATACACCAAACCATTGGCTTCTGGCATGCACCAATAAACCGCACAATGTTCGGGTGCTTTAAATTTGCAAGCATCATAACTTCCTGCTGGAACTGCTGTTCCATCACTTGTGAATTTTCTGGGATATTCTCAGGCCTCTCTAATATCTTAATCGCAACATCCTCCCCATTATATGTCCCTCTGTATAACTTTCCAAAAGCACCTTGAGCAAAAGCTGTACCCATATTGAGTTTTCTCAAATCGATTGTCCAGTCATCATAATGCTGGAGTCCTTCGGTTGGATACCGATTATCCATCAATGCTTGCGCTAATGCATCGTCATTTAGGGCATGGGTGACTTTCCCTGGACGAAACACACTCGCGCCCACTGAGACATTGTAGTTACGGTGGTTGACAGGTTTCAAACCAGGATGGCTTAACATGTGCGTTAAAGAATCATTGGATCCGACACTACTGTTGTCCACTGACATCGAGACAGACCCACCAGCATGGCTTGTTTGTAAACTGTCAATGGACATGTTTGTACCATCACCAATTTCTTGGTAAAAACCTTGTGTGAAACCATAATAGTCGTTACCATTGTTGTTACTTGGTGCCATTAGTCCAGTAAATTTTTTACCCTCCACCATTTTCCCAAACAATAATGAAGAAACTTGTCGAGAAAAATCAGGGACACACAATTCTTCTTATTGTAAACTCCTGAAACTTGTCGAGATAAATCCAGCGACACAATTCTTCTTAGCGCAAACTCCTGCAAGTCATCTAATGTTACAGAGTCGCCGATACATGCACCCTAGAACCAAACACAAAAGCGAGCGCATTCAGCTGTACCTTCCAAAATCTAGTGACAATTTATAGTCAGCAATGCACTGTTTTGGCAGTTCACGCATTTATTTACTAATGAAATGGTTGAAATAGTTGTTTATAATAGGTTACAGGAAATCAATACTAAGTGGGGTACGATATCCAAAATCTTTAATGCAGTTTGCACTTGCACCAAAGCACGATTAATAGGGAAAGAACACGACAGGACGTAAAAAGACAGACACGATTATAAGACTTGAAAGATTTGTAATGAAGATTAAGAAGCACAAAATGAAACAACTAGACAAGTAACGGCAAAATCACTCTCTAATCACCATGGAATTAAAGACAAAAGAGGTGAGAAACAGGTCATTAGGGAAACCTATTTGTCCACGGATGGGGTTAAATAACAGTCCTAATGTGAGAGAACAAAAATAGAAACATTGTAAAGAGATAGATGATACCTCTGGAAGAACTACTTAAGACATCTTAAACTGATTTGAAGCCACAGCACCCACAAAAAGTATGTATCTTTCACTATCTGCCATCAAAACATAAGAAATCAGTCAAACAAAAAAAGGACACAAGCTTTCCACATGAGACGACCCATCACACCCCCACCCTCAAAATCAATCAAAACCCTTGAAAGTATTTTGAACTTTCCAAGACTTGGTTTTTTTCTCGGGAAACAAAAGGATCAAGAGAAAGATTAGAGCTTTGTATATAGAAATGGGAAAAGAGGAGGAGGGTTAGACAGAAATTAGATCAGCTAATTAAATAAAAAATAAGACATCGTGAAAAAAAATAAAAATTAAGAAAAGAAAAGGGAAAGGAGATGAATTCTGTCAGCAATCCTGTTATTAATTAATTAATTAATTCTAAAAAAAAAAAAAAGCAGTGGAAGTAAGAGCTGTGTGGCTCGATAGATACCTAGCTCGCTAGATAGTAATTCTTCGACAACGAAAATGAAAGAGGAAATTAATTGATAGTTAATGATAAAAGCAATGCAGAGGAAGATGAAGAGGAAGAGGGCAAAAAAGAACAGCGACCATAGACAGGGAGGCAGTCAGTCAGTCTTCGCTTCTCCTTTTTTTTTTTTTTTTTTTGTACTTTCAAGGCTTCTTCGGTTCTCTTTCTTTTTTCTTTTTTCTTTTGTCTTTTGTCTTCCTCTTAATTTGTCCATTGACACAATTGCCCTCTGTCTTTTTCAAATATATATATATATATATATATATATATATATATATATATATATATATATATATATATATCATTTCTGCTGCAATAAAAATTTTAACGTCGATATATTACATCAAGTTATCGGTATTTTTTATTTTCTTTCATTATATGAAATCATTCAATCTTAGTTTTAATCCAACTGAAGCTGTCCACATAACCTTACTTATAATTTTCCATTATTTAATTAACAATTCAATAATATATTTCAAGCATAAATTTAAATACAACTAAATAGTTAAATGTAATATTAATACATGTATTACATATAAAATATTAACTCTACACAATATAATGTATGTTAATATTAAATTACAAACCCGAAAATAATAATATAATATTATAAATTACTAATAATATGTAACTTTTAAGATTAACTATGTATGATCTCCAAAATAATATCATAGAATTACATGTATCTAGCTAGTCATGCATTCAAAAGATTTGAACATGTCATTTACAATAATTATAATGGAGTCATAAAAATGCCCTTTTTAACGGTATGCTGCCTTTGCTCCTTCTGCGAGGTCAGTTGCCCACCGTGGTCTGGGTTTGGCTTGGCTTCTTCGGTTGTGTTTCTATCGTGTATGATTGAAGAAGGCTGGCCTTTATGGTTTTTCTTCAGCTCTTTTAAATGAATTGGACAGTTGCATCATTATGCACACTCACTTCCCCTCGCCTTGGGTCTCTCCCGAGCACTGGCAGAGCTGCTGTCATTTGTTTGTTTGGATGGTTTAGTTAGGCTCTTTTTCTCTGGTTTGTCTACCGTTGCCTCAAAAACATGTGGGGGTCCTCTCCTAGCTAGGGGTTTTTTCAGTATTTTCGATCTACGGTTTCCTGCGTCATAACATTTCAGATTTTTAGGCTCTTAGTGACAATCTTTTTTCCTGAGTCTGGGTTTTTAGGCTTTTCTATCTTTTTTTCTCTCCCTGTTACTCTTACCAGCTTGCCTTGCTATTTGGTTACGCCATCAGTTTAGCAACTTTTTTTTTTTTTTTTATCGTTGCATCATTTGTCGTCTTTATTTGTTGTAAATCTTCTGATGCTTCTTCTTCTTTTTCACGTTGCTAATTCCTTTAGGTGCTCTCAGTTCTGGCTGTTATGCGTCAACCATTGTTTGCATTGGACCTGTTATCCTTTGTTGCTCTTATTTTGTTGCTTCTGCTAAGGTTAACTAAGCTTTTTCCCACACTTTTGTTTTATTGTTTTAGAAATCACTGCTGTTGTTCATTTGATGCACATCTCCTGCACTTGCCTTGCTCTTTGGCCATATGCTGTTGCACCATCAATTTAGTAATCTTTTTTTTTTCGTTGCATAATCTGTCAGCTTTTTTAGCTGTAAATATTCTTATGCTTCTTCTTCTTCTTTTCCACGTTGCTTCATTCAAGTGCTCTCAGTTTTGGCTGTTATACGCCAGCCATTGTTTGCGTTGGAACCTGTTATCCTTTGCTGCTCTTATTTTGTTGCTTTTGTTTAGGTTAGTTGAGCTTTTTACCACACTTCTGTTTTGTTGTTTTAAACATCACTGTCATTGTTTGTTTGGTACACATCTCATGCACTTGTTTTGGTCTTTTCTCCAGGATTTAGAGGGGATGTAATTTGTTGTTTGGATTTTGATTTTTTCTTTCCATGTCTGCCAGGCTGAATGACTTTGTTTTGCCTTTTTCCAGCGTGTTGTTCTGCCTTAGGCTTTTATGTTTCCCTGTTAACTTTGTCTTCTTAGTCTATTATTTATATTTTGTTCATTGCATTTTGACCATGGTTTGTATGATGCGTATGATTTTTAAAAGCTTTGTCGAGCGTTTCGGAGTTCTCTTCGTTTCGTGCGCTGCATCTGTTTCTTTGTTGGGTCAACGACTTGGCTGTCATCCCATACTGCTTTGTGTAGGTCCTTTTAGCTTGAAAACTTTGCTTCTTGCTTGACTAGCTGTATTTATGGTGTGTGATTTCTTTCCCTGCGATGAACTTCAGATGTTGCGTTTTTCCATGGTCTTGCTTTGATATGCTCTGCTCCTTGCCTATCTTTTGTTTTGTTGGATCTTCGAACATGCCAACAATGCCATTTTCGACTTGCACCATTTTCATATGGGACCTCTGCTTCAACTTTAGATGAGTTTGTGGTCAAGGATACTATCAGTATGCTTGATTCAACTAGCTACTTGGTCGGCTTATTTCATCAAGCTACGCAGAGATTGACAAAGACTGACAATCCTGGATACAAACTTCGGTTGCTTAGTCAAAGAAGTCATGACTCAAGGTAGTATAATGATCCATCATCGGATGATATCAGTGGTTTGGTTATCAGAGATATTGGTGATTATCATTCAGAGCGAGATATCATAAACGAAATCTGGTCAGAGGCTTTACAAAGGATTTCAAAATTGCATCCAAGATTTATGGCCCTACAATATCCTTTTTTTCCCCTTCGGTGAGGATGGTTATCAGACTAACATTAGTTTTGCCAACCAAGATGATCAGCTTTCAAGGAAACATCAAAATGTGTTGATGAGAGCTTTCTACGCTTATTTTATTCACGAAAGAGAATATGGTGAAGACAATGTTACAAAAGGTGGTTGACTTTAACAATAATTTTTGATCGATGAATTTGCCAATGTTGAGGAAGACAGACTTCATTACATCAGAGAAAACCAAAATGATCTTCAAACCGAGCTTTATAAAGGCACTAACGAAGCTGTTCTTAGAGGGGATGTTGAATTAGGGTCAGCTACCGGAAAAATTATTGTCCCCTCTTCTTTAATTGGCAGTCCGCGATATGTGATAAACAACTACTAAGATGCCATGACTGTTTGCAGGGCATATGAGAATCCAGATCTTTTCATCACATTCACATGCAACACAAACTGGCCTGAAATCCGAAGAGAACTTAGAAAAGAGAGAGTTTATAAGCATGAAGACAAGCCTAATGTTAACTCAAATGTTTCAGCTGAAATACCCGATAAGAATGTTGATCCTTTATGTTATGATATTATCTATAAGTTAATAATACATGGTCCATACGGCTCTACAAAACCAAATGCACAATGCATGCCGAAAGGTAAGTTTGCAAAATCATTTCCAAAGAAATTCAAGAACTCAACTGTTTTTGGTGAAAACGAGTTTGTTTATTACAAGCAACGTAAGTGTCGTGATAATTTTGTTCTCAAAAATGGAATTAGGCTTTCCGATAACTATGTTGTTACATACAGTAGAAAACTTTTAATGCAGTAAAATGCACATATAAATGTTGAGATATGCTGTCAATAAATGCTTATCAAGTATCAGTTTAAATATATCACTAAAGGATCTAATTAATAGTACAATGCACATACCTTAATTGTCAATTCATCTGCCCTCTATGAAGCTATTTGGTGTCTTGTTCAAAATATTTTCTCAGGCAGCAAGTCTCTTCTTTCTGTTCTCAGAAGGCTAGGTATTAATAAAGCAATGACTGAATGGTTCGAGTGAAATAAAAAAAAGATGCTAGTGCATAAGAAGTTTACTATTCACAGTTTCCAAGCGAATATGTTTGGTATGGAAGATAGAAATAATGGATTGTAAGATCAAGGAAGTTTAGCCTTGGACATATAACATATGTGCATCCTGCTGCTGGAGAAGTTTTTTTTTTTAAATGCTTTTAAACCATATATATAAAAGGGCCAACATGGTTGGATGATTTAAGAAGAGTTTGCAGCAGGGTTGTTTATCCAACATTTCAACTTACTTGCAGAGCATTGGGGCTTTTAGCTTTAGGTGATGATAAGGAATGGTCCGAAGCTTTTTGTAAAGCCATAGCAACAACAATGTCTCCACAACTTGTACAACTTTTCGTCAGCGTTATCCTATTTTGTGAAGTTGTCAGGCCATTGGTTCTTTTCACTCAGTTTTGGCATTCAATGCACGATGACGATGATATCCTCTACAAGCTAAGAACTTGTTTTAGAATGCCAACAGATGATCATCTGAAAGATTGTGTTTTGTTGGAGCTTGAAGCGCCAATAAATAACAAGCAGGTGTTGTTCTTTTTAAAGCCCTTGACTGTTCAACGCATGATGTCCTCTCAGGGTACGTGTGACAATTATAGTGGTAGCCTGCCATTCGGTGGAAAGAGTTTGCCGCATTTGGATCAAAATTGGAGGTGATTAATGTCAAATTAATGAGTTCTATATATACCTTTGAAAATAGATACATCAACTCCGTTGTTGTCCATGAAGCCGTACGTTATTGATCTTAAATCTTACACAAAATTTACAAGGGTTGCTTCTCGAACCTCATGTGCTGCGACACTACTTCAACTTCACAAACTTTGCGCATGCGTTTGCTAGAAGAATACTCACTAGTTGACACAAAAAACTCTGCTTATGCATTTTCATAACTTCATATATTTTTTTCATTTTCTTTGGGATTGCTAACATATTCTAAAATTTTGATTCATGAGATGTGCTTGGTCGATTAAAAGCCATTCATCCATTTGATCAAGCATTAGTTAGAAAGCAGGACGTGACAGACAAGAGAGAGTTTATCCTTGAAAACATCAGGTTGTTTAGCTTACTCTTTCTACTTCAACAATCTTATTACTTTTACCTATTTCTTTTCATCTTTTATACAGGGGCGATGAGCTCAGAATAACCTTTAGAGCTGATGTTGCTAGAAGCTTTGATGATTCTATTTTGCATGGGCAAACAAATCCAGTTATTGCTGTTTTTGCTGGCTACCTTATCACACACTGTCCTTTTAAGTTTGCACGTTTCTTATTTGCTCATTACATTTTTATTTTTATTTTTTTTTTGCTTGAACTTTATGCCTTCTTGCCATTGTCATTTAACTAAATTTTAAAAATACCTTTTCATTTTCTTTTTAGATATTGTTATGTTTTCTCAAGCTAACTTTCATGTCTTCTTCCCATTATCATAGAACTGACTTTTGGATCGTTTTCTTCTATTTTTTTCCTTATCCTACAAGGAAAACCAAACCTCATTAGCACTGTTGCGTCCTTACAGTATTTCAACCAAAAGATTCCTAAGAATTCTTCTACATAAGCATCAGTAAGCCAACTCCTTCTCTTTTCTTATTACTTCACTTATATTATCAGATTAACTCTTGGTGTTTTGATTCAACTTCTTGTATTCTCAGTTATGACCAACTCCCTGCTGAAGTCCAGCACCTCCCTGCTTCAAGAAACGATGTTAGATCCATTAAAGAACAAAAAATGAAAACAGAAAAACAATCAAAGAAATTCTTTGTATGGATGCATAATTGCCAAGAATTTCTTTGGTTCCTTCGCCCACAACTATCTCTATGACAAGGGTTTGTTGATTGCATTTCACCTCCCATGATTGACAAATTAAACAAGGTCAAGATTTTCCAGCACAGGTTTGGAGCTTTTCGTTCAATTGTCAACCGCGGTGACATCATTATCACCAATGTTTTCGATGACAATATGGCTGCCGAATTCCCACGCCCACATACTGAACCAGACTTGCATGCTATTAAGGTTGCACTTGCTGATCTAGCAGCTTCATCATCTTCAAAAGATGTTTCTTTATTGGACCCAACAGCTCATGCACCCATTGCATCCTCCAGAGTTGATGCTACTTTCTTACAGCTTTCGCCAGTGCAGCCAGTTGTCATCAATCATTTTTCATTATAAGCAAAAATACAGCTACTCTTGAAAGATGAAACACCTGATCCCCAAAGGTTACAACCACCTCAATTATGTCATTTAAAAGATGTTGCCTTTCATTTTAAAAAAAATCCAAGTTCTTTCACTTGCTTTTATGCGTGGCAGATACATAATTAATGGCTTTTTTAAATTCACAGCTCTGAATCAGCTGCTGCAGCTGATCCTCCAGCTGAGTCTAAACTACTTGACTGTGGTCCATCTACCATCTTAGAAACACATGGTACACCAAGCAAGTGTCATTGTCCCTCTGAACTTGACCAAGATTAGGTAACTACTCTGTTAATTTACCTCAACAAACCTATTGTCATGCTTTGCTGGAATTCCTTTATTAGCACAAACAATGACGGCATCCATTGCTTCTTCACTTGCACAAGACTCTCCTACTGCTACTGCAAATACAGAGCAAAGTTTTTCCTTCACATGCTTTGTCTCAGTTTAAGTTTAGATAATCGAATGGTGTAGAAAATGATCCAGAAAGTTAGCATATGTCAAAAGATTTACCAATGTGATGTTGTTACTGTGGTTTCCAGTTAACCTAAAATGGTTACACCTGGAAAATTAAAATATGTTGCCAGTGAAGATTTACAGTTGTGAAACCATTAGAAAGCTTCCTTCAAACTAAGAGAAAGCACTGCCTACGAAGCACTCCAATGGCTAAACTCTCAACAACTAGAGGAAAGGCTATTCCTCCCATAATAGGACTAGGGGGCAACATCACAGTACAAATTTACTACAATATATAAATATTAGGCAAAGCACTTTCTAGTCAAGAAATTGTAAAGGCTGGAACATAACTCCCAAAAACTACACTAGACACTACAACAAGAAGAACTTACCTCCAGTCTGAGAGTGCTATGAAACTGATGCTTAAGATGGAGCATATTTTGATGGTTAGATATAGCATGAATAATTAATTCTGACATTGTTGGCCGGACAAAACAAAAAAGAACTGGGCAAATAAACAGCCTACAAAATGGATTTAAGACACACTTTTAACTAAGAAAACCATTAACCCTTTATTTCTAGCGTTTTTTTTGTTGTTGTTTTTTCAAAGTAAAATCGATTACATCTACTTTCTAACTTTAACTTTATTGTATTTGCTTCAACCTGGCAACACATTAGCTTCACCTTCCCTTTTTCTTTGCAGACTTTTTTCCTTCAATTAATCTATCCCTTACACTACTGATTCCTTTTTTATTTGCAAGGATTTTTCATCAACAAAATCACACAGGCTTTTTGTGTATGCAACAACTCAGTAGCCTGCTTCCCAGTTACTTTTGCATGCCCCTCGTGACTGATCAAACAACACATTGCTTGGCTCTCTTGCAAATTGCAATGCACTGTTGCACTTTAACATTGATGTGGCATTGTTTTGTTGTTCATTAATAGAATGCATGGCTTTTGTGATGTTTTTTTATGTTGTTGTGGCTAGATAGAACAGTACATGTAGATGATTAGTTAATCAATCGGTTTCCTACAATTACATAGGTTTTTGCTCTTGCAATTTTTTCTGCAGTATGAAGCTCTTTCACACACCAAATTCTGCTAAGATTCACTCGATTGTATTTCACCCACTTAGTTGTTTTAGCTTCGTCTAGCATTGGCTCCAGCACACCTTCAAATGCTTTTGCTTATTCAACATTGGTTCGCGAGAGCAATGCAACTAGTATATTTTTGTATGTGGTGGGATTTAATCCTTAATTAATTTAGCTTAATTCTTGAATTTTCTTAGCCACAGATTCTTTTTTTTTTTAAAATAGATACCCTATCGACTTCAAATCTTCTTTTCACAAGTTTTTTTTAATATTAAGTTCTATAATTCTTAATGATTTTCTCAGCGCAGTTAGTTTACTATTTGAAATCATTAGATTTTAAATCGATTTAAACCTTTTAATATATTTGGATTATTTTAGAACCCTAATCCTTAATTTGATCCCCTTTTATTTCATAATTTTAGATCTTAAGTTGTGCTCTAAAAAATTTAATTGGTAACATATTGAGACCGGGTTTATATTTAAGTCCTTGGAGGGCTTGTGTTGGTCGGACCATTGACTAACTTCTAGCAGCATTCGCATGACCCGCTCTACCTCTTACATCATTTTTCTTGCTAATGCTTACCAATTACCATTGTATGTCATGTTTCTTGAAAGCCAAAAAATCAATGGCTATTGAACTATTCAAAAAACAAAACAAAACAGGTGCATTGCATTTCATAATCTCTCTCTCTTTTTTTTAATCTCAGACAACAAAACTCAGTTAAGGCGCAAGGAAACCTCAGTCAATGCATCGAACTTTATACGCCAACGTTGGTATTGGTTAAATGATTACAACACTGCAAGGTGGTCTGTCTACTGCTTGCAACTACAACCCCCCTAAATCAAAACTTTAACTAGCATAATCCAAAGCATGAACAACCTCCGCCTACACATCCATGTTTCCACGAGGATGGGAAGAAGGCATCTCAATAGGTGCTCTTCCTTTTCCGATTAAAAGCAAATTGATAAGAGATGCACAGGGTTTTTACCTAGTAACAGCCCTTGCAACCATCGATGAATGATAGGTGGTGCTTCTCTGTTTCCTGTAAGATGTGTAAACATCATCGTATTGACTTGGCTCATTAGGATCGGCTGCTGCCCCAAGTCCCAATCTTCCTGAGCCACTTCCATGTTTCCGCTCCACGCTTCCATCTGCATAAGCTCCTGTCTCTGGGTCAACCTGTAAGTTTGGAGGAGGAGGGATGCAAGCTCCTCCTTTGCGAATGGGAGGCTCTCTCTCATACTCGTCATCTTCATCTTTTGGATCAGATATCATCGGTCCCTCAGACGGGTTAGCCTCTCCAATCTCTTTAAAAAACTTTGACACACTGTCTAGAATTTCTGATGGGGATACATTGGATGGGGGTATGGTTGTCGGGATGTCCAAAGGGCTCAAAGGTGAGTAGGGTACCCCACTGCCAATCTGCATCTTTCTGACCATTCCAGGAATGAGACCAGGTGGGAACAGGGGATATGGTGACAATTTTTCAGCAATGTTAGCAGGAGGTACTTGCAATAAATGTGGTGCAGGTTGTTGACTTGCTGGTGGAACAGACGGATTTACAGGCAGGGAACCCGGAAAAGCAGCAGCAGGGACTGAATTTGGAATGAATTGCTGATTTCCTAAGGTTGGAAGCATGACTGGAGGCGCTTGTTTATCGGGATGCTCCTGATCTGGTACACTCTGCCTATCAGGCAGCCATTGTGGAGCATTGTAACTAGTTGCAAGCTGAGGAAAGCCTGCAGGAAAAGGAACTCGCATGACATTTCTTGAATGAAATTATCAAATTCTTGGAAACAAATCCAACGATAAATTACTTAAAGCTATTAAGCTGCACAACCCAAAATTCAATCTGTAGTCACAACTACCCCTGGTACATTAACATTATTGGTTTCACAAGCTAGCATGTTTAGCAAGTAGATGGAAGAAGCTACCTGCAGCGGGCACAGAATCTGCTGAGCCAGTGCATAATTCTTTTGGCGGCCCTGGAAAAGAATTTGCCCGCAGTCCAGCAACCATCTCACTTTCAAGTTTATAAATGGTATCTTGATCGTAGACCTCCTTTGAGGCCCAAAACTGCACAATCTTCTGCAACCGTGACTGGTTTTCATCCTTATTCTGAGGGTAGTGATAAATCCTTGCAAGCATGGAACCTAGCACTGGCTTAAATGCAAGGGCTTCATTATCAAGATCACGGGGATTAATTCTCCTTTGCAAACTGCAGGTAACAAATAGCAAGAGGTCAAGGAAGTTTTAAGACACTTACATTATGAACAAAACCATCTTTTCTGAAAAAAAAGAAAAAGCATGCCAATAAAGGTTCACAACACCAAATCAAGAAAGTAAAATCATATACCAAAATAAAATGCAACGAAGCAGAGAAGGAAATCTATGGCTGGTTGCATAGAAATCAAGGAGGCTTGAACATTCATACCAGATAATAATAGAAAGAAAATAGATAAAACATTTCCAAAACAAATATTAAGGACCTCACAGACACGCAGCTGCAGAGAGTGGGCCATGGGGAATCAGGATGATCAATGAAGATTAACATAAAGAAAAGACTTTTGGATGAACTGCACATTTTGGAGATTTAGCTCTCATACATTTAGTGTCAACTTTCCAGGTGAATTTACAAATTCTGAAGTTTTTACATATTAGAGATGGAACCTGAATTTAATATGAGCTCATGTGGCCTTAAGGAAACTACAAAAACATTAGGGATTGCTAATTCTCTGAAATTATGCTAAGACTTGCAGGTGATGATGTAAACTTGAACACATTTTTTTTTTCCAATACATGGTGGAGCCCTTCCCAGTGACGCTGCATATAATTTCCTAATGATACAAAGATGCGCAAAACAAACCGCCACTGCCTATAAAAGTTTGTGTTCTCTTTTTGTCAATTTCTTTCAAGTTCATATGGAGGTGGCCTTAAGTTGGGATCCAGTTTGGCCTTCCAGGACTAGAATTCAAGGGGATGTTGCTGCTATCATGGAGCTAGATTGCAGACTGAAGAGAGGGTGTAAAAAAAAAAAGCACCAGAGATCAAGATAGTTGCTTTATCTTTTTGAAATCTATTCCCAAACTGGAGAAAATGATATTATGTGGCCTTTTATCTGAGGCCCTGTTTGTGAGGTTTTTCCAATGATTTACTCTGTCATGGAGCTAGATTGCAGACCAGAGAGAGGGTGTAAAAAAAAAGCACCAAAGATTGAGATGGTTGCTTTATCTTGTTGAAATCTATTCCCAAACTGGGAAAAATGTCACTATGTAGTCTTTTATCTGAAGCCCTTTTTGTGAGGTTTTTCCAATGATATACTTTAGTGACTATATAGGGCGATAAAATATGATGTTATCTCGCAAATATTTGTGAGACAAATAAAAAGGATAACATGTAGGATTTTTAAAGTCCGAACAGGCCTCAAATGTACAACTCAAGTTTTAAATCTATGCAATAGCAAACTTTTAATAAATCCTATCTACACCTACTGAATTCTTAAACCATTATAAACTATGTAAAGAGGGAGATGTTCAATTTGTATGGAAACTGGGACCCCAATTTCAAATAACTTGCGACAGGTTTTTTCAAGGGTGCCTTCACATGTTTAAGTATTCTGAAATTCTGGTTGCTTGAATTTTTCTAAATCAATTATTCACATGGAGCAATCTACTTCTAGTAGCTGAAAGTCAACAATTTTGCTCTTAACTTTGTGATTCAGTATTTATTAATCTTATTTCCATTTTGTCAAATTTGATTGTAGGTGATCTGCATTCTGATGAGCCATATAACTTCAAATTTGATTATTGGTAAGCATCTACATTCTGATCAACTATATGACTTGAGTAATTTAGTTCAATGATACTAGATTTCAAAGCAACAAAAACACATGTTTAAGCTTCCTTAAGAACTACAGGCCTCAGAGTAAGGTAATATTGAAAAGGAACCACTCTCAAAGATTATAGCGATATTAGATGAAGAGGTCCTTCTAGCACAAAGCTATTTTAATAGGCACACAATTACAAAGATCAATTCCACTAGGAAGATATGCACTTGTAACAGGAAAAAAAAACAAATGAAAAAGAAAATGAATCTAACATGAGCGTATGATGTAAGAAGCTCACGAACAAAAGCATCAGAGACAAACTGCTGGTGATGAACAATACAGATTAGTCAAGGAGTGATCAAGTTGTAGTCTTCAGAAGGCAATTAGTGCAGAAGAACCATACCTGTCAAAAAGAATATCATTGGCAAGATAGATGATATGCAATTGCCTCTCAGAATCATCAAGAGCAACAATCCTGTCTCTGAGTGCTTCGACGAGAGCTGGTGCAAATGGAGACCTCTGCATGAACCAAGTCTTGGCACCTTTGATAGACTCCTTGGTACCATTTAGAGTGTTAAGCACATTACTGAGCTCCACTGCAATATCAGGAGGAAGTGGACCAGAGAGTCCTCTAAAGGACTTGGGTGATTCAAAATCTGGTCGACCATGAGCGCCAAAGGGCTGTGGAGGATGCTGCTGATGGTGATCATAAAAAGGTGGAAAAGGAGGCTGGTGCATTTGAGGGGGAGGCCCAACAGCAGCATTCATCATTGGGTTTGGTTGTGGATGCATCATGGAAGATGCTTGGAAAGGAGGATTGAAAGGACCACGTGTAGATAACCAAAGCTTATACCGATAATATGCATGACCCTCTCCTCCATAAAGGAAACTATAAGCGGGATTATCCTGCTGTTTTTCACGAATCATGACTTCGAATTCAGGCCCATTCTTTGCAGAATACTCAACAAGCTTATCAATACGTTTTTGAAGCTCAGGATCGGAAGGAGGGGGGGCCGGGGGTGAGGGAGAATCATAATTAGGAGCATGGAAAGGAGGAGGAATAAGGTGAGGGGGTAAATGTGGAGCAAAAGGTGGAGGGTGCTGCTGTTGCTGCGGAGGGAGTTGAAGATGGTGAGGGTGTAAAGGAGGTTGAGTGTAAGGGAATTGCTGCACTGAAGAATGAGGAGGCATGAAGGGATTAAGTGGGGGAGGGTATTGTTGGTGTTGATGTGGAGGAGGATGGTGTCCATATTGTGGCTGCTGCTGCTGCTGAGCATATGCCATGGCAGCATAGTCATGGGGCTGCGGTGGCTGCCTATCCATTAAACCTAGCAAATAAATAACTAAATAAATAAAAACCCACGTCCAAGCTCATCATATTTCACATAAGAAACAACAATTACCATAAAATCCCACATTCATTCCATACTTAATATGTAAGATAAGTAATTAAAAATTGAAACTTGGGAGGGTTTTTGCTAAAATCTCTACGAATAAACGGCAATCAAATATGATAAGCACTCCTACTACTGGCTTTCAGAAAACAGAGGAAATACCGTGTGTGATATTAACCAAAGCAGAACCGAATCTAACTAAACGGAGACGGGCACAGAGCTTATCGGGGACTCCGGGAGAATCAGTTTTCCAATCGGAAGCGGAGAGCTCGACGACAAACTAAATACTCCGCTTTGTTGGATTTGATGACCCGATGAAGGGATACTATTAGTATTACCTATAAAATAACTATTTCCTATAAAATATACCGCGAGGCGTTTTTCCTGTAGCCATCTTTACTGTTCCCCTCCCTGGATCATAATAGCGAGATTTAAAAAAAATTAATTTTATCTTTCAAATCTTATTTTATACAATTAAATTATTTTGAGTCTGAATTGAAGCTAAATTTTATATATATATATATATATATATATATATATATATATATTAGAGGGTTAGGGTTAACTTCTCATAGGTGAAAAATATGGATAATATGGGTGACGACTTTACAATGTATTTGAAAATTTTATTTTAATCTTTTAAATTTTTTAAGCTACTGTATTCAGTGTTTGTAATTTATAAATATTGTATTTTGATATCATTTTTTTTTTTAGTCTTTAGAGATAAAAAAAGGAGTTGTTGGATTTTAGTTTTAAAAAAAATCATTATTGGTAATGATTGATTTTATTGTTAAATTGTTCAATATAATAAAAGGAGTTCAGATTTAGTATTTTTTTTGTTATCTTTAAAACACCTGGAAAAACATATATAAGTTTTGAAATTTTTAGGTTTTAGATTGATTATGGTTTTTGGGGTTGTTTTTTAAGTTTTCAAAGGCCATGAATTGGTTAAATAAAATTTCAAAGGTGTTTCCTAGATATTTTAGATAAAAAAAATTAATTGAAAATAGATGACGCATCATCTATTTTTTTTAACAAAGAATAAAGCAGATTATGCATTTCAGAAAAAAAAACCCTGCACATATAGGCATATACTTGCAAGCTATTTTTTTATGGGCTAGACGCTAGGTCTGGCTTACCAGACCCACAATGCACGACTTTATTCTTTTCTTTTTATTTCTTGTCTTTTTTTAAATTACTATTTTTTTATATGTTTTTAAAAATATTTTTTGCATATATGATTTGATTAATACAACTTCCCTATGATTTTTTGGTTTATTTAACCTTTTTGAGATAACAATTTTTATTATTATTAAATTAAGTGTGTTTAGATTTTTTATGATATTAGTATGATTCATCTATATATATATTTTTATTTTATATATATTAAACTTATTTTTAAAAATAAAAAACATTTCTTTTTTTATAATTTAATATGTGCAATCTTGATTTTTTTTCCTTTTATTTTATTCAATAAAATTTATATGTATATCAATTTTTGTTACAAATTAATTTTTATAAATAAATTCATTAAATATAATCAAGTAAATGATACATTCTATAATATTAAATATCTTAACCTATCTTTATTTCTTAATTTTTGTAGTTTGTTTTCTGATTATTGTTAACTATGTTTTTTTAGTTTATTTACAAAAATAATTATTAATTTAATTGATTAGATACATGAATTTTTTAATTTATATTTTGAATTTTTTTTTAGAAAATATCTTGCATACCCAGATTTTTTTTTTAATTTACAATCAACATGCGGGTCAAATAGAGTGTATTGTGTGTTGGGCTTGGCCATTACCACTAATTTTGACTCGACCCGTTACAATTTAGCCGGACCGAATTTTATGATTTTTTAAGGAAAAATATAAATAATTAAAAAAACCTTTGCAAAACCCTGGACCTCAGCCTCTGTGGATGTCTACAAAACCCAGAAACGTTGCGGTTTCTTTCTCTTTCACCGCCAGCCAGCCAGCCTCTAGCCAGCAGAAAACAAAGTCCCTGCAAAAGAAAAAAGAAGAAGGAGAAATTGAGGAGGAAAGCTTGAAACATTAGTGACGAAAGAGCAATTGAAATGAAGGAATAGAATGAGGGAGATGAAGAGCTTTTTATCACTATCTACTTCTTCATCTGCTACAGTTTTCCATTTTCGTCCTCTCATGGCTAAGGTTTGTTCCGTTTCTCTTCTTCTAGTTTCAATTTAATTTTTCCAGTTTTACTCTCGTAGCTATGATTATTGATACCCTCCCATTAAATAAAAATTGATTTTTTGAATATTTTGTCAACGAATTTTTTTTTTTATATAGCTTTCTGTTCTCTGCATAGCATAGTACAGTGATAAAGACGCTATCTTCACATTAACTCATGTCCTTGTTTTTTTTCTTAAATTGATGTTTGCAGTTACAATGTCGGACTTTTCAGAATTATCCAGCATCTCACTTGCCAATTGGTACTACTTGTCGTAATTACATGCAATGCTCACAGATTAAATTAAAAAAAGATAGACTCTCTTTCATTATCTCCATCAACCATTCTCAGAGTCTCACCAATGGAGGGTCCATGTCCATGTCTTCAGCCATTAATTCCCACTTAAGCCCTGGGAGCCTTTTAAATTATTGGTCTTTTAACAATGGTAATACACTGACTTCTCTTGAAAGTGGTGTATTTGCTAAGAGGCTTTTTTCAACAGCCTCAAGAGGGTCAAATAATAAGAATCAAAATGTGGGTGGATTTAGTAAACATTGGAAAAAGCCAAAGGCATCGGGTGCTGCTCATGATAAAGATGAAACTAACACAAACTCTCATATCTCGGCTTCTAAAGATGTTGATGCTGTTACTTCAACCGAAACAGCTGTTGGAGATGCAAAGCTGGGTTCAGCAGTTTCAAGAACGAGAAACAAAAAATCCAAAGTTAATGAAACAGAGAAGAAGGAATCCAAAAGCAAGAAAAACAAGGGACAAGCTTCTTTCACTGATGTTTCAGAAAAAGCTGCTGGGGCAAAATCTATGACAACTACTTCCCAATCAAAGAAGTCTCTTCCTAGAAAAAGTGGCCAGGTTGCTGCACGAGCTTCACAGGTTAGGATAATTGGTAGTTGAATCAGAAAAATTAGTTCTTTATCAACTTGCAATATGCTTACTAACACTGTTTTTTTTTTCAGAAAAAAGCAACTGAGGAAATGCCCAATGAAGTGCGTAATGGTTCAACAAAACAACAGTCCAACAAGAAAAACGGTAACTCTAGTATAAAGAGAACAACTAAAAAGGCAGTTAATGGATCAGCAGAGAAACAGAAACCCCAAAAGATAGGCAAATTGCAACCTTTTGCACAAGGGAAGCTGAAGTCACTATATCCTTCAGCGGGGAAATGTGTTGTGGTGGTTGAGTCTGTAACAAAGGCCAAAGTGATTCAGGGGTATCTTGGTGATATGTATGAAGTTTTACCTAGCTATGGTCATGTAAGGGACTTGGCTGCAAGGTCTGGATCTGTCCGACCTGATGATGATTTTAGTATTGTGTGGGAGGTTCCTTCTGCTGCCTGGACTCATCTTAATAGCATCAAGGTTGCACTAAGCGGGTATGATTTGTATCCCTTTCACCAGCTTCCTCTGAATGGTGGTGGTTATAGGAATATAGAATGTGTTATCAAAATTATATACTTTTAACACCCTGAGCTCTGACATAGCAAGTAAGGGGTGCTCCTTCTTGTAATTTCCACAGTTACAATTAAGTTATACAAATGAGTTTTGGACTGCTAGTAGCCTAGTCTGCTGTGACTTGTCTTGTATTGCTTCCTTTTCTTCTGTTAGATTTGTCTAAATTCTCTCGACCTTTTTGCCTTGTTCCTCAGAGCAAAAATTCTTATCCTTGCATCAGATCCTGATCGTGAAGGAGAGGCTATTGCTTGGCATATTGTTGAGATGTTGCAACAACAGGATGCCTTACGCCAAGATCTTACGGTAGCAAGAGTTGTCTTTCATGAAATAACAGAGACATCCATAAAAAATGCTTTGCAAGCACCAAGAGGAATTGACGTAAACTTAGTTCATGCTTACCTTGCTCGGCGTGCTCTTGATTATTTGATTGGGTTCAACATCTCACCATTGTTGTGGAGGAAATTACCAGGTTGCCAGTCAGCTGGGCGAGTTCAATCAGCTGCATTATCACTTTTATGTGACAGGGAAATGGAAATTGATGAATTCAATTCGCAGGAGTATTGGACTATTGGTGCTAAGTTGAAGAAACAGGAGCAAGATTCTTTAGTGAATGCACACTTGACCCATTTTGATTCCAAAAAGTTGAATCAATTCTCAATTAGTTCTGACACAGAGGCAAAGGATATGGAACAGAAGATTAATTCTGCTGACTTTCAAGTTGTTGGCTCTAAAAAAACCAAAACACATAGAAATCCTCCCACTCCTTATATAACATCAACACTTCAACAGGATGCTGCAAACAAATTAGATTTTGCCACATCATACACAATGAAGGTTTGGGGGGATTTGTGCATTCAATTTTCATTTTTATTAACACTGTTAGAGTAATTTTTTTA
>Ga0325404_1000892_pt1 | contig 30587 bp, 18 predicted proteins | sample PopdelMetagenome_18_FD_205664 | JGI IMG/M metagenome (GOLD analysis project Ga0325404, IMG submission 205664) | Populus deltoides microbial communities from Bellville, Georgia, United States - Xylem-Control-R1 | ecosystem: Host-associated > Plants > Phyllosphere > Stem > Wood/Secondary xylem...
AAGCAAGTCATGCATCTTGACAGCACTACCACCATCAATTCTTTCCAATAAGTTGACATTTTCTAGTCTATCAAGAATTGAGTGGCCCTTGTCGAGTGTTGCTTGCCTGTTTATCTCTTTAATTATCCCCTCCTCGATAAACGACTCTATCAACACCCCCCTTTCAATCTTATGATGTTCATCAAATAATGCACAATATACGAAACATTGTTGTGCTGAATTATCTAAACAATCATAACTTAATCTTAATATCTGGAACATCTGATCTTCCATGTGCCAAAAATTTGATTCTTTCAATCTCTTCAATGTAATCCTCCACTCATTTAGGTCATGCACTCCTTTCAAACTTTCTGCTAATGTAACAATTCCCAAAGGCAAACCAGCACATTCCCTTGCAACATCTGCAGCAATTCGTTCCACTTCTGGAGAAAGTGCTTTGTCATGTCCAAGCTTCTCTGTGAACAAAGTCCAGGATTCTTCATCAGAAAGAGTATCCACTTTTATATTGTTTCGGCTATTTATCTGCCGACAAACCATTTCTGATCGAGTTGTTATAATGAGCTTGGATCCTTTCAATGGGATAGGAATCCCCACTTCTTGTGGCTCAAAAAAGTTCCACAAATCATCTAAAATGAGAATCCATTTTTGTTTCTTCGCTAGTTCTTTTGCTAACTTGACAACTCTAGACAGATTATCGTCTTTGTTTGAAAGATCTAAATTAAGATATTTAGCAATAAGATCTTGTAATTCTTCAATCTTGAAACCTTGAGGCACATTCACCCAGTAAACACTATGAGAAATATCTCGTCTTTCTAGAAGTTCATTGCGGATATGTTGCAGCATTGTCGTTTTACCAACTCCCCCCATTCCGTAAATGCCAATGGTTGAGACTTCATCATCCATTAACCAAGACCGTATCACCTTCATGTCTTGTTCAAATGCTCGACCCACTAGCTTTGTAGAGCTGGCACTTGTGCCGGGCTGCACTAATCTTCCACTACTGTTCTCCATTAATCTAGCTCGTTCTGTGGGAAGGAAAATAGGTTTAGGATCAGTTTAGCTTGAACTCCATAAAGCATGGATTATATAAACTAAGAAAGACCAATTGATTGAAACTATTAATGATCCTAATTCCAAAGATTCAACAATAGTTCCATGTGAAAAACAAGATGGTAAGATAAAAAAAAAAAAAAAACAAGAAAAGAAAGTAGAATATACCTTCCAAGCAAGCAAGAACGATGTTGAACTCCAGATGAGATGATTCGATTCAATCAGAAAACGAAGCACAGATCATGAGAAAGGTTTAAGAAATTTGGTGAGGGAAATTGGGAAGAACTTCTTCTTGTTGAAGTTGGTAGCAAAGGGATTCTTAATTTTGGATACGCTTTGAATTTTTGATCAAGAGAAAGGGGAGGAGAGATAGGAATTAATAATGAGACTACGATATTTATATAGGAAGTTATTTATTTAAGGGAACTAATTAAAGCAGGAAGTTATTGTTTTGCTAACAATGACTTCCTAAATTGATTTTCGCTGGAGTTTCCTGTTATTTCTGGCCAAGTGATTTTCCTTGGAGTTTCGATCTTCATTAATTGTTCTGGCTTTTTAATTAAAAAAGCCAGAACGTAGTTAACTGCGGTAAGAACGGAGGAAGACGGTGATCAAAGAATACCTTGCTCTGATACCAAGATAAAATTCTGTTCTGTGTTTTCTATATTATTCAGCACTTCTCAATGGTGGCTACATGATAAGTCTGACAAGCATGGTAATCCCGAAACTTAAGGATGGCTCCTATTATTAAGGAATATAACAAATAATATACTATTATATTCTGCACACGTAACAACCAGGAAAGAGATACAAAGGAAATAGACATCTAACAGAAGCTTACCTTTGTTTGGAGTGCAAGACGTTGTGATGATTCTGCTAGGATGTGTTTAACAAACTCTACTTTCACTCTGCATGGTCAAAGACTTCTTGCCTAAGTGCTGTCCAGACTTTGAAGCACCTGCTGTTCAACTTGATTGTTTAGAGCTGGGATGGACTTGTATATTCTGTCTTTTTTTTTTTTTTTTGTCAGTTCTGTATCACTCTGACTGAGTGTTGATTGTAACCTCCTTCATGATCTTAATTATCACTGTGTTAATCATCATTTTGTTCATTTATCCTCTAAAAACGACAGTTATTTCTCTCTGATGAAGCAACTTGTTGGGTTGAACTCAGCTCTGTATCTCCCAGTTGATTTAGTATCCAGCCTGCGGGAAATGAGATGTAATCTACGAGTAAAAGAGAGAAGCATGATTTCTGAATGTTGAATTCTACTAGAGATTTTGTCCAGGATTATGCCTTACACAATCCAGATAACTGATGGATGAAATCGTCTGGATGGCCAAAACAGATCCATCAGCAAAACTCATGAAGTCATCGGTGAAGGATAAACGAGGCAATGAGATATTTTTGCATCTAGAATGAAAAGGGAGTAACCCTTTGAATATCGGCGTTGTTAATCATACACGAAAGGACCTCCATAGCGATCACAAATAAGCATGGAGACAATATTTTAAAAAAAATATTTTATATGTAATGTCTTTTAATGGTGGTCATGTGGAGGAAATGGTGATGAAATAGTTGCAGTGATTGTGAAAGATAAGATGCAGAGGAAGAGGTGGTGGGGAGAAGGAAATTGTGGTAGCAAGACAACAATGCAAAAGGAGATGATGGTTGAAATAATTTTAAAATATTATAAGTATATTATTGCTCATAAAATATTTTGTTGATTAATTTTCCTATTATAAAATATTCTACGAAACAGGAAAATATTTTCAGAAAACAAATATGGTAAAATGTTTATGCTCTTATATGAATGCAATTGTTCTTCTGTATTTTTCTAATTGCCAATTGATTTGTGATTTTAAAACTGTTTTCACTACAAATAATGATGCATTTTCTGCATGCAAATGGTACAGAAGCTAAGCAACAAATTATCCATTCAAACTTTATACAAGTTCAGCACAATAAAGTTATATTACTCAGCAAAGCTACACCTATCAAGCGTCAAAATTAGTTGCCTAAGTCTATACAGCATCTTCACAGACTGGGAGAGTGAGCCAATACAGCATCTTCACAGACTCACCATTGATCCCATTTGTTTATGAAGTCATTCCACATTGCCCCCATAATCGATTCTCGTAATGAGAAAGCCATATGATCCTGAATGGAAGAAGCCAGCTGTATATCAGACTCGTCATCAATATCTGGCAATTCTGCCACATCCACTCCATCAACATTAGCAAACAACCAATCATCTTTCCCTTCGCGCCTGATGTAATTATGTAACACGCATGCAGCAATAACTATGTCCCTTTGGACATGAAATCCATATTGAGGGGCCACTTTAAGAATAGGAAATCGTGTTTTCAGCACATCGAAAGACACCTGAATGGTGTTTCTAAGGGAAGAATGTCGGTGATTAAATAGTTCCTGTGGATTTCTGGGCAGCTGATTGGCACCTCTAAATTCATGAAGGTGATAGCGGACTCCTGGGTATGGAGCAATAAATCCTTCCAGATTTGAGTATCCTGTGTCAACAATGTAGTATTTTCCTGTCAAAGAACGGAGTGGGTAAGCAACCCAAGAAAAATGCTAGAGAAAATAGAAGTTCCAAGTTTGAAAGAGAGGGCTTGTTTGTGCGCGAATGCAATTATAGATAAACATGGTTTGTGCTGACAAATTATACATGGAATACAGAGAGACCTCAATTCTGGGTAAAGCTACAAACTACTGCAAGTGTGTGTGTTATGTGAGCATGTGAGAGAGGGAGTGTGTGTGTAAGAGAGGGAGAGAGGGAGGGAGGGAACCTTCAGGTATGATAGGGAAATTCTGATCTGGATCATCAAGGACTGCTCTTAACACACGAGAATCTGCAGCAGAGCCTTCCCAACCCGGATAAATAAATATGAACTGCAAGTCAAATGTACAAGCAGCCAAAACATTTTGTGATAAAACACCTTTCTTATTACGAAATCGAGATTGGTCCTTGGCTGGAAGATGTGCAGGAACATGCATACCATCTATGACACCAATACAATCCTGAACAAAAAGAAATCAAGTAAGTGGCATAAAACAATGCATCACAAAAGATATAGAATAGTTTTGCAGAGATATACCTTGAAATATGGATAGAATCTATTACTGGACAGAATTTCTGGAGGAGTGGCGATAGGTGGTGGCTGTAGAAACTCACGTGAAAGTGACTTGATTGCCTTCAACACATTATTGAAATGCCGGCTTATGGTTTCACCTGAATGCTGGAACCTTTCCTGGATAACTCTGTTACGCTCGTTATGACCAATAATGTTCAAGAAAATTGCCAGCTGCTCCTCTATCATAACACCTGCAGTATCACGAAGCATGCCTCTTTGTCTGAGAATGCCACATAGATTGTGGAAAACATGTTTATCCATCCGAAACATTTCCCGGCATCCATCATCAGGGCCATCCAGCACTTCAGACATAAAACTACTTCCATAAGGCGACGAACTATGTCGAGGTTGCCGAGTTATACTGTTATAGTAGTAATAGCCGGCAGCGGCCGCAACTAATTCCATATTGTCCAATTCTAAGTCGAAGTCTTCCATACTAGCCAAAGTATCTGTAGAAATTGGATTAAAAGGGAGAATATACAACACAATGCAAGAGGTTAAATATATAGATAAATAAAAGTAATTTCTCTTGAATGTATTTCTACTTTACTTATTGACCTTCAAAGACAAGCAAGCAGCCCTAGAGACCACATCATGCGGCCAAATTAACCAAACGGCGTAAATTTACAGTTATCTATCATTTAAGAAAATTAAACCGACAAAAGGGCCATCAATCATGAAGTCGAACTAGTTTTGTATGGGGTTTCTTCAGAGTACTTTGTTCGTACATAGCACAACCATAATTAGCAACCAAGGAAAATACAAAATAAAAAGTGGTCAATCAAACCTAATTCAACTAGGGGTAGCACTACACTTTCCCTGCAACCATGGCAACCTTTTCTCACTCTTTAGAGCGATAAATATCTCCCTGGCAATGGGTTTCTCAAATAAATCCAAGGCAAGAAAGTAAATTTGTTGATCAACACCTTGCATCTCATCCAATACTTTGATGCATTTGCTGATAGAAAATTGATCCTCATTCTTCATAATAGCAGCCGCCCTCATTTTGGAAGCAGCAGCAATTTCCAGCATAGCATCCACAATGGCATCACCGGTTGCCTTACGACTCCTCTTCCCACGACCAGAACCTCCTGGCGTCACAAATTGACGCTTGTTGTGTCCATCCAACATGGTGACATCATCTCCAGAGCCCGACGAACCATCCTCATCCACATAAGCCATAATCACTAGGATGAACAAATACCTCCCTTTTAATTCTCAGTACACAAAATCAACAATTGCTCAAATTCCCTCAACAAATCCAGAAAATAAATATATAAGAAATTTTATCTAACAAGGTTCAGCAAATTAAGAAGTAACCAAACAGTGCAAAGTACAAAAAGGGATCACACCTTTTTTTTCTCATTTTTATTCTATTTCACTAATTCCATCCAATCAAACAATGATATTTGATAAAAGAAAATATTAGAGAACAAAAAAATAAAACACCCCTTAATTTTCCTATTTCTGTTACTGGGAAAATGTCAAAATCCTTACTTTCTACTCCTCTTCTAAGTAACCCAACAATGCATTAAAAAAATCACAAAAAATAAATAAAAACAAAGAACAAAACCGAGTACTTCAGTCGGAGAGCATGAACTAAGCAATTTTACATCAAAGGGAAGGGAAAGAGCTCACCTTTACAGTGATTATGAGTATGTTTATGCATTTGATCGAGGAATCAGAAGGTGACAAGGCAATTTCAAGGGTTTACAGAAGGGTGACAAAGAGGGGGAAAACCCTTTTCTTCGAGGCCTACTCCAATTTAGAAGCCCAAGCCTTTCTATCAAGTGCAAAATATTTTGTTAGCCCAAGTTAGTATTTTTCCTACAAATTTTGTGAAAAAATAATTTTAGAAATATTGTTTTGAAGAAATTGATATAATGAGGGCTACAATGGATAATTTGAAAAGTTTTTAAAAAATAAATTTAGATTTTATAAATATTTTATTTTCTTAACTAATTAAAATTCATTTTTAATTAAATATACTCAAAATGTTTAAGAGTAATACAAAAAATAATTCATAAATTATATTTAATAAATATGATAAAAATAGATATATAAAAAGCTAGAAAACCGTGTTTAATTACATTTGTGCATTGTTTCTTTTCACAATCTATTTGAGTCCTAATATTCCAAAAAAAAAAGGCATTCCCAAATACTAGTTTAATATTAGATTTTTTTTACTTTTATATTAAAAAACAATTATCTGTTTTTTAGTGTTTGACATCTTAACTAAGCTACTGTTTTTAGATACTTTTTAAAAAATTAAATTTTTTTATAATTTTTATATGAAAAAAAAAAGAATTTGAAAAACAATATTTTCATATATTTTAAAACAAAAATTATTTTTAAAAACCACTCGAAAATAAAAGGTACTCTCAAACTAGCACTAAATTATTTTTGGGCCATCAAAATCCAAAAAACCAATAATTTCAAAGACTATCCTTTAAAATTTAGGGTTGGGACAAAATTCCCAATAAAGCCATCCTAATTGAAACCAAATGTCTATACAAGTCCCTCACTCTTTTCTCTAAAATTCTAATCTCATCCTCTAATTTCCCACAACTTCTATCCAACTCCTCAACAGCCTCTCTTTGCCTTGTAGCTCCAATATGATTCTTCCTCCTCAGTTCCCCTACCAATGCCATTGTCTGTTGCAATTCTGAGAGCATGGCTGGGCTACGTTTTTCACCTTCTTGGTGATCGTTTTCCCTCTCCACTTGATTTTGCAGCTCTCTTAAAGAACGTGACCATGAAGAAGTGATTATTGGCTTATACTGAGATGTTATTAAGCTATGCTTTGATGATTTAGATGACAGAGCTAGTCCAAGAATTTGAAACACCATTGATGCCACATCCTTGGAACCTTTCAAGATCTCACCTAATTCTCCCATGTCCTGATTTTTTGCTGAACCGTAGGGGGCTAGCTTTTTCTTACTCGATAATTTCTTCAAGCTGCTCCAACCTGATCTGGACTTGTGATTTTTCATGTCTTCACTCATCCTTCTTTCCATAACATCGCATGTCTCTTCTAACATGTTTCTTGCACGAGCTGAAGTTATTGGACTGGGCTCACATTTTCCTTGATGAAGCAAATGTGAAACTACCTTTAATGACTTTACAAATTCTTGAATAACTTGTATTTTCTCCAGCACTTCATTGCATGAATCAAGCAATTTGATGCTGCCATCATCAAGATATTCCTCAATGGATTTTCGACTTGATTCTTGTCGATACAAGGCATCGCCAATAGTGGTGCTTTTGAGTGACTCCAGTGCTATCTTCTGGGTGTTGATGGATGCATCAAGGGCATGACATAGCCAATGCTGATCAGAAACAGTTGGTGGTAAAAGGGTTACTAACTCTGCCGTGAGGTGGTGGTCAAATGGGGTTATGATAGGCAAAGGAGCGACTGCCGCAGAAGCCGATAGCCTCGCCGGAATCCCCATGGAGAGGGTTTTAAAAATTGATAATGGTTTCATATTTCTTAATCTTTTTCAGGCTTTGTAGTGCTAGAGTGCGGGAGGTGGCCTTTGTCCTCTATTTATACTGCTAATTGTTTGCATGTCTAATTTACACGTGTCAAATAATAAATAATTGTCCACTTTATGTCTTTTTCAATGATAAGCATTAAGCAATCATGACATGAAAGTGATAGGTAACATGATAGAAAATTCGTGGAAGAGACGCACCCAGAAATGTCATGATCATAAACGTTATGTTTGATTTTATATTTTAAAAATATTTTTAAAAAGTTTAAATTTTTAATTTTTTTTATTTTAAATTAATATTTTTTTAATGTTTTTAAATCATTTTAAAATAATAATTGATATAATTATGATGTTTTGGATATTGTGTTCATCAAAAAAAAAAAAACTTTTTAATAAAGTTTAACCTAATATGGAAATATGCTTTTTCTATACTTTTTTTTATATACAGATTGATCAAAAACGTTTTATTTATACAGAAGTTGTTCTAAATAAACTACTTTTCAATTTAACTAACAATGATTAGAGCAAAAATAAGAAGAATTGAAGAAGAAAGAAAGAAGAAGCAACTTGGATACAACAACGAAGATAGTGATGTACAATTATTGGAGGCATTACCCCCAAAATAAGAACAAGCGATATCATTGAGTGAATGTTAATAAAATTAAGTGAAGAAGAATGATGGGATGTAACAAATATTTGACAAAACAATGCAACAAGTGTTTGAATAGGAGGTAATTTTAGTTTTTTAGTTTTTTTTTTTTTTAAGATACAATACCCTTTAAGTACAAATCATACCTTCAAAAGTTAAAAAAACATGCTTTTTATGTGGATCCCACAAAATAAAGCTAAAATTACCTCTCATCCAAACACACACTAAATAGAATGTCGAACATCAAAGATATATTTGTGTGGATTTGGTTGATACAATATGCCTTTTATTTAGAAATGTTTAGATCATAGATATAAAAACTGGTAAGGGGTCAATTTAGATTTTATTTAGATTGATTAGATTTTAAATCAATTTAGATTTTTTATCGGAAAATGTTTTTCAATCTAAACTGATTAAAATTTTAAATTAATTAAATATTGAATTAACACATCAAGTTTATAACTATGATATGAACTTTAGAACAACGTGAAGGTGGATCTAGACCATGAAAAAAAAATATAGCAATGGCAATGAAAAGGCAAGATCTTCCTAAGATTTAGTAGTTTGATTAATGCTTCAACATGGTTTTCTTGCACATGGCAAGCGCCCGATGCATGCATTTGCTGATGTTGCCATCCTGTTTGCCACGTTCAAGATATATCTGTTTGATAAAATATATATATATATACTTGCTTTTCATAAAATTAGAAGCATGTAGGGTGAACATAGTTGGAGGAGCTGATGGGAAAAATGCCATTAGATTGAAACCTAGATGCTGATAAAGAATTGGAAGATACTAAGTATATTGTTAGGCACTTCATAGTGGGTTAATATTATTTTTTAAAATGTTAAAAAATATAAAGTATAGAAAATATTTTAAGTTCTTTAAATTTAGTGACACCATCAAACTTAAACACTTTGAAGAATAATTATATATTTTAGTTGTCAGGAAAAAAAAAAGAAATGCAAACAATGAACCACTGACGACAATCCAATAATAATATGTTTATATGCGTCGTATCATGTTGAATAGAACACATCTGCACATCTATTTAAATGATAAATGACTAGATTTAATCATCGAAAGCATATTATGTGACTTTTTAATAGCACACATATCACCTACTTATTGGAATATATAAAATATATACCAACAACTTTTTGAATAAAAAAAATAACATGAAAATACTAAAACATATCTCATGTTTCTTTTAATTATATATCATTAATCTATATCTAAAATTACAATGACAACCCCGAATTATTTAACTTTCTTTATAATATTTGAAAGGAGGGAATAAAAGGTCAGAAAATGATGCATAATGGGTACATTAACCCCCCAACCGTACAGAAAATTGTACATAATAATTGCTGATCTTATATATATATATATATGGGGGAGAACTATAAGCTAGTGCATGCATGTATGCTAATTAATTTATTAGCCGGCCAATTAAAGGCATTTTGCAAGACAATTAGAGAATATTTGATCGAAGTATAAGAATCTATTCAGAAACCAAAAAGAAGGGGAAGAAAAAGACATTGAATTGTGCTTCTTATCGACAAAAACCAACTCTCTCATGGTATCATATAAACATAGAGTGAAAATCGCTACTGTGGAAGTGTTTGATGAGACAAATGGATGGTCTATATATATAGCTCTTGTTGTTTAACCTAGAATTTTTTTATTTATCAAAAACTAAGTCGTTTTAGTTAATTTTTTTTTATAAATTATTTTTTAATCAACATTAAAAAAAACTATTTATCTATTTCAATTTACTAGACACATCCAACTTAAACCATACAATCAACATAAATATTCTTGCTGAAGTGGATTAAGGGCCTGTTTGAGATTATAATTGCGGTTATTTTTAAAAATGTTTTTTTACTTGAAAATGCATCAAAATAATATTTTTTTATTTTAAAAAATTATTTTTAATATCAGTGTATCAAAATAATTTGAAAACACTAAAAAAATATTAATTTAAAGTAAAAAAAATATAAAAAATAATTATTTTTTAAAATATTTTTAAAACTCAAAAATAAACCGAGAGTTTAAATTCAAAAAAAAAAAAAAACTAGGGCAAACCCAAAATCTATTAGATTGGCAACTTGAAGCGACAGAAGGGGCATGTCAAATTCCTCTCAAGCCACTGTATAATGCAAGTCTTATGGAGCTTATGAGAGCAAGGCAAGCCAGCAACCACAGTGCCGACTGCCGACTGCCATGCATGTTTTCCATTCATCATGGCGATGATCCCCATCATGTATTGTCGCCTCCTCCATTGAAACTAATAGCTTGGCTCTCTTGCTTCCTCCTTGAATACCTCCGCACACTCCCTCAGCTTTTGGCTTACCAACGACACCGTATTCAAAAATCCCTCACTAGAAGACATTCTTATGATCTTGTAATAACGCTATATTATATGCTTTCTGGAATGAAAACTACTCTATGATTTCTTGATTAATTGAATAATTAATATTAAAGCTCTTCTCTATTTATCTATTTATATGGCATTCCTAATCCTAGTTGGAATTGGATTAAATTAAATTAGCGAAGCAAATCTCCTGTGAAAATAATATGGCATTCTTTCTAATCAATGTTTTCAAAATAATATATTTCTTCTAATTTATACAGAAAGAAAATTAATTTTCTTGGTGATAATTAATCTTTTTTTCAAAAATTTCTTCTACGAAAAAAATAGGAGCAGGAGTTCAGATACTTCAGCAATCCTTCATGTGGACCGTGGGCCTCTCCCTTGGGCTTTCACTTTGCTTAGGTAGCTTGTCCTAGAACCTGAATAGTTTAGTTCTTGGGGGTTACTCGGCCCTTAGCCCTTTTATTACCCAGAAAAGGAAGAGAATCTGTTAAAATATGATACGATTTATTTTTATTAGTACTTTTTTAAAAAAAAAAAATCACAAATACATTCACTTGAACATACAAGATCTGTTTATGATACTATATAATTCTCATTCTCTAAAAATTAAAAATAAATAATGAAAAAAATACAAGTTGATTCATTCATACAAACTTTAATTATGCACTGCAAAACATAGGATTAAGTAATTCATTTAGTAATTAAAAAGATAAGGTTATTTATTTATTTATTCATTATTATCATTATTTTCAGGCTCAAATTTTGAAACCAATTGTAAAAAAAAAAAATTCTATCAATTAAATTTCTTCATGTATTATTTTTACATGAAAGAATAAAATAAAATAGAAATAAATAATTTGAAAAATAAATAAACCTTCATATATTTTTTTACTAGTAAAAAATTGACACACATGATGAAATATTTAGGATATCTTGTCATAAATAAAAATTAACCACTAAATAATAACACGTGACATTGAAAAAGAACCTAAGAACCTCTACAAATTTATATTCATGAATAAAAAGTTTTCTTTTAAATAATAAAAAATAATAATTATTGAAGATAAAAAAATTTATCTTTGAGCAAAGAAGCTCTATCAAAATCTCTCAAGTCTTCTTCATATGCATTTAAAGCCTACAATTAAAATCTTTCAACCTTCCTTCATCTATACTTGAAGTCTATAAAAAATAAAGTTCTGTTGGATCAAGTCTAAAAACCCCGTAAGAATTTTTTAACAACACTTTAAAAGCAAATCAAATGTACTTTTTAAAGCATTAAATCATAATATCTTACTCTGTAATTCATATCTAAATTTGTGTTCTTACAAAACATAAATTTTGGTTTGATTTTATAAATAAATGAAGTCACCACATATGAAATCTAAGGAAAAAAAATAAAATGATTGTTTTATTTTTTTTAAGAATATTTTACATAAAAATTATACCCACTCACATATTTTAATAAAATTAAATATTCATACAAATGTATTTATTTAATTTCAGGTGTTTAAAATTATATCTACACCAATATTTAAGATAATTTATTAATTTCTTTCTTTAAATAACCAAACAAATATGAAAATCTATTTTTAAATTTAAAATCTAATTTAAAATTTTTAAATCATAAAATCAAAATTTTATTTGTCTAATTCGTTTTTCTTCAGTTTTCCTATTCAAGAAAAGGAGAAGATACTGTTGATTGATTTCTTAATTAATTAAAATTAGAAATATCACACAAGAGATTGCGAGGTGATGTGAATTGGAATTCAACGAGGAGACATTCATGCATATCTTGATATATTTCTCAATTTTTTTCATCTATTTTCTTATCAGGACGAGAATATCTAACACAAAACAGCAATAAATTAATTAGAAAGTAATAAAAAATATAAAAATAGATCTAAAATATAGATAGGTTTAATTTAATAAAGGAAAATTGGTCAGATAATATCCCGAGTAATTAAATTTAAACAAAAACAAAAAGGAAAATAATAATTGTGATATATGAGAGAGGTCCGCCGACAAGTGATAGGTTTGACCTTTCCTTGGTGTCTCTGCCTGCTCCTCAGACACACAAATAAAAATGACTTGATTATAAAACATAGTCCCTGTAGTTTATTAAAAATATCTAGTTAGTCCTTATGAGTTCAAAACTATATATTTGATCCTTATTATTGTGCTTCCTATCCTTTTCTTCCATTTCATTTTTTCTAATTTTAAAAATAGAAAAAAATGAAAAAACAAGTAGATAATATGAAAATTTGCAAGAGAAAAGAAGCTTTTTTTAAAAAAAACAAAAGGTGTGTTTGATTAATTTTATAGGAAAGAAAAGAAGGGATTTAAACATGTTTAATAGAAGAGATATATATCAAAACATAAAATAAAAATGTATTTAAAATAGTTTTGGAATGAATTTTTATTTTTTTAAATAAAAGGTATATAAGACATGTCTCCTTTATCTCTGCTGTCTATTTTTTTTTTGGTCTTAAGATATTAACCAAGTACTATTTAAATATCAAGTGAGTGTTTAATATTGTGATGTAAGATATTTTTTAAAACTGTTTTTTGCTTAAGAATATATCAAATATATATTTTTTTAATTTTTGACATTAACACATTAAAATACATTTTTAAAAAGCATTCAGAACTAGAAGCTACTACCACACTTCTAAGAGTTTGTTTTGTATTGTGGTAACAGTTACTTTTTAAAGTGTTTTTTGCTTGAAAATACATTAAAATAATTTTTTTTATTTTTAAAAATTTAATTTTGATATTAGTATATCAAAATAATATGAAAAAATATAAAAAAATAATTTTAAGCAAAGAAAAAAATAATTTTTTTCAAAAAGCTTTTAAAATACAAAAACAAACACGTTTATATACTCTTTAAAATTAAACTTGATTTACATTAGTTAAAGGATTATTAAGTAATTATAAAAACTAAAGGGACTGTTTAATTTTTTAAGACTAAAGAACTAATTTATAATTTACTCAATAAAAAATTATTATTTGAGCCGTCTCTCTTTTCCTCTTCCTTCCTCACAAAAACACCTCCTCCTCTCCCTGTCTCAGAAAACCCCCAAGACGAAGACCCAGATTTATGGATATTATGATAATCACAAGCAGCAGCAGCACAAGGGTTTCTTTGGATTTGGCTGTTACATCAATAAATTTGGAGTCTTTTTCTATTTCTTCACCATTTTTTTCACCCTTTGATTGCTTGACCTTCTTTAACAACCTTCCTGGATAGCCAATTTTTCTTCCTTTTTCATATTTCTGATACCCCATAAGGAAAAACGAGGTACTTTCATCGCTTTTGGTTGTTCTTGATTAAAAACTTGTTAATTTATGAATACATATACAAGCAATTCTACTTCTTTTATGAATAATAAATCAAGGAGAGTCAAGTCCTCTGGGTGGGCTGCCTTTGACTTGAAACAGAGGCAGAAAGATGGTGAAGTTGATGGTAAGGATCCTTTTCCAGCTATTGGGGACCTGCCAGTTACTGGGGGTTTGAGGAGGAATGATGATGTTGGTGGTTTATCTTCAAAGTCTTTCTCTTCTGTGCTCCAACCTCCTGCTTCTGCTGGTTTTCCTGCTTTAAAGACACAGAATGTTACTAATTTGACCGCCAAAGTTGCTGATTTTTCTGCTGGTTATAGGGTTTCCGATAAGGTTATTGAGGAGAAGAATGGTGGGAGTGTTTTATTGGATTTGCAGAGGCTGAAAGAGATTCATGGCTGGGCTGATTTTAGCTTGATTGAGGATGTCATGGTCAGTGTGGATAATGATGCTGAAAAGGCTTGTGTTTTGTTGACTGGGATGGTTTCTAATGCTGACTTTGACGAGGATGAGGGAGCAAAATTTAACTCTGGTTTTAATAAGAGTCTTGCTGATGATATTGCTGATTTGAGCTCGACTCTTGAGGATGCTCTAAAAGATAATGATCATAACAATGATAATAACAGCATAGAATTGAGGGAGGATGTAGGTGTTTCCTCTTCAGTTGATGCTGCTGCGAACATGAAACTGATCTTGGGGCACTTGAAGTCTATACCTGTTGAGCCTGAATGGGAAGAGGATGATGTTTACTTGAGTCATCGAAAGAATGCTTTGAGAATGATGAGGTAAGTGTTTGCAATCCCTCTGCGTGTTCCTGAGTAGGATGATATACTTCTTTTTAAATGAATTTCATTGAATGCCTTGTTAGGCACTACTAGGCTGTAGGTATCAAACAGCGTAGTTATTGTACTTGTCAATTGAAGACAACCGAGCTAGAACCTATGGGGCTGTGTAGCTCGACTTTATGTTGTCTGGGCTACATCACCTTATTCTCTTCATCATTTAAGTGCCCATATTGATATTACCTCGTTATTGTTCCCATGATTATGATTTAAGATTCATAAAAGTAAAGCATTTATCTTGAAATGCTTTGGTTTGGGAGGAGTTGCTTTTGTTATGATGATGTATTGAACTTTAAGAATGGCAACACCTGAAAGTCTCAAATTTTTTATTGAAAGGATGTCATGTTTGTAATTAAAGGATGTCTCGTTGTCAAAAGTCACATAGGAAAAGGGGGAGGGAGATAGGGTTTCCACTTTGATAGCTATTTTGTAAGCTGTGTCAAAATACTGAAATTATAGAGATAGAGTTTCTGGTATTTTGAAGGTATGATGAGCATTTTGTTTTGAAGCTATGCCAGCTCTTATTATATTGAGTTATACTAATATGTGAAATACTTTCCTTTATCTGTTGGCATGTTCTTGGTCTTTATAATGTTTTAGAAAATAGTATTTCTCAACTCATGGTCTGGAATTGCCTATGATAAATATGTATTATTTGATTTTATTATGGTCACATTAGATTTTGGGAATTCTCAAAACCTTCCATTGAACAGGTTAGCATCTCAACATTCCAGGGCTGCCACTAATGCCTTTTTAAGAAGGGATCATTTTTCTGCTCAGCAGCACTCATTGAGAGCTCGAGAGAAATGGTCGGCTGCTGAACAACTCAATGCTAAGGCAGCCAAGGAAATTTTAAGCATACGAAATAGTGACAATGATCCATGGAAATTAGACTTGCACGGTCTTCATGCAGCAGAGGCTGGTCAAGCCTTGCAAGAACACCTGCTAAAAATTGAGACCCTGGTTCCAAACAATAGGTCAACTTCTCCATGTAGAATAAAGACAAAGAATGGGATTTTACATTCTTCACCATTTGATGCCTTTAGTACTGTAGATGCAGAGAACTTGGATAAGCAGCAGGCAACATTTAGACAGAGGCCAACATCGTTACAAGTCATAACAGGTATATCACTTCCCTCACTGAATATTAATGGATGTTTCTGTTCATTTCAACTTTAAAAACTATTATCAGTAATTGCTTTAAATCCACCTCAGTCCAGTTTAAGACAATTGTATACTGTATCAAGTGACATGGATGTGAATCTGCTCACTATTCAGATTCATCCCTTGTTATTGATGACCCCTTACTGTTTAATGTGTTATGATATGATAATTATTAACCATTGGCCCTTGAATCACATAACAAGCTCGCATGCATATCAAAGGGCTTGTTTTGTAAAACTGTCTTAGGCATATCATGTAGACGTTCACCCAACAATATACTAGACATCAGCACTTATTTTCTTCTATTCTACTGCAGGTGTAGGCAACCATAGCCGGGGGCAAGCTGCACTCCCAACAGCTGTGAAAAGTTTCCTCAATGATAACGGGTTAGAGATTCCCTCATCTCCTTCTTTCCTATCTGTTATTCATACATTAGAAAGGAAAAAAATCACATTCTAGTACACTTTTTTCACAGATATCGATTTGATGAGACGAGGCCAGGCGTGATCACTGTTAGGCCCAAATTCCGTCACAGATGAACTATCAACTAGTATACGAGAGTTCAGAATCATGTTATTTCACCCTGAGCCACAGATGCTACTTCATTGTTTTACTTTGAGGGAATATTTCCGGCTTTGACTCAGCTTTGTATTATTAGTATATGTTTGTTGAATGACACCCATGTACATTATTAGCTTGCATGATCTTTTTCTGTACTACGGAAATAATTGGCTCATTCCGTTATGGCAACCTCATAAATTATCGGGATCTGCCTCAATGTATTACACCTGAGTTATTGGTGGATTTATTAATGTTCTTGCTTCTGGATGGATGTTTGTTTACTCTGATTCCTGATCTTTCCCATCTTGAAAAAAATGATCACTACTAATGCAAATTGGATGTATAATCATTCTTTAAGAGAAGGGGGCGGAGATGGCTCGCCATTGTCAAGCATACCAGTTTCGGACAATCCCATACTTCAATTTCTTCCAGAGATTTGCACGTCAGATTTGCACTACAAATGCTTCTCAATTCTTGTAAATATTTCCGTATCAGAAATCTTAAACTTCGGCAGATGGGATCTATGATGGAGTACCCGCTGCAGCTGCTGTTGCTTTCTTCACCCATACCCCTTCTTCATGTGATCTTGTTCCTCTATCTCCTCTATCTTTTACAACCTTGAACTTCAATCCTCTCCAGGTTTCCGAGGTTTGGCAGCAAGACAAGAGGGAACAACTTCTTTATACTGCTACATCCAGAGCAATATAACTTTTTAAGACCAGAAAATATACCATTATAAGATGGCAATGATAATGGAGCAAAGCAGAAAGAAGATAAAACAAAGCTAATCCATGCTAATGCAATCCTCAATGTTAATGAGCTCCAATTCAGTTGTATACTTTATCAAGGTACTGAAGATTTGCAGGTGAAATAACTTTCTGAAGCATGCTACTTCCTGTATGAGCATATCCTCTCCCATATATCCATTCCATTAGTGCAAATATTTGCAGGTGAGATTTGCAGCAAAATATTGCTCAACGATTAAAAAAAACATTGGATCAATATTAAATAAGAGGTTTTGCATCCTTAATCATTAAAGATTAACAATTAATTAAAAGCCAAAAAACTTTTAAAGCCAATCAAATTCTCATTTGAAATCCCATCTTTAAAAAGGCTGTATCATCCAATTCAACATTAATATAAAAAAAGTAGACAACTTAAAAAAATTTCTACAAATAATAAATAAACAGAGGAATTAAAACACGATGCTAATCAGTAATTCAATGATATATTATTTATATTAAGGGAAGAGACATATCCTACCAAATAGACTTTACAAAGGGAAGAAGGATATCCTTAGTGTTAGGATGCTCCCACTCCACTACTGACCCCCCTATTCTTTAGGATATATATCAATATCCTTAAGAGAAGGGGGAGGAGATGGCTGGCCATTTTCAAGCAACGAAAGACAAATTGGCATCCTCTTTAGCTTCTGGCATTTTCTTATCCAAATTTTTTTGATAGAATCGCAAATCAATTTTGAACTACAAATGCTTTTCTGTTCTGGTAATTCATACAATCTCATACTTCTTAATTTTGGGAGTTTGAATTCAGTGCTGCTGCTGAAGATTTCTTCACTCATAACCCTTTATTCATCTGATCTATTTCCTACTATCTCCTCCAGTTTCTCACAATCAAAAACTCTAATCTCTTCCAGGTTTACAGAAAATATCTCATTATATAGCTAACTCCCCAATAAATACAGTCCAGCATTACGCCAATAATCTTCTTCTTTTCCGTTTTCAAACATGAGCTTGGATCTCTTTAAACGTGATGCTATCCATCCAGTGCTGTAGCCCTTCAGGCGAAAGGGATTCTCCTTGTTGTAGTCATAATCTTGATCGGACTGAGGTCTCGTTGTTGCTTCTGCTAACCCACGGCATGATCACAGTGGTTAATTTCCTATGTTAGCTGCTTCTAGCTCTTTATGTCTTCTTACTCGATCAGGAGGCTGTGTTTTGCGGGTGGATTTGCTCTTCTTCTGCTACAAGCCTAAGAGCTGCCTGTTGCTGTTTTATCGAACAGATTTTGATATGTATTTGCGGCGAGTCATGAAGCATCTCCCGGATTAGTTTTGCTTCTCATTGTTCTCCTTCGGTTTACTCCATTACCTTTGTCACCAATGCAGCAAGTTTTCCACGATTTCTTTAAGCCAATTATTTGCAGGCTTGGTGAACATAAACAATGATTCTGTAACCATAACATCTTTGTCAGTGAATTCTGCAACTCAGTCAAGTGCACAGTTGCAGCAAGAAATGAATCAATTGCTCCACTGTTGTCAACATCAACCTGCCAAAAACCCACAAGGAATTTGTTCAATTACCCCTCAATTAACTGGTTGAAAAAATAAATAGAAACTACAGCAGTTTACAGCAAGATTAAAATGAGTGACAGAAAAACAGACCAACATTTTAATTATCAGATCAGGAAAAACCTCAGAAGAAAAGAAATTAATGTTACATCGAAAGCAGAACTGAAGAAAAATCAACTCCAAGCAACATGTTATTGCACTGCAAAAGGTACTCGAAAGCAATATCAGTGCATTTTAAGGAATTGTACCTACAAACCTGCGATGGTAGGCTTCAGCAGTGATTAAGTGAGTATAAATTGAATTTGGAAAGAGTGAGTGCCAAAGTCTTGGTCCCATGCCCTCATCTCCACTGTTACATATTCTGAAGGTTAAGAGAAAGTGCATCAAAACCACTAAACGATTACGTATGCTAAAAGTTGATCTTAAACCAAGAACACGTAGTTAGGAACTGTCAGTGGCCCTTTAAAGGAAATTCCAAAAAGAAAACTTGGATGCCTCTTCATCAGAAAATTAAAAAAAAAATCATGCATAAATCACACAAACAAATGAGTGAAAAGCTTGGCCTTCATTCATCTCCAAGCATACAACTCCATTGAGAGAGGTCACTAATGCAGGTAGAAGATAGAAAGATAGCAAACAAACACAGAGAAGACATGGATTTTTTATGAGCAAAAAGGTTAAATTCACAGTTTTATTCTAAAAATAAGTATAATAATATTTGTAGAGGTTTACAAGACCATTAAATAAATCAAAAAACCTTATTTCTACTAGAAAACAAATCAAAATCCAAAAGCATAAAGAAAATTAACACAAAATCCAAAATAAAACAATATATCCAAAAAAAATCTAGAAAAAATAACAAAATGAACCCAAACATCATTATTTAGGCTTAATTTCAAGAGATCCAACAGCCTAATGAAAGACAGAGGTTCTTAATAAAAAAACTACTTGTAAAATAACCTAAAAAAATTAAGCCTGATCCAATAAATAGGCATTTTATTATGTCTTTTTAAGCTATTCCATGTTTGAATTTTTTAGGCCATCCACATGGTCTCTCTGTGACAGATGCTCATTCGACTACTCAGAAACTTCCGTTTTTACAAAGTCCGGTTACATGAGTCACATTCCTGTTATTAACTCAATTGCCTCGTTCAATGTACCAATCTGCCTTACAATATGTTTAGCCTATTACTTGAGGAACTCCATCTCCATATTCGATCAGTCTGTACTGTATGCTAGCTAATTCACCAGTTATAAAGGCATGTGAAGAAAAGTATCTGATGAAGACCAGCAATATAACATAGAAGGCTAGAAAAGAAAATAGCCAAGAAACTTGGAAGTCATATCAAGTACCAATCATGAATCAGGCACAAGGACAAAATAAAACAGAAGATCAAGATAACAGGGAGTCCTTAGGAGAACATCTGCAAGGGGGAAGACTCATACAAACCAGAAGCTGAAGGAAACAGATACCAGAGATACAAGACTTGTACAAACCAAAGAAATGATCAAGTGAAGATCGAGAGGCTTACATCAAATTTGATAGGCATTTCATGAACTCCAAACAGAGAAAGAAATCAGATTTGTCATAACACTGAATCCACATGGAAATTTGATTGTGTGAGCATATGCTGCACAATTAAGAATCATAGATGGAAACCTTTAAAAAATGAACCTATCGTTACAAATCAAGAGTAAGACTGGTCTAACAAGCATGGCTAGGAAAATTTGACGACATTACCTACAAGTCGATGATTAGATCTTTCAGTGCTCCAAGATAGCATGATTCCTAGACCATAAGGAAGGGGCATGTAGGGAGATATAAGTTAAGAAAAAAGAAGCAGAGAGATGGGAAAAAAGAAATCTCAAAAAAGAAAATGACTGAGGATTAAGGCTTACCACTAAGAAAATGATTTTTGAGTCGCAAAGGATAGCAGGACATCCTCTCACTTGTATGATATAAAGGCCAAACATGAAGTCAGCTTCTTGAATTTGCGGGGTTCTTGCCAGTTCTTTGATGGTTTTTGCACTCCAACCTGCGTGGCAGAACAGAAACAGTTTATAAAATGGAGAACATAATCAAAGGGTTTTTGAGAAGCACACATACAAGTAGAACATATCACTTCCTTTTGGACGAATCGTATCTGAAATCATATAAGATGAATCGTGAGTGGTTGAGAGATACTCAGATAGACAGGAATTCAAACATGCATACCAAGACATAAAACAGCGATGACTAGAAGAACATCCTTAGCATCAGGATGCTCCCACTCCACTATTGTCTCCCACCGTTCTTCTGGTTTCATATAGATGGAAGGGGGAGGAGATGGCTGTCATTGTCAAGGATATCAGTTCCGAACAAACCCACCATTCCTTTGGATATATAATCCTTTCTTTTAAGAGGAGTAGGAGATGGCCAGAGAGAGAAATTAAAACATGGTAGAGTGTAGGCATGATACTCACAGGTCTTCCGAAAGGAACCATTCCAAATCCATCATAATCATCGATCTCAAAAGAATAAAAAGCATTCAATCTCTTTCCAGCAAAATATTGTTCAACAGTAAAGACTTTGAATCAATGCTCTCTTTCAATTCATGTAAATCAGAACGTTGTCTTCCTTCACCATCTGCCTACAAAAAAATAAACAAAATGAGGCTAATGCATGTAAATCAGTAAGAATTTTTTTTTAAAAGGTTGGGATGATAACAACAAAAAAAGGAGTGTAATGGTCTTGAGAAAACCTTGTAGATGAATTGGCCAGAATGTGTTGCTCTCCAAATGTTTCACTTGTCTTCGTCTTGCTTCCTTACTAATATACATACATCAATCATGAAATGGTTATGGTTGAGGCTAATTCACTAAAATTAAATTAGAGAGAGAGAGAGAGAGAGAGAGAGAGAGGAATTAGAAAAATATGCCTACCTATATGGGGGATAACTCGTATTCGTCGGGTCCCAAAAACTCTACGAAGGGACGAAGGACATCCTTAGCTTTAGGTTGCTCCCACTCCACCACTGACTCCCACCATTCTTTTGGATATATCTCGATTTCTTTAAGAGAAAGGGGAGGAGATGGCTGGCCATTTTCAAGTAACGGAAGATAAATCGGTATTCTCTTCAGCTTCTGACATTTTACTATCCCAATTTGTTGGAGAGAGTCGCAGATCAGTTTTGCACTACAAAAACTTTTCAGTTCTGGTAATTCATACAATTTTAGAATTCTTAACTTTGGTAGTTTGAATTCGATGTTGCTGCTGCTTTCTTCACCCATATCGCCTTCTTCATTTGAACTTGTTGCTATTATCTCCTCCATTTCTTCACATTCTTCAACTCTAATACATTCCAGGTTTACGAGGTTTGGCAGCAAGACAAGAGGGAACAACTTCTTCGTTCTTCTACATCCATAACAATGCAACTTTTTAAGATATGAAAATATACCTTTATAAGATGGAGATGGAAGTGTAGCTGCGCAGAACCAAGAAGATGAAACCAAGCTCTCCATGTTATTGCAATAGGAATTGTCCATGACCTCCAGATCAATTGCATAATTTATAAGAGAGGAAACATCATCACAATCAAAAATGATCAGTTGTTGAATGTCATTTGGGAACATGACCTGAAAATCTCCATCTTTATTGATACCCAAGTTACCCAACCAAACAGTTTTACCTTTATAATAACTTTTTATTTCATATTCCTCAAACTGTCCTACAAAAATTTGGTATGTGCTTAGTGATTGGGTCTCATCCCGAGATTTGAGATACTCCATAAAATCAGAGTAACCTTCAAAATGGCATTCCAAAGTTTCTAACTTTCTTAAGCACCCTACTTCCTTTCCTTTGACTGTTATCGGAGCACTAGGAATCTCCTCCTCTAATGCAAAGACTTGCAGATGAGAGAGTTTAGGTAATATCCCACTAGGAAACTCCTTTTCACCACATGCATGGAGTCTAAGATACCTCAGGTTGGATAGACATTCCATTCCTTGAGGCATCTTTTCAAGTGCAGTCAAACAAAGATCTAACCTCCTCAGTGCCCTGAGATTTTTTAATGATGGTACATCCCTTAAGTTCTCGCAGCCAATGAGCAATAATGCAGTGAGACTTATCAAGTCAGAGACAGAATCAGGCAACTTTTCAATAAATGTGTAAGATAGATCGAGGACCTTGAGCCCAAGCAAGTGCTTGAAAAATGAATCTGCAATAAATCGCAACCCTTGATTAAGACATAGCAATAGAGTTGAAAGATTGGGACACCTTGGTGAATGGCTTGAGGGAATTTCTTCAATTTGATTTTCTATTAGTGAAACTCTCGTAAAATTCTCCGTCCACTCCTCTGCAGCCGGCAATTCTCTTATTTGTGCACCTGCTTTAACCATGCCTTGAGAGTTCTCTTGCTGAATTTGGATGGCCATGTCCCTAATCAAATCATGCATCTTGACAGCTCTAACACCATTATCATAGATAAATCTTTCCAGTAAACAGACATTTTCAAGTTTATTAAGCATTGTGTGGCCCTCGTCATATGCTGATTGTCTGCTCCTTGCTCCTTTCATTATTCCCTCGTCGATCAAATATCCTATCAACTCCTCCCTTGTAATAACACGATTTTCAGGAAATAATGCACAATATAAGAGACATTGTTGTAATGCAAAATCATCTAACCGGTCATAACTAAACCTCAATAATTGGTATACCTCATCTTCCATGTCCTTCAATCTTGATTCTTTTAATTTCTTTAATGTATTCCTCCACTCATGCAGGTCATCCACTCCACTCAAGCTTCCTGCAATTGTAATAATTCCCAAAGGCAAACCCGCACATTCCCTTGCAACATCTATTGCAATTCGTTGCACTTCTGGAGAGAATGCTATGTCATGTCCAAGTTTCTCCATGAACAAAGTCCAAGCTTCTCTCTTAGAAAGTGGCTTCACTTTGATTTTATGTTGGCTACCTATCCGTTGACAAATCCTCTCTGATCGAGTTGTCATAATCAGCTTGCATCCTTTCAATGAGACAGGAATCCCCACTCTGTGTAGCTCAAAAAAGTCCCACAAATCATCTAAAATGAGAATCCATTTTTTCTTCTTCGTTAGTTCTTTCGACAATTCCATAGCTCTATGCAGCTCATCCTCTTCATTGGAAAGATTTAAACCTATACGCCTTGAGATATTGTTCTGTAATTTATTAATGTTGAAATCTCGAGACACAGTAACCCAATAAACATGATAAGAAATGTCTGGTCTTCTGAGAAGCTCATTATAGATATGTTGCAACATTGTCGTCTTCCCAACTCCTCCCATCCCGTAAATGCCAATGATTGATACGTCGTCATTCATTAACCAGGACCATATCATATTCGTATTCTCTTCAAATGCTCGACCCACTAGCTTTGTAGAGCTAGTAGGTAATGGATCTCCTCTGGTCTCACTTGTGTTGTATTTAACGCCTCTGAAAGAGCTAGATCCTGCTCCAGGCTGCGCTACTTCTCCAGTCCCGTTCTCTAAATCATCCTCCATTAACAAATTATGGAGCTCATCCCAGTTTATTTCAATTGCTTGACCCATTATATCTAATGCTTGTATCCTTCCTGGGTCTCCAGCCAAACTGTCGACTTTATTGTTTCGTTCTTCTGGGCTGGCTGACATGGCATAATCATTAGCGTTGCTTGAACTTGCTAAGATTTTATGTCTTTTGCTGCCACCATGCATAGCTAGGAAGGCGGCTTCTTGAACTTCTCTGGGCACCTGACCACAAATGGAAACACCATGCCCTCTCTCTCCTGATAAATGCCATTTGATCCTCGAAATGGAAGTATAGTTGGCAAATAAATGCCCACAAAACTTGCACTTCATGCTACCATCTTTCATATCTTCAACATCATTCCAAAATGGATCATTTGATCGAACCATTTTTTAGCTCCAAGTTCAGTAACGAGGCCCTAAAGTATAAAAAATACATAGATGTCAAAATATTCACACAAAAAGGTAATTAATTGAAGTTAAATTAATTTTAAAAAAACATTCTAAACCTAAAATAATAAGTCAAGAATTGCCCATTCAAATCCCGTGTTCTATGTTTGTTAGATTAATCTAAAACAATAATATTTTAGTTTCTTTATGATTTACAATAAAATCATGTTGTTTTGGACCCAAAAATATTATCTTATTTTAAATAAAAAAATTAAAAAATCTTTGAAGTTGATTCGGTTGAGTCAACGAACTCGACTTATTTTGACTAGGTCAAACTAGATTTTATCATATCAATTTATAAATCGGTTTAAAATAAAACTCAATCCTAGTTAAGCTTTGGATTAATAGTTTCTGGATTGACTCATCGACTCAAGTTTGTTCTAGGATTAATCTATTATAAATCTTTTATATTCATCTAAAAAGATCAATTTTATAAGTATTTATATGAAAAAGAAAGAAAGAAGCAGATCTGAATATATGATGATATGAAAGAGATTGCTCCTTTTCTTATATAACATCTACAACTTGCCTTTTTTTTTTTTTTTGGAAAAACAAATTCCAGAGCTAGTCAAAAGGTTGAGGATAACCAATACGCCTTGCAAAAATCAAGCAATTAAGCATGGAAAACAGTATGGTATAAAAATGAGAAAAATAACGAACATATAGTTTACCTGTGCCTGAAAATTATTCCCCAACTACGTGATGGTTTTGCTCAAATCAGAAAAAAAATAAAAATAAAATAAGAACAAAGAGAAAGGTTTAGAAAATGGAGGTGTGAGGGAAAGGAAATTACTGTAAAACAATGGTAGATGTGGAAGATATTCTTACAGTAGCAATCCTTAGTAATTGAAATGATAAAGGCACATCAATCCACTGTACTTTACCTTGCAATCAAGGATAATAACAGTACCTAATCCCATTGAATTAGTATTTAATATCATACCTTCCACGTATAATATACCTTTAGAATATCTTATTGTATAGTATTTAATAAAAAATATATGTTGTGGAAACTTTACAAGAAATTAATACTTGAGTTTCCAGTGTTAAATGAGTCTTAGGTTCCAAGAACTTGCTCAGAAAGACAGAAACTAAGGATATATTTGGCGATGTGTTGTGGTATGGTTGAAAACTTATTTAGAGCTATTATTTTTTAAAATATTTTTTTATTTTAAAATATATTAAAATAATATTTTTTAGTTTTTAAAATTTATTTTTATATTAAAATATCAAAACAAACTAAAAAGACCAAGGAAAACTCTATCAATAACTTCCTTGATTTGTAGTTTTCTCTGCCACAATAACACACGATGGTGCAACAGTGCACTGTCTATATCCCACATGCTCAGCATGGATTTACTTTGTAGCATTTTTGGTTCCCGAAGCCTAACCAACCCCCAAGTACCTGAGCTCCCCAGCTTTTACGGAAGCGCATGTAAACCAGTCGGATATATAAAACAGAGAAGCAAAATTATGGCCAGGCCATTCATAAAGATTAAGATTTGCCAATATTTGCAAAAAGTATGGCAGAGAGTTAAACATAGTTTATCTGAGCATCAATCAGATGTTTTAGATCCATTGGTAGTGAGTCCTAGGGCATCTCCCAAGTTAAATGTGCTTCTCATTGTTCTCCTCCCGATTCCTCCATTGCCCTTCCTCATCATTGCAGCAAATTCACCATAGTCTATTTGTCCATCCTGCAACACAATTTCCATGATCACATGTTGTCAGAAGCTCCTACAACTCCCAAAACAAATGTAATGTGCTTCTGAATGATTTGTCCGAGTAAAGCTCCAAGATTCTTTATTTTAAGAGGGAAAAAATGGATTGAAATGACAGTACATAATGGACTTACATTATCTTGATCGATTTCTTTAATCATCTCATCAAGGTGGAGCTCGCTTAGGCCAAACTCTTTGCAAGCTTGTTGAAGCTCATCAATGGTTATGTATCCACTGCTATCTTTGTCGAAGAATGAGAAAGCAGACACTAAATTTTCCTCTCTCTCCAATTTATTCAAGTGCACAGTGGCAGCAAGAAATTCACCATAATCAATTGTTCCACTGTTGTCAATATCAGCCTGCCAAACATACCCACAAAGCATGCACTTGTTCATTTTCAAGTCAACTGAATGGTCGAAAAAACAAAACAGAAACTACAGAGGATTCGAGCAAGTTCTCTTACAGCATCCATCAGATCCTTTATCTCAGACTCCATTAGTTCAGAGCCTACTCGCCTTAATCCATCTTTTAATTCATCAAAAGTTATTGTTCCACTGTTGTCTGTGTCTATCATTTTGAACAACTCTTTCAAACCACCAATCTCTTCTTCAGAAAGCCTATCTGCTATGACCTAAAATTCATTACAAGAATCACTACGCATCAGTTCAGTTGAGGTCAGCATTACAGCATACAAACATAGCTACACTAATAGCTACACACATATGTGAGCAAGTGCGTGCAAGTGCATGCAAGTGAGTCTGTATAAGTTTGTTCCAGGTATCAAAATTAATTATGAGCACTGAGTTACCAAACAAATGAAAAAAATTAAAATTTCATTGAATATGTTAAACAACTAAGATATAAAACTTAAGCAAGTAGAGTACTATATATCCAGTATCCCTCTATTTATATTATCTTCATGTTTCTTTAACATTCCATGTTCGTATTGAATCCATTATGAGTGAGATACTGAGTTTGACAACTAAGTTGATGATCTTTTGGAAAATGACTCCGACACCATGTTAAATATGATATTAAGGACTGTTGACTTTTCTAATCTATGTGTATGCAAGCACTTTTCTTATCTCTGTGTATGCAAGCAAAGAAGTCAATAAAAGGACCACCAAATAAAGTAGTTGTCATGCAAATAGTTGAAGCATCACTAGGCCCTGGTTTTTTAGAGGTAACACTTTACTTAACAATCAACATGGTTGATTTAGTCATAGTTTTTTTCAACGGAACCAATAATATAATCCAAGAAAACTAATACACATCTGCAAGAACCTTACACGCAAAGCCATCTTCTTAAGCTTGTTCATTGCAGAGAACTGTTTCAGCCGCGATAAAACAGCAGAATCAAGAGGTTTATCTGGGGCAATCCTGTCATCCACGATCCATGGGTGGCCTGCACCACAGGTCACATAGGTATCATGATGTAGCAACATCCATCAATAATCACTGTGCTGGAACTTGTTTAAGCCTAATACTCCTAAATCCCTGTTTAAAGAAAATTGAAGAGTCTTACAGAGTACTTCATGAGCAGTTAGTCTTTTCTTTGGATTCCGTTCAAGCATTTTTCTAATCAGATCCTTGGCACTGTCTGAAATACTAGGCCATGGTTCAGATTCAAAATCTAATTTGCCTTGCAATATCTGCTTGAAGATCCCGATTTCAGTTTCTGACATTTATAGCAGAGTAAACGAAGAAAGAAATTATTGTCAGTACAAGTCAGTAGCAGAAAAACTCAATTCTTAGTAACCATCCCTATCCAGAACTTGATTTGCCATCAGTATAGGAATAAAAGAATTATTACCGGCCCAAAAAGGCGGTACACCACTTAATAGTATGTACAAAATAATTCCTGCACTCCATACATCTGCTTCAGGTCCATAATGTTTGCGCAATACCTCTGGCGCAACATAGTATGGACTCCCAACAACATCACAAAAAGTTTCGCCTGAAAATCCACATAATTAAGTATGCGTCAGACTGAGGCAGACAACAATATTAAATGATGATAAGGTTGTGTTAAATAGCAATGGTTTCTGAGCAATGAGGGCAAAAGGTTGTAATTTTGAAATGTGACGCAATAATTGACTACAATCCAGTTTGAAGATTTCTATTTATTCAGAATCATTGTTATGAAGTTTACAGGTACATGCAGGCAAACACGCATACTGTAAATCATAAGACAGAAGTTGTTTCCCAGGATGCAGAAGCTTACAATAAACCAAAGGAGTTTTTTTTTCCAAAAGAAAATGTGTAAATGACATTTATATAAGAATCTGATAACCTATACGAGGCCAAACTGTCCACGTATAGATGAGGTGAGAGAGAGATTTTAATAATCAGGTTTGAGAAAACTTTAAGATGAGAACACTCAGGATTTCAACAAGAGGAAAAGAAAGGAAAGCTGGAAGAATAACTGAAATGGTTGAGGGAGAAGAGAGGTGAAGCATGCACTGCTAAAACCTCTAGAAAATGAATCAAATTTAATTCATTCAACACAAGGACTAACACATTCGAAGTAAAATAGCTACCAAAAAATAATCAACTTCGTGCAGACATGTTAAGGGATCGTATGAGGTACTGGCAAGCAACTTGTGACTAATTCTAAGCAATTATCTCATCTTAGAGCACTAGAATGGAGAGTATTGAGCATAAAATAACTTTGGTCGAGGGAAAAGAAACAAAATCTTTGAAGTACAACCACATTGTAGTTATATATTTCTTGGTTAATTATTGAAACATTGACTGCTGGGAGCACGCTGCGATAGTTGGCAAAGGCTCTTTTGTCCAACAATGCAATGGCCCTGATTGAGTCCCCCACTTCAAGATAAAATCAACTATTTCAAGCACGGAAGTATTCAAAGCCCTTATTAAATGCATGGACATGCTTGACCAGAAAAATGATGCAGGTTCATTTTGAATGGTCAATGTCCAAGACTTCAAGGGCCACATTTCTGAATGAAGGGATCAATCACTCCTTGAAACAAGCTCATTGAACATTTGGTGTTCAATTCAAAAGCATTTCAAGAGATCGTGCAAGTTGGAGCCAGAGACATTAGTGTCTTAGTGATGATCAATTGTATTAGTAAAGTCCCAATTATCAAAAATCAATCCCAACTAAGGTAGTAGATATAATGATAACGAGGGTTTTGGACATACAGTGAATGAACACACACATAATCCCAGATCAAAATCTTAATCAAGTCAGTCAAGAAAGCAGGCAACCCAAATCTAAATTCAATCAATAGCACCAAAACAAACACTAAATCTGAAGAAAAATAAAACCCATCAAAGAAAACACAAGCAAAACATTAAAAAAAATGGGAAAAAAGGTAACACCCAAGAAGTGAAGGAACCAGACCTGGCTTGTAGAACACAGAAAGCCCAAAATCAGTGGCCTTAAGAGGAGCATCCTCCTCAACACTATGAAGTAAGAAGTTCTCAGGCTTAAGATCTCTATGCATGACACCAAGTGAATGGCATGCCTCAACAACCCCAACAATAGTTTTCATCAATTTAGCAGCCTCTTTTTCACTATAATGCCCTTTCTTAACAATCCTATCAAAAAGCTCACCTCCTTCACAAAGCTCCATAACCAAGTGAACACAAGAAATATCTTCGTATGCCCCACTAATCCTAACCACATGTGGGTGCTCAGACAAATGGTGCATTATCTGGATTTCCCTCCACACATCCTCGTAATCTTCTTTGCAAAGAAGCTTTCTTTTTGGTATTGACTTGCAAGCATACTTTTTTCCTGAGGTTTTATGCGTACAAAGAAAAGTCGTACCAAACTGCCCTTGACCAAGCTTCCTCCCTATGCTGTAATGGTCTCTTAAGTTCTGGGTCTTGTAAGGAAGCACCCATTTAGGCCTTGATGACAGTGGTGGAGCACTAGACGATGAGGGTTTTGGTTGATCATCCATGGTTAGAGACTCAAA
>Ga0325404_1000895_pt1 | contig 30554 bp, 22 predicted proteins | sample PopdelMetagenome_18_FD_205664 | JGI IMG/M metagenome (GOLD analysis project Ga0325404, IMG submission 205664) | Populus deltoides microbial communities from Bellville, Georgia, United States - Xylem-Control-R1 | ecosystem: Host-associated > Plants > Phyllosphere > Stem > Wood/Secondary xylem...
GTCACACACTTATTGTCCAAGGCAAATGTCTTCTAGCTCATTGATCTTTAGCATGGGGGCAATATCCATGAAAGTCAATCCTGCATTTGTCTCCATACTCATCATAGCCACTTCATTGGCTATCCATACACCTGTCCACTTGTATCTAGCCATCACATCGGCTTTGGGGCGTTCTGAACTGGGCTCATATCGTGGCCCTCACACCTTCTCCTCAGGTGTCTCCGCTCGTCATCATGCGGCGGTCTGAACTGGGGCTCCTCTCATAGACCTCACACCTTCTCTAAGGTGTCTTCGCCTGTTGTCATGGGGCGGTCTGATTCGGGGCTCCTATCACGACCCACACACCTTCCATCTAAGGTGTCTTCACCTTTCATAGGTGGCCGCATCCTCCTTCAGCTGAAATGCTTCAAAGTGACTCCAAAAGTCTCTACCACCATGTGCACTTATGGGAGAGATTACTGCCACTGACTACATAGAAAGAGAAAGTTGCGGTATACTCCTCGCAATCCTCCACCTCAATTTCTATGTTTGGAGCTTCTACGCCTTTCTGCTTGACAGCTCCACCTACACCAACTCTCTTTGGTGTCTTCGCCTTTCATCATAGGCGGTCGCCTTTTATCACAGGCGTTTGCACCCCCTCAATTAGGTGCCTCTGCAACAGCTCTCTTTCCATCCTTGCATGCATTGGAAAGGTCTTCGCCTGTTGTCTTCATCAAGAGCATAAGAGACTTCCTGTTGTACAAACTTTAACAGTCTCTGCTCTGAGCTTCATCTGGGAACACTTCTTCTCCTTGCACCTGTTGTCTCATTACAGTACCTCGTTGGATCCTACGGGTACTCCTGCACAATCTCCGTGTGCCCTCGTGCAATTTCTGTTCTCCAGATTTCTCCCTATTCCTTGCTTATGTTTGACAGCAGCTCATCCTGTCATAACACCTGTCCAAGTCAAAATAGGGTGCCAATCTTTATCCCCTTGCTGTATTCCTCTTCCATTATCAGGGTCTTCATCAATTCTCCCCTCGAGAAATCACAGTCACCGAATCTAACTTCTTTGGAGAAATCACCACTCCATCAGATCCTTGAACCTTTGGAACCCAACTGTTCCCTTGTGCCGTCATCCTGCTAGCCTTCAACTGTTTCATTACAAACTGCTATATATACAAAAATAGTACCGTATGGATAATCCTTCCACTAAGCAAGTTCCCAGGAAAGATTGGAGGGGTCACACTGGTCCCGCTTAAAACTCAATCTCCTAGACAGAACTTCTTAGGCCATATCTATCCATCGTACTGTCTTTTTGTATATACAACCATTTGCTAGCTTTGTTGCGGCTTTCCTTTACAAGTGATCTGGGGTATCCCAATTTTATACCTGATTTCTCAACATCTGGCGAGACTACCAGTTCTTAGATTTGTCAAGATTGGTCTTTATCAATTTCCACTCTACACCTCAAATTGTCCACTTGATCGGGTGTCCAGAGTGTCCCAATTTTACCTTCCCTCAAGGCAATTCAAATCTCCCCACTTAGCAGTTCAACACATGTAATTGGGTAAACATGTGCACCTTCTTCTTCTTCATCTCCATCGACCACTATGATGACCTTCAGATGCCTCCTGATCGGGCAATCTCTTTTGTTAATTCACCACCGCCATTTTTGGTCTCAAATCTCAATGATCGGATCGTACCATTGCATCCGGAACGATCAAATTGGCTGGAAACAAGTCTGAAATCGTCCAAATCGCACTTCAGACGGCTAAAATTTGATCAAAACAATTCTGGCCTGATCAACGGCACAGATTCAATCTCAAATCTGGTTGCACGTAGGATCAGCTACACTGGATCCTGTCCCTCGGCTCGCGGCTCAAATTAGGCTCGGCTCACTCGGCTCGACTTGGCTCGGCTCACGGCTGATGACATGGCAGGTGGGTCCCACTATGATGACGTGTTAGATGACTGGAAGCTGACATGGCATGCCAACTGTGCATGCTGGCATCGTGCTTACGTCATGATGATGTCATACCTATCCGGGTCTGGCACGTGGGTCGGGTCGTCTGGTATTCGGGTCGGGTCAGCTCATCCGGGTGAAGAAGACGCGTGTGACGCGTGGCGCGCGTCTGTGTGCGTGGGCAGTCTCCTCTCCGGCGCGTGACGGCGCGTGTGGAGGTTTCCGACGTCCGATTTCGACACGGTTTTCAACAGTGGTTTCGTCTCTTCCTCCTCTACACAGTGGTATGGTCAAAACATAATTTTGACAACTTTCATTTTTGAGCAAAATCAAACACCCTTTTAAACCATGTGCTCTGATACCAATTGTTGGGAATTCCGACCGGCGATGTTCTGATCTTTGCTCATAGGAGGTTAAAGCACACTGACACAATACTTAACGTGGTTCGGCAAAACCGCCTACATCCACGGGAGAGTCAATATTATTAGAGATAGATAGAGAAAGGGTTACAACACACATGGAGGAGGAGGCTCACTTCACTCAAACTCAACTACCATTGCTCTCACACACTGCTGTACAAGGCAGCAGGGCTGCTACCCTTGGCAGCTACTCCCTCTTTCTCTCCTCATGTATCTCTCTCTTGTTTTCTACAACCCTCTCATTTGCTCTCACAAAATCATGCCTATTTATAGGCAAGTATGATGGCTTCTCTTCTTCAACAACAACAGCTGCACATGGGTTGATACATTTGTCAATGGGGGGTGCAACTACCATTGTCAAATGGTAACCCTACTCCTTAGGGTAGGTTGCCCAATAATGGCAAATCCCAACACGTTATGGGATATACTTGGGTGATTTGTTTCAATATCAGTTTGAATCGAATCTCATAAACCTCGAGGCTGACCTGCCATAAGCACCAACTTTCAAACTTCGCTTTAATGATCTTGAGCCATGCTGGTTTGTTGGAGTTTTATGAGCCCTCCAAGGAAATCAAAGAACTAGAATATCAGAGGCCTTCGTTGGGATTTTCCCATGAATCGAAAACCTTGTCTTGTTTCAATAATCGATACCAACCGACGAGGAAGTCTCTTGAGTATGAGATAACTTTTTGAATTATATCTCTGAGGTGCTATATGCCCCTAGTATTTGTAAGAATTTTGAGTATGAGACAACTTTCAGAGTAAGGACAAGACTTGCACTTTAAGGGTAGAGGTTAATTAGCGATAAAGAAAATGGAGTAGCAATCATTTGTTTCCCATGTATCTATTTATGATATCTTTTCTTGTCATGAATCTGGACATGGTTTGATGTGTGTTGCTTAATAAAAATTTACCTTAGACCTTTTGGACCGAAGGCTATTTATGTTTTGAATCCTAGTAGTGTTCATGTCAGAACCCTACAGAATGCTTAGAATAGACGAAAGCCAAACATCAGTCACAAGCCAGAGAAGATTATTCTTATTGGATATAGCTATGAGACAATAGATATTCATGCCAGAATTTCAGATTTGCAAGGCAAAACTTTGAGCTAGGATTGTCAGGGGTCTACTTCGAAAGAAAAGAACCCTCTAAAAACAGGCGTACGCCGAGATATACGGCGAGAACACGGTATTTTTTAGTAAAAGGTGAAAGAATAATTTGCTCTGTTCTCACCGTGCGGCTGCGTGCTTTTCATTTGCAGCTTGCTTCGGGTCTTATAACCAATTGCTTCTAGCCCATTTCCTTCTTCTGCGAGGTGGGACACTACGACACAAACAGACCATTCGATGAAACCACGAGCTAGAGTGGGAAATGCAAGATCATAAAGAATGATTTCATGAAAATCAAACTGCTAGCAGAACTAAAGCATGTCTGATCAGTGTTTTAAAATATTGATCTGATAAGTGGTACTTAGTTTTTGCTTCATCAGTGTTCGTCTGCAGATTAGTAGGCATCTTGTAATTCATTCTCGAATGTTGTATGTACTTCACTACGGTTCCCATATTCTCCTTGAGGAATTTCCCAGCACCAGATTTTTATCACTCGACTGAGGCATCAACTTTCCCTCCTGAGTCTGTGCTTGACACAAGAACACTTGTGGATAACCAGATTTTATCTCGATGGTGTTAGCAAGCTAAATTTATTAGAAATAGGGAATCTTTTTATTAGACTGTAACTTATTTACAGAGTTTATAGACATATCCGCTAAACATTTCACGATGTACCGGAAAACGTCCTATGTGCAATGAAAGACTAACCTAGACTATTAGCCTTCTTGATCACCCATTGATCACTTGGAGGTAAGTGTCGCACGTCAACGCGCGGCGTCGGCTGACGAATTTCTAATTCATTTGTTTGATTCGTTAGGAGTCGCCACCTAGTATTATGATAACTAGGAACCTATGGTCTACGAGAGTCTGGGTAAAGGACTGGTTGTGCAAGGGGAAGACGCATCACCCCCAGTGCACCCTACCTAAGGTAAACTGCATTGTTATTTGATTGTTTTCTAAGTCGAGTTTCTATTTGTTGGTCTTTTCTAGGGTTCAAGATAGATCTCTCTTCATGAGAAAGTCTCTACCTTATTAGATTAAATCCTAACCATTCTAAAGTCTAAATTTTAGCATCGTATTTATTTTATACCTTGTATCTTTAATACCTGAGGGTGTACTTTATCGTGTAATTTTACACCTACAAATATTAAAGTCTACGTCTGGATCTTAAAAATTTTGAAAAATAAGTTTTTGATATTTTGGCTAAACCCTAATGGATGATCATAAACCAGTTATGATATCCATTTTTATTTTCAAAACATGGGAAAGATGCAATTTTTTTTTAATAAAAATATGTTTGGAAAAGGTTTTAGGTTTTGGCCGTATACATGAAATTTTTTTTCTTTTTCGAAAAAAATCGTGTATTTTAATACAGGATTTGTATTTTACAATGTAAATATACAACCCGATATTATACAAAATTGGTAGAAAAATATTTAAGAAAATCATAAATTTTTCAAAAAAAACTTTTCAAAATTTTTTGGATTTTTTTCGTATTTTTTAATATTATAATATATTATTATAAATAAATAAATAAAAATAAAATAAAAATCTACATGGGCTGGGCCGGCCCAGCTAACTGGGCCAGGCTCAGCCATAGAAAAGGTTGGGCCGATCTCGGCCCGAAATGGTGGGGCCGACCTCGGCCCAACACTTTTTATTTATTTCTTTAGGGCCGGACCTAGCCCAGAACTTTGGGCTTGGCCAGATACGGCCCGACCCAATGTCCACTGCATGAGCGGTGGGCGTGAATTAATTCACGCCCACTATTCATGTGAACAGTAGGGAGGAGGAACAAGAAGAGGGGGAAAAGGAAGAGGAAGAGGAGAGTTACCTGACGTGAGGGTGGTCTGACCAAGGAGGACGACGTGGTGCAAGCGGTGGCAACGGTGGAGAGTTGGGCCGCCGGGGTTGCTGTTGTTCGAGTTGGTGTTGCTACTATCGCGATCGGTGCTGCGGACGTCGTTGGCTGTTGGAGCGGATGAGGAGAGAGTCATCGCCTCTACCGCTGCTGGTAAGGGTGGAAGCCGCTGGAGAGGATGGTTGCTGTTACTGCTGGAGCCGTGGTGATGGAGAGGAAAAGATTTTCGCAGAGAAGAAAGAGAGGGGGGAAGGTGGTGCAACCACCACGTGAGGTTGTTGGGTGTTTGGTTATGATGAAAGTTGTAGTGGGATAGACAGTGGCGAGAGTAGTGGCGGCCGAAGGTGCGGCTGAGAAGGAGAAAGCAAAAAATGATGAGAAACAAGGGAGAAAGGTTGATTTTTTGTCAACTTCTTGATTTTCTTCTCCCCCAGACCATGAAATCCACCTCTATTTATAGGCGGTGGAAGAGGGCAATCTTGTCATCGCGAGGGAAAAATTTTCAGCCCTTGATTTTACTGGAAGAATCCAAACCGTCGGTTCAAAGTGTGCACCTCAAACTACCAAATTTGATAGTCTAAGGCTGCCCGAGGTGGCCACTTTAAGCCGGTCATCGGAGCAATTTTGATGTTTATAGGCTTGACCGGACAATGCTCGGGGATAAAGGGGTTTCAGGTGGCCATTTTGGTGCATGAGTTGTCAATTTTGGGGGCCAAACGAGACATTAAATGCGCCTGCAAAACTGCTACCTTGACAGCTTCACGGGGAAGATGATGAACAGTGACCAGGCGACGGTCTCTCTCTCTTTTTTTAACACAAAACGGCGCCGTTTTGGGTTAAAATTAGGGATTTTCACCGATTTTCAATTTAGTCCTCCAGCTTTCAATTTCTTTGAATAGAATCCCTAATTGACCATAAACTTTTGATTTAATGCAATTTGGTCCCCGCGTAACTTCAACTTCAGCCCTGGATTTACGCGCCTTTTGCAATATGGTCCTTGGTCTCGGATTTATGCAATTTCATCCCTAATTGACCATTAAACTTTCAATTTCTTCAATTTGACCCCCAGATTTTGTCAATTAAACCCCTATAGTTTGGTGCCTTTTACAAATTGGTCCTTGGCTTTGAATTTTGTCAATTTAACCCCTAATTGACCCTAAAACTTTAATTTTCTTGCAATTTGGCCCCTAATTTCAATCAATTAACTTGGTAAAAATTAAATTTGGTCTCTTAAAAATCCAATCTTCTCAATTAAGCCCAAATTAGGCTCCCAAACTTAATTTTTCACCAATTAAGCCCCAAATAAAATTAATTTGACCCATTTAAAGTATAATTAAGTTCTTGCACTTAATTAAATCCTTCAATTGGACCCCAAATTAATTCTTAAACATAATTAAAATTTAATTTAGCCCATGATTAAATCAAATTGGTCTATTAAAAATTTAATTATGTCATTAGACTTAATTTTTATGCAAATTTGTTCAATAATCATTTAATTTCACCTTAAATTTGTATTTTTTTCTCCATTTTTGGGCATAATGAGGTATAATTAGGCTTTGAATTTTCTCCAAAAATTGCAGCTTGATTTTTTTCTATTTTTACAGTCTTTTTTTATTTGCTTTTTTCTACATTATCAGACTTTATTTTATTTTTTGATTTTTAATTTAAAAAAAAAATTAAATTTTTTAGAAAATAACCTTTACGAAAGTAAGAATGTCCAACGTTCTCTCTCGTTTCAAAGTGGAGTATCATGGCAAATAAAGCTAGCTTGCCTCTCCAACAACCCTTTTGCTGGGCCCAGTAGGACATGATTTTTATCATGGCAAGTCAAGAACCAAGTTGTCGGAGAAGGATTCAAGATGTAACAGAAAGAAAAAAGATTCAAAACTTTTGTGTGAATAAAAGAAGATTGTTTATGGGAATCAAATTCAAGAACAGAGTTGTTAATGTCATGAACCATGTGAATCCTTTGTTCTGTATTGGCTGTCCGATATGGTTGGTCAAGGGTTGTTAATGTAATTAAAATAAAATAAAATAAAAAAAGCTAAAGCTTTTCATGCTTTTTTTTTTATTATTATTAACGTGGATGTCCAGATTAACTTACGTGTATCTTGACTAATTTCATATATTCTAAAGTTAACGATCATGTAAATCTTACCAAGTTTTTTTTTTTCCATGCTTTTATTATTTGCTTTTTACTGTGTAGTAAAATTATCTTTTTATCCCTCCCAACACAAAACTTGTCATCCGATACTAAAGGCAAAAGGTTCTTTTTCATGGGATTAAATTTGTATGACTTTTCTTTTCTTAGTTGCACGGTAAAATTACTTAATTATCTATAAAAGATAAATTAATTAAAAAGAAATGTGAGGGGTTATTAAGATATTTTAACATTTTTTTAATAGCAAAATACCAAAATTACCCTTTGAATTAACTTTTCTTAAAGTTACGGTGAAGGGTGTTTTTGTCATTTCATATATGGTTTGTTTGGTAATTGGCAAGTTGTCTCGGGTGCATTTCAATCTTTTAATTAAAATGTATAAAGGTGTTGGCATATGCAATACCAACATCAACAAGGGAGGCGCCAACGTCATTGAGGGGTTGCATGTAGCGCCTTACGATAACTGAACACCACATTTTGAGTGACATTTGATGCCTATCGTCACTCTTTTCATGGTAGTGAGACACTTATAACTGCCTCATACACAATGAAGTTCTGACAATGTTTTTTCTTTTTTTTTTTTCTCTCTCTTCATCCTTGAAAACACATGCTCCCTTGTCAAAAATCAAAATAGTGTGTTATTTGTTAATTTTATCATATTTGATCCTTGTTTTTTTAATTTTTTCAGATTTAATTTTTTTTTTAATTTTATCATTTAACATTTGATTTTTATATCAAATTTATCCTCTTATTTTATGATATTTTAGGTTTGAGCTTTGATGTTTTGATTTTGATTTTTGATTCTTAGCTATTTTATCAAAATTTAATTTATTTTTAATTTTGTTATTGTATCAATATTTTATTTGTAATTTTATTTCAGGTTTAACCTTTAATAATTTGTATCAAAAGTTATTAAATACAACCAGATATATTATCCATGTTACAAGATTATATATTTTGATATATATATATATATATATATATTCTAATTTTTCTAATTTAATTTTTAGTTATCTTTAATAACTTTTTGTTTTTTACATTTATTATTATAAATAATTTTTAATCTATTTAATTAAATGCATTTAAGAATTTTCAATTATAATTTTTTTTTTCTCAGATTCAAAAAAACATGTCCAATCTGAAAACGCTTTCACATTCACTTTCATATCTCCCCCATGTTCATTTATTTTCTTGCTTTTGTTGAGCAGTCAAGTCTTGCATTATTGTACTGCTATCGATATTGGGTAGTTGCTTTGCTTGTGCTGATTGTCTCTTGATATTGTAATATTGGGTTGTCAGAACCTGCATCATTGAACTGTTTCTAGTGCTGGTACTGGTTAGTTGACCTTTTGCTGGTCATTACTTTGCTCCCTGTTCTGTGATTCTGTTGACTTTTGAGTTCTTGATGTTACTCTGCGTAACTCTTACTCAGAAGAACTTGAAACTTCGAAGCTTCTTAGCTCTTGCTCTGGTTTGCACTCCATTTATGCTCGTAGTTATTGATTTTTTCAACAAAATTAACCCAGTGTCTGCATTATTTGACTGATTTTTTGTTGTTGGGCGTTTTATGGGTTGTTCACTTGATGATTTTTCTGTGGTTTTATTGGGAACTTTGCATACTGTTTCTTGATCTATTCCTTTACGGATTTTTTTTTGTTTCAATAATCCACGGCAATTTTTCCATAAATCTTGGTCACCACTATCTGTGTTGTAAGAAGTTGTTTATAGAAAAATGTCTTTGAGATATTGCTTCATGTGGCAACTGTGACACTTGGTGGGTCTTAGTGAAATATCTGTTTTTTTTTTAATTTTTATATCCGTGTTGATGCTTAGCTGAAGTTTTGAACATGAAAACACAGAACAAGGATCTCAAGTAATTCCTTTATTGTCTGGGAACATTTATTGCCTCTTCAAGTTTTTGTTGCTTGGAAGCAATACGAAACCATCTTTTGAGTGTGAAGTTTGAGGGGATTACGGTATTTTTTTCAATTCTTGGACCGGTTTGTGCACAATCACTTGACGATGTGTTTATCTTGACTAGTTTCTTTCAGATTTACTATAAAGGAATATGGAGGACAAGTGTGCAATCAAGAAAGATGTCACTGAAGTAAATTTCTTCTGAATTACTTGTATCACTTCTGCTTTGTCTTAATGCATAATAATGTTCTTAATGGTGGGCATCTTCCTTCTTCTGTGGTGTTATCCAGTTAATAGGAAATACCCCTATGGTATATCTCAACAATATCTTGGATGGTTGCGTAGCCTGTATTGCTGCCAAGCTTGAGATGATGGAACCTTGCTTCAGTGTTAAAGACAGGTACACAACATGCTACCTTCAGAATTCTAGTGTCTTTTTAGTCCTTGTTGTCATTAGTGAAATAAATGCAGTTGTTATTCCATTTTTAATATGCAGGATTGCATATAGTATGATCAAAGATGCGGAAGATAAGGGCTTAATTACTCCGGGGAAGGTTAGTAAACAAAGTTCTCTAAATCTGAATACGTTTTTGTTGAGTTCGTTGTCTGATATCCACTCTCTACTCATTTTTAATAACACAAATTGAAACCCGTATATAGCTAATATATTGAATACTGCAAGCACATGAATGGTCGAAATCATAGGATAATTGCCAAATAGCTAGTTCTAATTGTTGAAGATTTCTACTAAAGATTTCCCTTTTTTCTGGTTGTTTGTGTTTCAAATTGACTGAAGACTGTCCTCATTGAACTTACAAGTGGTAACACGGGCATTGCATTAGCATCCATCGCTGCAGCCAAGGGTTACAAAGTTATCATTATCATGCCAGCTGCAAAAAGTATAGAGAGAAGAATAGTGATGTTGGCATTTGGAGCTGAGTTGCATCTCACAGATCCAACCATGGGCTATAAGGACGTCCTTAGAAAGGGTGAGGAGATACTAAAAGTCACACCTAATGGTTACATGCTTCATCAATTTGAAAATCCAGCCAATCCAAGGGTATTCTTCCTATCTGTATTGGTAATATGCTTTGCTGGGTCGAAAAGATTTAGGAATCACTTTATTTTCATTTATACAGACTCATTATGAAACCACCGGCCCTGAGATATGGAAAGATTCGGCAGGAAAAGTTGATGTCCTGGTTGCTGGGATAGGGACGGGTGGTACAGTAACAGGAGCAGGGAAATTTCTTAAGGAGAAAAAACCGGAGATTAAGGTTTTCTTCCGGGGGAGTGTGTGTGTGTGTGTGTGTGAAGAGCAGGTATCTGTCCTATAATCTCATTGCATGACTTTCTTTCATTTCACATCTAGGTCTATGGTGTAGAACCAGCAGAAAGTGCAGTCCTGAATGGAGAAAAACCTGGTAATTTCTGAATTGCTTCATGCTTTAAAGTGTTAATTCTTTCTTGAGATACCGTGATTAAAATTCTGTTACTATATCAATTTTCATGTAAGCCTGTCCAAAACTTGCAAAGTTCTCGTGATTTGAATGCATCCTGAATGGCTGCATTGCTTTCTTTTTCGTCACAGGTGCACATCTGATTCAAGGACTTGGCGCTGGCATTGTTCCTCCTGTTTTGGATATTGACCTCCTCGATGAAGTTATCAAAGTAAACCATTTCCGTTCAATTGATAACTCTTAAGATTATCTGCTTGAAATGCCACTCCTTTGGCTGTGCTTGTAATTTGAATTGAATGCTAATGGCGAGACTATGAGAAGAGAACGTGAAAGAAAATTTTAATAATTTTTGTAAATAAGTTTTTCCATCTCAGTCCTCAATTAATAATTGGGTACAGGATAGACAAGCAAACACTGGGTCTAAATCTAATTGAGTTGATTGGAGGTCCAGTAGAATGGACATAAGAGGGTAATCTTTTTAACATTTCTTTAGGAATCGTGTTTCTAAACTTACATGGTGCTGCTATCACACATTAGGTATCGAGTGATGAAGCTATTGATACCACCAAGCTGATTGCTTTGAAAGAAGGTTTGCTGGTATGTCCTAAACTTTCTTCAAGATTCCTTGTCATGGACATCATGTTTCTCTGTTTACGATGAAAACTTGTCGTTCTCCATGTAGGTGGGAATATCATCTGGTGCTGCAACAGCTGCTGCTATAAAGCTGGCCAAGAGACAGGAAAATGCTGGGAAACTCATCGTGGTGAGTCAGATGGGCTTGCTTCAAGTGGCATTTAGAAGGCACTGTAAATTTACTAATGCCATTTATTTTCTTGCCAATCAGGTGGTTTTTGCTAGTGCCGGGGAGCGATATATTTCCTCGAAGCTGTTCGATTCCATCAGGCATGAGGCAGAAACAATGACCTTTGATTAAGGTCTTACTGATTTTTCATTCGGGGGACCTAGTTAAACTATTGGTTTTTTTTGCGCAATTCCTTCCTGGAAGAACGTAATTCACACTGATTCTGGCCTCGTATGGGTTGGGGCTGTGCAACACAGGCCTGATTCCTTCAAAATTGTACCTCCTCCATGCAACATATGAATGCTTCATGGAGGAATGCTTCAAGCATAAGACTCTTAATAGACTTGATGTCAACTGTCTTGAAATTTTAAGATTGTAGAGCTCTTGCTTTTCAACCTGAGATGGCGACAGCATGATAGATTTGAAACCAAAATGCAGCACCTTAAACCAACAGCATCTGTGCGATTTTGTGCCTCTTGTCTGGTTTCTGTAACCTATTGAGCATGGATATTATGCCCACATTGAAGACAAACTCTCTATATTCCCTTTTTCTCTCCAACTGCATAATAATATGATAACTAGTGGTAATAAAAAGCGGCCATGCAGCAGTCATATTAACAGTGGAGTGGAAAACACCAAGCAGCTGACAATTGACCTAAATGAAGAGTAGCACAAGGTCAAGAGAGGAGGACCTGACTACTGACTACTTGCCTCCCTAAATATCTCGAGGTTCATGATAGAGACATAAGATATATTACAAGGTACAAAACAGCTGTTTGACAAGGTAGGATGGTATTCAGTGGATATCAGAATAGAAGAAGAATTTGGGGATATTGCCCTTAGGGGTAGGTCGAGAGGAACGAGGAAGTGGTTTATCAAGAACAATTCCAAACAAGCTACGTTGTTTTCTTCTAAACCTATTAATATTTTATTATTTTCTTGACCTTACAAAGGCAAGTAAAGAAGAAAAGAACGAAGAAAAAACGAATATATGCATAATCAACTACTGCAAAATACTAAAAAATATACATGTAAGCATCCTAAAAGTCCAGGACGCCACTTCGAATCAAGAAAACACGGGAACTGTTCAAAAGAAAAAGACAATCTCTTGTATGTGGATGTGTGAATGTATGTATCTATGCATGAATGAATGTCTGTATGTATGTATATGTATTTATTTATCATCCCACAGCACACAACCAACTCCATGTCACATATTGCTTATTATATCTTCAGAGATAAAGATTCTACCGCCTGTTTGTTGTTTTTGTGTTTAAATTTTTTTTTTGTTATAATTAAACTGTTTTAATATATTAATATTAAAAATAAATAAAAAATTATTTTAATATATTTTTAATTTAAAAATACTTTAAAAAACATTTTATATCCACCGGATGCTGTTTAAAGTTGGAAGTCCTTGTGTTTTATCCTCATAAATAAACAAATAACATGCCTAGACCTTGTGTTTGTCAATAGACGTGGTGTTGTTGTCAATTACTGGCATTGGAAAGTTTGACATTTCTCTACTGCTGACATCGGTGCTTGACATAGGGGGATTTCACACTATTTTGACTGGATCAAAATCTGCAATTTTTATGGTTTCTGTACTGGGTATTTGACATTTCAAAGTTATTTCGCTGTTTCGTCCTCCTTTTTTACACTCACAAGGATATCATTTGACTTTTGAAGGCCCTCTGGGTAGGTTTTTCTTCAACTCTGCATCCCTTTCAAGCTTACTAGATTTTTAAAATCCCTTAGGCTTGGACATATCTTTCCCTTGTGACATTGACTAAAAGCTTTTGGTGATTACAAGTATCTATCTAATAATTGGAGTAATTCCAGTATTGTGTGCTTCCTTTCTATGAATCTTTTTGTGAAGTCTTATACTGTCAAGAGATATATCCATTTAGTGATTAGTTTTATATATGATAGCGAAATTGCCTGGTTAATTTTCTAGTTTACCACCTTATTAAAATGGTTTGTTGTTTGCTTAACTGTGTTTTTAGGTCCTAAATTCCAGCTTTTTTACTGCCATGTAAAACTAATTAATAACATGTACTTACAAGCCTGCAGTCTGCCTTTATAGAACTGATTGAGAGATCATTTTGATGAGAGGAATGTTTGTGACTGTTAAGTTTTGAATTTTTTTTCTTGCATAGTTTCTTCAATCTCACATTTTTTTTTATCTGTATCCAGGTTGTGTAGGAAAAATGGAGGACAATTGCGCAATTAAGAAAGATGTCACTGAGGTCATTTTTCTTCATGATTACTTTACACTTCTGATGTTTCCTTTTTTAGGTTAAATAACAGTGATCTTAATTTCAGTTTGTTTAATTTCTTTACTAGTTTAGGATGATTGTTGTCGTTGTTGTTAGTTTGTTTCCTTTCTGATTTCTGAAGTGTTTCTGTAGTTAATAGGAAATACCCCGATGGTATATCTCAACAATGTTGCGGATGGCTGCGTAGCCCGCATCGCTGCCAAGCTAGAAATGATGGAACCTCTTTCCAGTGTTAAAGACAGGCATGCGACTTGTTCCCTAAAGTTTCTATTTACTGGTTTTAATTTTTTATTCTGATATCTTGTATTGGACCCGGCTTGTTTCATTAATCATTTTGTGACATGTAGGATTGGACATAGCATGATCAAAGATGCAGAAGATAAGGGCCTTATTACGCCAGGCAAGGTTAGTTGTAGAGTCCTCCATAGCTAATTAGCTATAGATGTTTCGTAAGAATTGTGATATACTACTAGAGTCCATTTCAAGTCCATGATGTAAGGTAACCTCACATCAGACCTATCTAGACTTCTGAAATATTGAGAATGGATGTTTGTGGAATTTTACTCCTTTAAGTGATGTGAGCTTACACGTGAATGGTTTGGATAGGTGATTGCTATATTTTGAATTTTGAAACGTATAATTTTCCTTAACCCTTTTCTGGCCATGTACCATCAAATTCATTGCAGACTGTGCTCATTGAGCCTACCAGTGGTAACACTGGCATTGCAGTAGCATTTATTGCTGCAGTGAAGGGGTACAAGGCTATCCTCATAATGCCAGCGACAATGAGTCTTGAGAGAAGAATTGTGCTGAGAGCTTTAGGAGCCGAGGTGTGCCTCACAGATCCAGCCAAGGGCTTTCAAGGGGTTCTTGACAAGTCTGATGAGATTTTAAATAATACTCCCAATGGCTATATGCTTCGGCAATTTGAAAATCCTGCCAATCCACAGGTATTCTATGCGACAACATCTTGTGGTGGGAAATGGATACTAGAATGCTGCATCTCTAAGTTTGTTATCTTTTGAGCAGATCCATTATGAAACCACAGGCCCAGAAATATGGAAGGACTCGAGAGGAAAAGTCGATGCATTTGTTGCTGGTATAGGGACCGGTGGTACAGTAACTGGAGTTGGGAAGTTCCTTAAAGAGAAAAATCCAGAGATTAAGGTAGTCTTCTGTTTGGTTTGTGAGAGATAGACCAAGACAGCATGGTGACTGGCTATGTTAATGATACTTTTCACTTGTTTATGTCTAGGTGTACGGTATAGAACCAACAGAAAGTGCAGTCTTGAATGGAGGAAAACCCGGTGGGAACTCTTTATGTCATTCTTGATTTTATAGCTATTTAAAACTGCACAAGGAAACTTGCAATTCATTTACTGTTTCTGTATTTAAAAGAAGAGGAAGCATAAATTGATTACCAAACTAGATGTTCACTGTTGATTAACTGACCGAGACTACTATGTAGTAATAAATTTGCAGATTGGTAGTCATCTAGTTGATCATGGAGATGTGCTGCTGATCTGATTGCATTTTAACTTTTAACTAAGATTTTAATATCCACAAATATTGAACTTAATTACTGATTGACCTTAATTACTGACGTATTTTCACATGTGAAAGGTTCACATTGGATCCAAGGAATCGGTGCTGGTGTTGTCCCTCCTGTATTGGATGTTGACTTACTTGATGAAGTTGTTCAAGTAAGTATAAAATCCATTCTTATTCCACTTTCACTGAATTGAACATACATAATCATCTGCTTGAGCTGCAGTCCTGCTATATCCTTTTTCAATGTTCAAGAATCAGTTTACCCAGAGAACTATCCAAAATCCCATTCTAGGTTTGACCTTGGCAGATCCCTTTCTATGGAGCACAATATTTTTCTTTGGCCTTGCATACATGTCTTTACCAGGTTCATGATCCCAACCCAGAGTGGCTATGCCACCCCACAACTTTAATATTGGAGTAGTTTCTTGGTCATTCAGACATCACAGTTTGATGCTTATCTGACTGCAATTCTGGTGCATTTCAGGACCTAAGGACTAGTTTAAAAGGGAGTTTTTTTTCTTTGGGGAACTCTTTTTTCTGGTTTTAGTTTTCTTTTTCTGATATTACAGAAGAGGAGAAACTCTCTTAAAACAAAAACGATATGAACATATTACTTTCATTAACTTCAGCGTTGCTTGGACTCTTTAGGTGTCAAGTGAGGAAGCCATTGATACAGCTAAACTGCTTGCCTTGAATGAAGGTTTGCTGGTAAGTTGACAAGTACTATCTCATTTGTGTTGTTGTTTTGTATAAAGACAAGGGGCAAAGGACTCTCAATCATTCTCTGCAATTTCTCAGTGATTTATTGGCTCGCACTAACAATGCAGAGTAGAGTACATAGCTTATATAGTCTTGATAAGAAAATTCTAGTCGTGACAGTACACTGTATCAAGTATTCTTGCTAGCATTTATTGAACAAGTTTAATACTTATCATTGATGGTCTTCAAAAATGACAGTCCCTTTTCTTTTATCACAAGAGACTTTGCATTCGGTCCGCCTTGCTTTCACCTTATGATACATATTATGAAATGTTTTTTATCTCTTTTCCCACACAGGTAGGGATTTCATCTGGTGCTGCAGCAGCCGCGGCAATAAAGGTGGCAAAGAGGCCAGAAAATGCTGGGAAACTCATTGTCGTGAGTGTGATTTTCTTCTTTAAATTTGGCACTTGAACTGCCTTGTAATTTAGTAACCCTCACACACACTAAATCCAATTCCATTTACTTAGTCATGCATTTTGCTTTTCATGCAGGTGATTTTCCCCAGCGCTGGCGAGCGCTATTTGTCTTCTGTGCTGTTTGATTCCGTTAGGGAAGAGGCAGAAAAGATGACCTATGATACTTGAGATGCTACACAAATTTTGGAGAACACTGCTTATAATTTCTGTGTCAATGGCTCAAAAATAATCAAATTGCTGCCCAGTTGTTCGAATCATATTCTTAGCTGCAACATGAACTGGAAATCAGAAGACATTGATTAGTGACATTTCAAATGATTTTTCATGATGATATAAAACTGTTGTTGTTGTACACATGCATCCTCCCCATCATTTTCAGCTTTTCTCGCAGTGTTCACCAAAAGAATTGTCTCAAGGCCCTTTCTTCTGAATTATCCAAGCCTGATTATTCTTGCTGATGAGTTTTTAATTTGGCATCAGATTAGGTGGTGTCATTGATGAATTTTAGAAGATCTTGCATAGCACATTACATGAGCCAGTTTATGTTTGAAAATGGAATCGCATGTTTTGACTTGTAAAGATTTTGTGATGCTTCCGTAATGCATCACAAATGAACTAACACGTTCATGTTCATTAATGTATAGTTGTAAACCTTGTCTGTTGACTCAAAAACCAGAGATTTAGTGCTTGATCTAAACTGAGTTAATGATTAAGAGTTGACTTAATTAGTATTTTTTTATTTAGTTGACTTGGTCTAAACTCGACCAAATCAACATCAAGAAAAAAAAAAAACTCATTTTAATAAAAATATTTACTCGAATTAAATCTTGACCTAGTGATTCACATAAAAAAAATATTAAAACTCATTTTAATAAAAATAATTACTCGAATTAAACTGCAGTTTCTCAGTGTTCTCAGCATTGCAATGGTCGATTCATTGTTGTTGACAATCCTTGATGCTTCGTCCCATTTCTTGTCAAGTTTGTCAAATTTCATTTTCAAAAGAGGATATAGCGAGAATGAACTGAATCTATGCATGTATCTGACTTGATGCTTAATGTGGAAGGTCGCAAGGAGAGGCTATTGTATTGGAAATATTGAAGGGTTATCAGGCATTCACTCAGGTACTCGTAGGTTTATTTCGGTTGTTTTATAATGCCTTGTCAGTTCTTACCTCACCAAAGTAAATATTAGTCTTCTATCCTTTTCTTACAGTTACAGTGGGATTTTCAACAATGTATCAATTCCTTTACCTTACAATGGACTCGATGGTTTCCATGACTTAATTCTCAGGCATGTGGAGTGCTTCACGCTGTGGAACCTTTGAACTCTTTTCTAGCATCAACTTGCAAATTCACAATCAATTTTCCAAATGAAGCAGAAAAGAGGAGGTAATTTCACATTTCACTATATGATTTCTTACCTCACAATCACTTTGCAAATCCACGTTTCGAGGCATTAGTTGAACAGAGAGATAGCATAGTCCTTGCTCAAAAGAATGTGCAGGTATTTAGTTTGGAATAGGGTTTGTGGCATACTTGTTTTACCTTAAAGGAACACTTGTTACCGCCATTTATTTGCTGATTGGATAAGTTAATTATGCTTGTCACAATCTATTTCTGGATTATTTCTTAAATTAACTTTTTCTTCTTCCAAAACAAAAATAAAAAAATAAAATATAAACTAACGACACGTAGAAGTAAGCCGAGGAGGATCTCAAACATATGGGAAAATCAAGCTGCAATTTTGAAGGAAATTCGAGATCTAATTGTACCCTATTACGCCTGAAAATGGAGAAACAATGCAAATTCAAGGTCAAATTAAATGATTATTGGATGAAGTTGTATAAAAATTAAGTCCAAGAACATAATTAAAATTTTAATAGGCCACTTTGATTTAATTATGGGTTAAATTAAAGTTTAATTATGTTTAAGAATTAATTTAGATTCAATTGAAGGATTTGATTAAGTGCAAGGACTTAATTATATATTAAATGGGTCAAATTAATTTTATTAGAGGCTTAATCGGTGAAAAATTAAGTTTGGGAGCGCAATTCAGGCTTAATTTAGAAGATTTGAATTTTAGGTGACCAAATTTAATTTTTACCGAGATAATTGGTTGAAATTAAGGGCAAAATTGCAAGAAAATTAAAGTTTTGGAGTCAATTAAGGGTCAAATTGAAACATTTCACAGCCAAGAACTAATCTGTAAAAGGCGCTGAATTATAGGGATTTAATTGACAAACACCGGGGGTGAAATTGAATAAATTAAAAGTTTAATGGTCAATTAGGGGCTAAATTGATGAAACTCGAGACCAAGGACTAAATTGAAAAGGGCGCACAAATACAGGGTTGATGTTGAAGTTTGTCTGGGGGCAAAATTTCATAGAATTAAAAGTTTGAAGCCAATCAGGGGTGTAATTTTTCTCTAGTAAAGACAAGATTGCCCTCTTCTATCCCCTATAAATAGGGGTGGATTTCATGGCCCAGGCATGAAGAAAATCGGGTCCAAAATCGGCTAAAAACCAGCTTCTTCCCCCTTTTCTGCTGCTAGCCAAATTTCTCCCTTTTTTTTATATCTTCGTCGCCTCATCAGCCTTAGCACCGTCGTGAACAATTATAGCACAACCTCCTCCACCAACCCATATTCTTGTCGGCAATAAAGGCAGCCACCGAGAGTTTCTCTCTCCTGCAGATCTCCCATATCTTCTCCTCTCTCTTTGCCACCAGCCTCCACCATTGTGATCACCAGCCAGAAGTCGCTACTGCGCTAGGTAGCCTTCCCCTCTTCCTCCTGTTCTTCTTCCTTGTTCATCGCGTTAACAGTAGGTGTAAATTATAATTCTCGTCCTTCTATTCATGCATGAACAATGGATATTGGGTTGGGCCAGTTCTGGCCCTGCGTAAATGGCTAAGCCGGGTCCAACCAAAAAAAATAAAAGAAAAAAAGAGATCTGCCCAACCAAAATTTCCTGGGCTCGACCAAAAAAAAATAAAAGAAAAAAAGAGATCTACCCAACCCAACTTTCCTAGACTTTGCCCAATTAGCTAGGCCGACCTAACCCCTATATTTTATAATAATATAATATTAAAAAAAATTCAAAACATCCTTTCAAAAATTTGTGATTTTCTTGCATGTTTTTCTATCAATTTTGTTTAATATTGGGTTGTATTTTTACATTGTAAAATACAAATCTTGTATTAAAATACCCGGTTTTCTATGAAATATTTCTAAAAAATTAAAAAATATTAAAACTTTTAAATTAATTTCCCTTTTCAAAAAAAATAAAAAATATTTTGTTTTCATGCATACGGTCAAATCCTAAATCCTTTCAAAAATTTGTGATTTTCTTACATGTTTTTCTATCAATTTTGTTTAATATTGGGTTGTTTACATTGTAAAATACAAATCCAGTATTAAAATACCCGGTTTTCTATGAAATATTTCTAAAAAATTTTAAAAAAATATTAAAACTTTTAAATTAATTTCCCTTTACAAAAAATATTTTGTTTCCATGCATACGGTCAAATCCTAAATAGTTTTCCAAGCATATTTTTTTAAAAAAATTGCATTTTTTCCCTCATGTTCCCACAAAGCAAAAAAAAAAAAAATGGATATCATAACCAGTTTATGATCATCCATTAGGATTTGACCAAAATGTCAAAAACTATTTATCAATCATTTTTTATTAGGATCTAGATGTAGATTTTAATATCTGTGGGGTGTAAAACTACACAACAGAGTATACCCTCAGGTATTTAAGATACAAGGTATAAAATAAATGTGATGCTAAAATTTAGACTTTAGAATGGTTAGGATTAAATCTGATGAGGTAGAGACTCTCTTACGAAGGGAGATTTGCCTTAAACTTTATAAAATGACCAACAAATAGAAACCCGATTTAGAAAAACAATCAAACAACAATGCATCTTACCTTAGGTAGGGTGCACTGGGGGTAAGTGTCTTTCTCTTGCACAAATAGTCCTTTACTCAGTCTCTCGCAGACCATATGTTCCTAGTAACCATAATACTAGGTGACGCCTTCTGAATCTTAATCATAATTTTATGATTAAGCTCAAAACATTTTTCCTTCCCAACAACAATATCTACTCATGAGGCATAAAAAGCTCGTCTTCACCCCCGAAGTCGCGCACCCTGCGACAATGCTATTTGATTCTTTATATATATAGTTTATTTCAATTGCTCATGCAATGTTGGCCTTAAGGACCCTTTTCAATATTGCTCATCGGTTGCACAATGTTTTGGGGCCATCGTGGGTTTTGGTACGTGGGTTACTTTTATTATTTGTTAGAAATAGATGGTGTTCACAACTTATAAGTTTATTTTCTAAAAATTATAGGTGTTGGAAACTCTAGCAGCTTTAGACCGAACAATTCATTCTCCGCATACCACCACACAGGTAATTCTGGAAAAATATGGTTTAGATTTGACAAATGGTTGTTTCTTGTTGGTCTTATTTGTGTGGAAAGTACATGTTGTGGAAAATTAAATAGAAGTTCTCATTAGGGGTAAGCAAATGGTGGTTGGTTTAAATAACTTTGAACCAAACCAAAAATTTGAAATTATAAAAATAAAATATAATGGAGCAATGATTTTGTTTAAATTAATGCTTCAATTCGTGAAGCATATTCCTTCAACTCTCAAGAAGAAAAGCAATGTCTCTTGAGCTCAATGCATGTTGCAAGTGATTCTAGTGGCAGTGCTGCCATGACGGTTTGAAGCATTAACAACAAACCCGCTGGAAATTTCAATGGATGATCGACGAGTACAAGAGGTTTGAGCGGCTTGACGGGTCATATAGGTCACGGGATCTCTGATCACAAGAAAAATCCCTAAAATATTTCAATAGAGGACGCCGATTTAACCAAGACAGGCGTCATTTTGACTCTGAAAAAAGACGCCCTTGTTGTTCCTATTGTGAAGAAGCAGGCCATTAAGTCCAAACTTGTTATAAGGTGTATGGATATTCAACAGGCCGCCCAAAAGCAAGGTATGGTTAAGGCCCAAGACGTTTCAGCAACAATAACAAACATGCAGCTAATCATGTGTCCAAAGACTTCTCTAAAGAAGATGGACAACTAATTGTTGGGATTTTGAAGGCTTAATTAAAATAGCTATTATCACTTCTTAACAACAAAAATAAAGGATTTGGCTCTCAAGCAAATGCTGTAACCAATCAAGGTTTGCCTGAAGTCACTTCTCGTAGTTGAATCATTGATAATGGGGCTACAAATCATATTTCTTCATCATCTAAATTATTTTTCGGCAAAGATAAAAAATGCTCATTACCTCTTGTACTACTACCTAGTAGAGAAAAGGCTAGTATTGTTGTAAAAGGATCATTGCCTCTGAATTCCATCTAGTATTTATACGATGTGCTATGTGTACTTACATTCAAAGTAGATTTGATATTAGTCAGTCGTTTGACGAGAGACCTGAATTGTTCAGTAATGTTTTTTTCTTTATTGGTGTATTTTGCAGGATTTGGCTGCGGGGAGGATGATTGGTTTGGGTAAACAACATGACAGACTATATTATTTGGTGGCACTAGCGATGAAGAAATTCATGACCAACTATTCCTCACCCACAAATCGATCGGCCTGCAATCTCACCATCTCATCCATCGATCTATGGTATAATCGCTTACGCCATATGTCACCTCCTCATTTAAGTTTCATTGCCAAGAAATTTTTAATTTTTTTTTCGTTCAGTCTAATAATACTTGCCTTATATGTCTTTTAGCTAAGCAGGGTCGTTTACCTTTTAGTCCTAGTGTAATTTCTTCTATAAAACCTTTTGAGATAATTCATTGCGACATTAGGGGTTGTTATCGACACCCTTCTCTTTCTAGTGCTTATTACTTTTTTACTATTGTTGATGATTAGACATGTTTCACATGGATTTTCTTAATGCGACACAAAGATGAAACACAATGACTTTTAAAACACTGCTTTAGTTATGTTCTCACTCAATTTGAAACTCACATTTTTAAAAGTGACAATGGTGGAGAATTTATCTCCTTTTGTTTTTTCTTTCTAGATAATGGTGTTGTTTTTCAACATTTTTGTACTACACACCTCAACAAAATGGGGTTATGGAACGCAAACACTGCCACATCTTATAAGTAGCTCGAGCTTTGAGTTTTCAAGCTCAACTCCCTACCCAATTTTTTTTAGGGGGGTGTGCTCTTACTGTTGTACATATCATCAATTGACTCCCTTTTTTGGTTCTTTCTTTCAAAACTCCTTTTGAACTTCTCTACACAAAACCACTTTTTTTTTTTATCTCATCTTTGTGTCTTTGGTTGTTTAGCCTATGCTACTAATATCCCTGCTTCTCATAAATTTGACCACCATTCCATCCCTTCACTTTTTATCAATTATCCCATTGGTCAAAAGGCATACAAATTATTTGATTTGTTGACCAAAAAGATTTTCACTAGCCGCGATGTGAGATTCCATAAAAATATTTTTCCTTGTGCATTTGTCAAGCCTAACTATGTTCTTTCTCTTCCGAACATAAATTTTGGCCCAATTCCCCTTGTAGCCCACGACACTTTTTTTTTCACTCCACACAATCATCATCCAACCACATTGTTGTCTCCTTTCCTCAATTCACAACCCACGCCTACCCCTCTCTCTTATGTTAGAGCCAACATCTCCATATCCTCTAGCCATCCTACGCACATATACGCGTCGACCCAAGACTATTGCTTGATCTAACCCATTCGATCATTCTGACCAAATGGATTGTTGCGACTCTTCCTCTCTTATTATCTCTGCAAGTCCATCACCGCCATCAATTTCACCCTCTCTGGTGCCCGAATCCTCTTTCAACCATCTTCCCCTCCAGTCTCCACAGTCACCTCTCTTCTCATCTGAAACCAATCTCGTACCCATTCCTAAACCCACTTTGTTTCGTCTCTTCAGCTGCCATACCAGTCCGCCGGTAAAACTCAATGATTATGTATGCTCCAATGTTTACTCCGCCCAATTGTCCTCCTTATTGCCGAGTCCAACCAAATGTACATACTATCCACTAGCCAATTATGTTTCATATCACAGATATAAGCCTGCATATCTTTCTTTTGTTGCTCAAGTTAGTAATGTCATGGAACCCAACTCTTATTTGGAAGTCGTTGCTCATCCTGAGTGGTAGGAAGCCATACATTTTGAATTGCAAGCTCTCCAATACAATTACACTTGGTCTCTTACTCCACTCCCAACAGGCAAGACACCAATTGGCTGTCGATGGATATATAAAATTAAGCACCATTCAGATGGTTCTATCGAGAGATAGAGAGCCTGATTGGTCGCAAAAGGCTTTATTTAGCTCGAAAGTGTTGATTATCAGGATACCTTTTCTCCCACTGCCAAGATTGTCTCAGTTTACTACTTGCATGTGTTGGCCGCAGCTCATGACTGGTCCCTTCATGAACTGGACATCAACAATGCCTAAATTCATGGCGACATATTTGAGGAAATATATGTCTTCACTGCCAGGGCTTGTGTAATAGTGGGAGGAAACCTCGGTGTGTCGACTTCATAAGTCATTGTATGGTTTGAAACAAGCGTCTCACCAATGGTTCGCCAAGTTCTCATAAGCTATTCACTCCGCTGGTTATGTACAATCTCAAGTCGATCATTCTCTATTCATTAACAACAAGGCAAGTCCTTCACTATAACTAAAAAATTTCTGCAAAGTCATTTTCATTTAAAGATCTTGGTGTTTTGAAATACTTTCTTGGTATTGAGGTTTATGCTTCTAAAAATAGGATTTTTATTTCCCAACATAAATATGCGTTAGAAATCATTAAGGATGCATGGCTGTTAGACGCGACCCCTATTGATAATCTTATGGAACAAGGTTTGAAATTATCAGACAAGAGCAACTTGTTTAAAGATCTGGGTCGATATAGAAGATTAGTCGGCAGATTAATTTACCTAACTGTTTTGAGACCATATATAACATATGTTGTACATGTCTTGAGTAGTTTTATGCACCAACCCCGAAAACTTCATATGGAAACAACTCTTCGAGTTGTCCGATATCCAAAAGGTGCACCTGGCCAAGGCCTATTCTTCTCTTCGAATAATGATTTCATGTTGAGAGCTTACTGTGACTTGGATTGGCCAGGTTGTCCACTCATTAGAAAATCTACTACAGGTTATTGTGTCTTTCTTGGACCTTCATTCATAATTTGGAGATTGAAACAATAGAAAATAGTTTCAATCTCTTCCACAGAGGCCAAATATCGTGCAATTACAGAAGCCTACTGTGAGTTGACATGGCTCTAATATCTATTAAGGAACTTGAGACTTTCACATTATGAATTTGCCTTGCTATATTGCGACAACAAGGTTGTCTTATACATTGCAACCAACCTAGTTTTTCATGCGAGAATTAGGCATTAGAGACAAGGTCCAAGATGGTTCCGTGATTGCAGGATATGTAAATTATGCACATCAATTAGCAAATGTCTTGAAGAACCCTAGGGGAAAGAAATCTTTATTCCTATGATTCTTAAGTTAGAGGTAGGGGTGAGCAAAAAAACTGAAAAACTAATTAAACTGAGAAAACTGGAAAAAAAATAACCGAAAAAACCGAACCGTGAAAAAAAACCGATTAAAATTTTTAAAAAACCGACCGGTTCGGTTCGGTTTCGGTTTTAGAAGCCTGAAACTGAAAAAACTGAACCGAACCCAAATCGAAAAAACCAGAAAAAAAACCGAGCCAAACTGAGCTAAACCAAAAAAACCGAGCCAAACCGGTTTGAACGGGTTTTTGTCAAAAAAACTAAACCGAACCGAAACTGGTCGATTGAACCGGTTTCGGTTTAATTTTTTTTTAATTCGGTTTGGTTACTTTTTTTTTTATAAAAACCGAACCGAACCGAAAATGATCACCTCTAGTTAGAGTTGTAGGATATTCACTCTAGGGGGAGAGTTATGAAATTCACATCTTCCATATTAGGAATAGAATGGATAATCTGTATATATTAGCTTTTCTATTGTAATGCCTAATTTATAGGAAGACAACCTATAATTTAATAACTGATTCCTGATTTGTAAGAATGTTTAGAAGTCTCTTTGTATAAATACATGATGTGAGCAATAATATATTCATTCCAGCAAATTCAATCTCTCTTTCATCTTTTCAAAGCGGCCATGCAGCAGTAATGGAGATGGAAAATTTCGTGCCTCCCTAAATATCTCAAGGTTCATGATAGAGACATAAGATATTACAAAGAAAAAATGAATATATTCATAATCAACAACTGCAAAATACTAAAAAATTTACATATAAGCATCCCAGTACGCTGCTTCGAATCAAGAAAACACGGGAACTGTTCAAAAGAAAAGGACAATCTCTTGTATGTGGATGTGTGTGTGTGTGTGTGTGTGTGTGTATCTATGCATGACAGAATTTCTGAATGTATATGTATCTATTTATCATCCCAAGGCACACAGCCAGCTCCATTTCACATGTTGCTGATTATATCTTGGCCTTCTGGAGATAAAGATTCGACGGTGCTAAGACCACTATTTTCGAGAAAAAATCTAAAATTCTTTGTATTTTTTAATAAAATTGTTATAATATATTAATATCAAAAATAAATTTTTAGAAATAAAAAAATATTATTCAATCCATATAAATAGACACATAACATGCTTAGACCTCCTGTGGTTGTCAATAGATGTGGTGTTGTTGTCAATTACTGGAATCGGAAAGTTTGACGTTTCCCTGCTGCTGATAATGGTGCTTGACTTTGTTGTCAATTTTCTAGTTTACCACCTTATTAAAATGTTTTGTTGTTTGCTTAACTGTGTTTTTAGGTCCTAAATTCCATCTTTTTTACTGCCATGTAAAACTAATTAATAACAGGTACCTGCAAGCCTGCAGTCTGCAGTCTGCCTATATAGAACTGATTGAAGAGATCATTTTGATGAGAGGAATGTTTGTGACTGTAAAGTTTTTATTTTTTTTTCTTACATAGTTTCTTCAATCTAACATTTTTTTTTATCTGTTTCCAGGTTGTGTAGGAAAAATGGAGGACAATTGTGCAATTAAGAAAGATGTCACCGAGGTCATTTTTCTTCATGATTACTTTACATTCTAGTTTGGGATGATTGTTGTTATTGTTGTTGTTGTTAGTTTGTTTCCTATCTGTTTTCTGAAGTGTTTCTGTAGTTAATAGGAAATACCCCGATGGTATATCTCAACAATGTTGTGGATGGCTGCGTAGCCCGCATCGCTGCCAAGCTAGAAATGATGGAACCTCTTTCCAGTGTTAAAGACAGGCATGCGACTTGTTCCCTAAAGTTTATATTTACTGCTTTTATTTTTTTATTCTGATATCTTGTATTGGACCCAGCTCGTTTCATTAATCATTTTGTGACATGTAGGATTGGACATAGCATGATCAAAGATGCAGAAGATAAGGGCCTTATTACGCCAGGCAAGGTTAGTTGTAGAGTCCTCCATAGCTAATTAACTATAGATGTTTTGTAAGAATTGTGATATACTATTAGAGTCCATTTCAAGTCCATGATGCCAGGTAACCTCACATCAGACCTATCTAGATTTCTGAAATATTGAGAATGGATGTTTGTGGAATTTTACTCCTTTAAGTGATGAGTACTTATGCGTGAATAGTTTGGATAGGTGATCGCGATCGCTATATTTTGAATTTTGAAACGTATAATTTTCCTTAACCCTTTTCTGGCCATGTACCATCAAATTCTTTGCAGACTGTGCTCATTGAGCCTACCGGTGGTAACACTGGCATTGGAGTAGCATTTATTGCTGCAGTGAAGGGGTACAAGGCTATCCTCGCAATGCCAGCGACAATGAGTCTTGAGAGAAGAATTGTGCTGAGAGCTTTAGGAGCCGAGGTGTCCCTCACAGATCCAGCCAAGGGCTTTCAAGGGGTTCTTGACAAGGCTGTTGAGATATTAAATAATACTCCCGATGGCTATATGCTTCGGCAATTTGAAAATCCTGCCAATCCACAGGTATTCTATGCGACGACATCTTATGAATACTGGAATGCTGCATCTCTAAGTTTGCTATCTTTTGAGCAGATCCATTATGAAACCACAGGCCCAGAAATATGGAAGGACTCCAGAGGGAAAGTCGATGCGTTTGTTGCTGGTGTAGGGACCGGTGGTACAGTGACTGGAGCTGGGAAGTTCCTTAAAGAGAAAAATCCAGAGATTAAGGTAGTCTTCTGTTTTGTTTGTGAGAGATAGAACAAGACAGCATGGTGACTGGTTATGTTAATGATACTTTTCACTTGTTTATGTCTAGGTGTATGGTGTAGAACCAACAGAAAGTGCAGTCTTGCATGGAGGAAAACCCGGTGGGAACTCTCTGTCATTCTCGATTTTATAGCTATTTAAAACTGCACAAGGAAACTTTTAATTCAGATTTTCACTATCTTACTGTTTCTGTATTTAAAAGAAGAGGAAGCATAAATTGATTACCAAACTAGATGTTCACTGTTGATTAACTGACCGAGACTACTATGTAGTAATAAATTTGCAGATTGTTAGTCATCTAGTTGATCATGGAGATGTGCTGCTGATCTGATTGCATTTTAACTTTTTACTAAGACGGTAATATCCACAAATGTTGACCTTAATTACTGACGTATTTTCACTTGTGAAAGGTCCACATCAGATCCAAGGAATCGGTGCTGGTATTGTCCCTCCTGTATTGGATGTTGACTTACTTGATGAAGTTGTTCGAGTAAGTATAAAATCCCTTCTTATTCCACTTTCACTGAATTGAATATACATAATCATCTGCTTGAGCTGCAGTCCTGTTATATCCTTTTTCAATATTCAAGAATTAGTTCACCCAGGGAACTATCCAAAGTCCCATTCTAGGTTTGACCTTGGCAAGGACCCTTTCTATGGAGCACAATTTTTTTCTTTGGCCTTGCATACATGTCTTTACCAGGTTCATGATCCCAACCCCGAGTGGCTACGCCCACCCCACAACTTTAATATTGGAGTAGTTTCTTGGTCATTCAGACATCACAGTTTGATGCTTATTTGATTGTAGTTCTTGTGCATTTCAGGACCTAAGGACTAGTCTAAAAGGGAGTTTTTTTCTTTGAGGAACTCTTTTTTCTGGTTTTAATTTTCTTGTTCTGATATTACAGAAGAGGAGAAACTCTCTTAAAACAAAAACGATATGAACATATTACTTTCATTAACTTCAGCGTTGCTTTGACTCTTTAGGTGTCAAGTGAGGAAGCCATTGAAACTGCTAAATTACTTGCCTTGAATGAAGGTTTGCTGGTAAGTCAACAAGCACTATCTCATTTGTGTTGTTGTTTTGTATAAAGACAAGGGGCAAAGGACTCTCAATCATTCTCTGCTAAATTTGGCACTTGAATGAAGGTTTGCTGCTAAATTGTTTTGTATAATGATGGTCCCTTTTCTATTATCACAAGAGACTTTGCATTCGGTCCACCTTGCTTTCACCTTATGATACAGATTATGAAATTGTTTTTTCCTCTATTCCCACACAGGTAGGGATTTCATCTGGTGCTGCAGCGGCTGCGGCAATAAAGGTGGCAAAGAGGCCAGAAAATGCTGGGAAACTCATCGCCGTGAGTGTGATTTTCTTCTTTAAATTTGGCACTTGAACTGCTTTGTAATTTAGTATCACACACACACACACACCAAATCCAATTCCATTTACTTAGTCGTGCATTTTGCTTTTCATGCAGGTGATCTTCCCCAGCGCTGGCGAGCGCTATTTGTCTTCTGTGCTGTTTGATTCCGTTAGGGAAGAGGCAGAAAAGATGACCTATGATACTTGAGATGCTACACAAATTTTGGAGAACGATAATAAATAAAGACAAATGTTGTTAACAACATGGGATACATGCTGTTGCTTCTAGATCTATGTCTAATCAAGGCCTAAGATTGAAGGATTTAAATGCCAGAGACCAAGATTGAGCGCGTTGTCAATTCAATGGGTTTTTCCCTCGAATTCTTGACTTTGAGCTCGATTAGGGAAGCTTTTGGGATTTTTTTTGTTGCTTTACCTCTGTCTTTGGTCTTTTTTTTTTTCCCTTCCATTTAACACCGGAGGAAGTAAAAACCATTTCCTTTTACTATTTCGTCCTACAATCTCAAATGCACAATCTTTGTGTTTTTGTGTAGGTTGCTCTGGTTTCTTCTTCAGGAATGTGTTGCTGTTTGGTATGCCCATGCGTTATATTAAATAAAGATTTTTGATTGATGAGAATGACCTAGGCATGTAGCTTCTGTCTCTGCAAATTTTCAGCACCTTATTTGTTTGCTCCACTTCTTTATGCTTGTTGCACTATGCATTTGTTCCTGCAGGTGAACGTCCGCTGCCAACAAGAAGCCTTGAAGAAACAACCTACGTCCTTCAAGAACTGGATCGCCTGACAATCCACTCGGAAACAGCATCTGTGCTACCTTGAAATAAATTCTTTCATCCTCTTAAATGTTGCCTATCAAGATTAATTTTACGAGACTTCAAATTGTTTTTTGGCATTAGCGATGCTAATCACAATTGAAAATCATGACCTAATTTACACGAGGATCTGCACTCTTCAAGGGGTGCTAAATCCTCGTCTGCAAAAGAATTAAGGGAGTTCCAAGATTCAAGAGATCAATGTGACACAATTTTGCTATGGCATTTAGTCTCTTTCTCCACTGATCATTTTAAGACAGAACGCTGATCATTTTAAGACAGAACGCTGATCATTCAGTAATGCTGCTCATATCGTTTTGATGATGATTTAGTGCTCCTCAATTCATATAATGTCTCGAAAAGACAGAAGGACATGGGAGATAACGAGAA
>Ga0325404_1000897_pt1 | contig 30539 bp, 22 predicted proteins | sample PopdelMetagenome_18_FD_205664 | JGI IMG/M metagenome (GOLD analysis project Ga0325404, IMG submission 205664) | Populus deltoides microbial communities from Bellville, Georgia, United States - Xylem-Control-R1 | ecosystem: Host-associated > Plants > Phyllosphere > Stem > Wood/Secondary xylem...
AAGAGGAAGAGCAGCCGCAACAAACACCACCGCCGAGCCAGGCACCAGCACCACCGTCAGCTCATCTACCCAACCTCATCATCCCAGGTAATGCTTCCCCTAGTTCCCCTTTGATAGATCGTCTTCTTGCATGCAGAACGTGCACTGTGCACGTTCTGCAAGCAAGAAATTAATTAGCTGGTTACTGTGCAGGTGCACAGTAACCAGTTTTAAACTCATTGGAATAGCAGCCCAGCCCCTGTGGCTGGGCTGAGTCCAGCCCTGTAGGCCCGTTTTATTTCGGGCCGATTTCGACCCAGTCTCCTTTCGGGCTGGGTCCGGTCCAATCAAAACATTTAAAAATTCAAAGAAAAAAACCTTTCAAAAAATCTGTGATTTTCCGCAATTTCATTACTGCATTTGGATCAGTATCGGTTTGTATTTTTATACTGTAAAGATACAAATCCGGTATTAAAATACCCGGTTTTTGTCAAGACAAAAAAATTAAAAATAAAAATGTTTTGTTTTCATGTATACGGCCTAGTCTCTCTAATATATATATATATATATATATATATATATATATATATATATTATAACATCATATTTTCACACAACAAAAAGAAATTTCAAAACAATATATGTATTAGCATGCATTTTGGCTTTAATAACCAGTTTATTCAAGCCATGAGAACTAGGCCAATATTTCAAAAATTCCAAAAAAATTATTTTGTTTTTTTTTTTTATATCTGGGGTTGCGATCTTATACGTAAGACGTATTCTGGATATTAAATTCTTTTGTTAATGTCAGAATTACCTAATAAGATAAGGATCTCCTTACTGATGAGGATTTTTCTGGAACCATACCAACAACTAGGAAACACACACAACTAGGAAACACAACGAGACCTCGGATTTTATCAGACAAATAAACAATGTAGCTTACCTTAGATAGGGCGTATTTGGGGTGCTAATACCTTACCTTTACGCAACCAGTCCCCGTGACTGATCTCTAAGACCAGTTAGGGTTCCTAGTGACCAAAATACTAGGTGGCGACTCCCATTTCATTTTCCACCGACAAAAGACAATATCTTCTTGTCTCTCCACATTTGCCAAAAAGATAGATAGATACCATACATTTTAGATTGAAGTGGAATAATCGCTAGCCGACGCCGCGCAGGTGACGTACGATAAAATTAAAAAAAAAAAAACTTAAACAGGGAAATTTTGAAATTGCTCTTTGTTTTATGGCTCAAGCCAAGGCAATTAAGGAAGGCTAAACAAAAAATTCGAAATTTCTCTCCAAGCTTTAATTTTTTGGAAAATATGATCGTGGGGATGAAAATTTCATTATTTTAGACTAAATTATTTTTATTTAATTGTTAAGATTTTCTCAAAAAAATTAATTTTATTTAAATAGAAAAGAGACTTATTAGGATATTCTGTATATTAGGATTTTATTTTTAGTGGATTATGTTTTTCTATTTAAGGATATAAAAGATTTTCAATTTGAGATATATACTTCTATATTCGGAAAACTAGTGAATACTTGCATTAAATTGTAAAAGCATTGATGAAATTATATAGACAGCATATATATCGAAAATAGAGAAAATGATTTTGTTCTTGAAAAGAGGGGAAAGTTATATTAAATTATCAATAGTTTGATAATCTTGCCTCCAATAGTTTGACAATATTAAGGATTAGTTCTGAAAATGGCAGAGCAGGGGAGAAAACATAAGAGGCTTGCAGTCTTGGAGCTAGAAGGATTTGTTCAGCAGTGTCTCCTCTTCAAAAGTCTTCTTGGGTTCTTGAATATGGCTTAATTAGAAAGAGAATTTTGCAATTGCCATCAACCACCATGGCATCGCTGACTTTAGGTCATTTGTGTCACATTTCCAACAATTATAACATAATAAAATATTATAATTTAACAACTCACTATATTAAGAGTAAACCGTTACATAATTAAGAGTAATTATGCAAGATCTAATTACAAAAGGTATCATAAAGACTAAATTTTAATTTTTATTAGACATGGACCAAAACATTTTAAAATAATTTTTTTGAAAACTAGGGATTAAAAGGAATTTTTTCAAGACTTCAATTTCAAGCAAACAAAGTCATGTATTGAATCATTTCATTTTTATTTTTATTTTTAACTTCTCTGACGAAGTGCATGGATTTCTACTAATATCATAAATGGAGCATCCCGTAGGAACTGAGAGAGTCAAAATGAAATAAATTATTCTTGAACATTCTCTTCAGTAATTAGATAATGCAAGAATTAAATAACTATTCAGAGTTTATCTATTTGAGTTTTAAATGATTGAAGATATTTGTTTTGCAACTTTCCCCTTGCTTTGCTCAATTTTCAGCCATGGATCCTCTGTCTCCAGGCCTGGGCCTCTGACTTGCCCAAGTAATAGAATGAATTTTAAAGAATACTATGCATACTTTAACTATAAATGGGTCTCTTATTACCCATTCAGTTTTCATTTGGCCCCGTAAATTACTTTTGAAATGTTGGTAAAAGGCTCGATCTCCACCTTAGCACCTACTCTTTCATCTTAAAAATCCATGGTTGGTATATTTTTTAGTAAATCTCTAGATCAATTAGTTATTTCAGTGTGTAATTATTTACTTCTTTCATTTTATTTAGTTGTTTGCTCATTATTATTTAGTTGTTTGCTCATTATTATTTAGGATAGTTTGCTCATTATTATTTAGGATGTCCAAATTACTAAAACAACTAAAATAAAATAGTTAGGGTGGATTTTACAAGTTCTTTAGGTTTTTTTATTGCCCTTTGGGTTTTTTTTTTTTAAGTTTTTTGTATCAATTTTATTCTTTAATATGAATTTTTTACATAATTTTATTCTTTAATGCTTTTACCCCCCCCTCCCCCCACTTTTTTTTTTGGTATTTTTTTTATTTTCATCCTTTAATATAAAGTTTTTATTTAATTTTATATTTTAAGTGTTGAGTTGATGTTAAATCATGTTTTATATTTTTTATCATATAATAAAATAAAAAATTAATTTGACTTAGTAGATTTCATAACCTAAGCAATGAATTGAACGGGTTGACTAGAGTTAATTTAACTTTTTTTTCCTTTGATTTTTTTATTTTTGACATGTTTAGTTAACAAGGTCATGTCTAAGTAACTTTCAATCAATTTAATTTAAAATTTAAATTAAACAATGGGTCAATTCATGAGTTTTTAAGTTTGAACCATTTTTTTATATAATCCACATAAAAAGCTCGTTTATCGATTTACTACATTGGCTAGATTTTTCGGCTGACAGTGCTGTAAGAATATTTTTAACATGGAACCTTCGACGTCGACGTTTGGTAAGGCTAGATGATCCATCTATAAATATCGGCATGTGATCGTCATTTCCATCCTCAACTAAAAAATTCCAAGGTGTCCAAAACACTTGGCTCTTACCCACTTTGCTTCATCATTTTGTACTCTCCCAACATTAGCATCTCCAAGTCGCGCCTTAGCAGGACCTGTATCAAGCAAGAATTATCGCTCTCTACCTACCAAAGTTCGATGCATGGTTGCCACCGAAGCTGCTGGTCAAATTGTCCGGCAGTCGGCAAATTATCAAACTTCCATATGGGAGTATGATTTTGTTCAGTCACTGACTAGTAAATATAAGGTATAGTTGCTAGCTATTATAATGTCATGTTATGTTATTGTTCAAACAACTTGAGTTGAGTACTTGAATTTGATGTTGTTTAGGGAGAGCCATATACAGCGCGAAGCGAAAAGTTGAAGGCAAACATAAGGATGATGCTGGCGAACGCATCGAAACCCTTGGATCAACTTGAGCTAATCGATGCCTTGCAAAGACTTGGGTTATCTTACCATTTTGTTGATGAAATAAAGAGCACGTTGAAGAGTTTATTCTATAAAAATCATATAGAGAATACAAAGACAGTACATGACTTGTATGCTACTGCTCTAGAATTTCGACTCCTAAGGCAGCATGGATACAAGGTACCTCAAGGTAAGTCTCTTAAGCAATGTAGATATTGATGGTTCTATGCGTTCTCATGACTAATTGTGTTCTCCACTTGAAGAGGTTTTCAATCATTTCAAGGACGAACAAGGAAACTTTAGGGCATGGATTCATGACGATTTGAAGGGAATGCTATTCCTGTATGAAGCTTCATACTTCTTGGTAGAAGGCGAGAGAATCTTGGAGGATGCAAGAGACTTCACCACCAAAAATCTTGAAAAATATGTCGAGAAGTGCAACCCTTCCGAATATCTTTCAAAGATGGTGAGCCATGCCTTAGAGCTTCCACTGGCTTGGAGGATGCTAAGATTGGAGTCCAATTGGTTCATCAATGTGTATGAAACTAAAACTGATATGGAACCTGTGTTGTTAGAACTAGCTAAATTGGATTTCAACATGGTACAAGCAATACACCAAGAAGATCTGAAACATTCATCTAGGTACGTATAATTAATAAGATACTTTATTTATTCATTTATTTTGTACAATTTGGAAGCAAATTAAACAGTGTCGCACCCGACATCGCGGCGGCTAAAACAATTTTCATGGAAAAGAACGGATTTCTGGCATCCTGTTCTTTCATGGGGAATGGTCTTGTTTAAGGAGTCGTCACCTAGTATTATGGTTTCTAGGAACCCTGACTGGTCAGCAGAGATTCTATGGTGCGGGACTGGTTACGCAAAAGGGAAGATATTATCACCCCTTAAACGTCCTGCCTGAGGCAGGCTGCATTGCTAGTTTTGTCATAAATTGCTAACATTTTGTTGGTTTATGCTATGATGGTTTGCGTGTAATATTCCTGACTCTAGCGCCAGTGAATATTTAATTACAGATATTTCCAACTCTGGCGTTGATAAATAATACGTAGCTATAAAATAAATTTAAATCCATATTTTTTATTCCTGACTCTGGCGTCAGTGAATAAACAAATCAAATAAATTTATTTTTTACGCATACACATTTTTTATGTAACTAAATAAAAGTAAAATACAATAAAATAAAATAAATTTACATCAGTATCTTTATTCCTGACTCTGGCGTCAGTGAATAAACCAATAAATTTACTTTATTTTATTTTATTTTTGCATGCATATTTTTTAATTTTTATGTAATTTAAATAAAATACAATGAAATAAATTTGAATCAATATTTTTATTCTGACCCTGGCGTCAATGAATAAAAACAATAAATTCATATTTATTTTTTTATTTATACATATACACATCTTTGTTTTTTTATTTTTTTACTTTCTATTTTTCTATTTTTTTATTTTTTTATTTTGGGGCTGGGCTGACTCGGTTGGGTCACTGGTCTAGACTAGTAACCCGGCTGGGTGGCAGGCGTGCGTTACGCACGCCTGCCCAATGAATTACAATTCACTTGCTACAGTAGCAAGTGAATTATAATTCACTGCTATTGTAGCAGTGAATTAAAATGCAAAGGGAGCGGCGCTTACCTCAGTGCAGGAAACGAAAGGGACGAAGACGATGGTGATGGCGAAGGCGCGCTGGCTGGACAATAACCTTCTGTTTCCCTTTTCGTTTTCTTTCTTTCTGATCGTTCTTTGTTTCTCTGTTTCCCCTGGTTCTGTTTCTCTCCGTCTTTGTTCTTCTGCGTGTCTATGTTCTTGTTCTCTCTGTCTCTGGTTTTTTATTCGTTCCCAGTCTCTCCCTCTCTCTGTTTCCCCAGGTTTTAGTCTCTGTTCGGCTCTGTGATCTGCTGATTCTTTCTCCAGTTTTGCTGTTTCGGTTCCTGCTCTGCCCCCTGTTTTTTCTTGTTTCAGTCCCCTGTATTATTCGTCTTCCACTCCTTCTTTGTTTCCAGTGTTCTTCCTCCTGTCTTTGCTCTAGTTTCTGGGTTGATTTTTTTCGTCAGCTCCCCCCCTGTTTCTGTTTTTCTCCTCTGATTTTCCGGCCCCTGTTCTAGGTTTTCTTCTCCCTTTTATAGAGAAACTTGCCCCTCAACCAGTCCTGCCTTTACAGGACTGTTATTCAAATTACGAACGGGATCATGGGCAAGAGACGTGGTCCACGATTTGCTGCAGATTTCCTATTGAATCGGCTTCATCCGCGCAAACGTAGGAGACGATGAACAATGCTTCCAAAATGGTGCCGTTGTGTCCTCGGGCATGGCTGTTTTTCAATTTAGTCCCTAAACAGTTTAAACTTAACAATTGGGATCCTAATCAGAAAGAATTGATTTCTAATTGTGCCCTTGGATTAAATTCAATTGAATCCTTGAGTTATAGCGCCATCTACACAACAATCCTAGGTGTTTGGACTATTCAATTTGGTCCTTGGACTTTAATTTTCTAGCAATTTTTCCTTGAATCAGCTCTAAACTTTGGTATTTTTTCAATTACACCCCTGATTCCTTTAATTAATTAAATCAAAGTTTAATTAAGTCAAAGTTTAATTAAGTCCTCAAACTCATTAATTCTTCAATTAAACTCTTGATTTCATTAATTAAAATAATCTAAATTTTAATTATATCAATTCTCCAATTAAGCCCTTGATTTAATTAATTAAACTAGTCAAGAGTTTAATTAAAACTTTAAACTTCCTGTTGTTACCCATTTTTGGGTTCTTATAAAAATGAGAAAATACAAAAAAAAATATATCGAAAGAAATCCAAAAAATAATAGGAGCGAGAAAAGGATTGCTGGAATGCCGAAAAAATACCAAAATTGGTTGAGGAGATTCAAAAATACAAAAGGTTGAAATTTGACTGTGAGAGCCCTGTTGATGAGGAAAATTCAATTTGAGGAAGAAAAGTCCAAAATCAGATGTTTATGAACTCAATTAAATTTTATCCAAGGTTTAATTGAATTTATAGAGGGTTTGATTGCAAGAAAATTGATTTTGTAAGTCAATTTAGGCTTTTATCGGAAAAAAATTAAAGTTCTGGGGTCCAATTATAATTTTAAAGAGTTCATTGGGTCAAATCAGGGGCTTAATTGCATAATTATTGAAGTTTGATGGTCAATTAGGGACTTAATTGAAACAATTCGAGACCAAGGATCAAACCAGAAAAGGCGCTAACATTAAGGGATCCAATTACAATTTTATCGGGGGGGTTTGATTATAAAACAGCGAAAACTTCAAGGGCCAAATTAGAAGAACTCAAGCGACGCCGTTTCCACCATTAATGGTCTTCAAACAGCTGTGAATCGGTGACGATAATGGAAGGATACGTTAGCACTGATTATGGAAAATATTCTCGATTCAATGGGGCAGGTATCGCGGCTAACATCCCTCGTCACCGTGATGGGCGCCGGCTTACCAAAATCGCTGGCGTCCTTTGGCTATAAAAGCCAGAGGAAGAGCTGCACAAAAAGGGGGAGAAGGAGGAGAGGCTACACTGAAAAAAATAGGAGTGAAACAGCTTAGGGGAAAACGTAAGAAATAGGAGGGAGCAGAGAAATATTGAGAAAGCAAAAGGGAGAGCAGAGGAATCAAACCAAACAGAAACAGAGGACACGGTGAAGCAGAGAACCCAGCACCACCATCGTCTTCGTCTTCGCATTCTCAAAATCAGGTATGTTCGATGCCCTTCTCCGTTTCCCTGCAAAATGAGATGATGCATGTTAGTATGTAAAATACAGAAAGAAAACATAAGGAAACCGACACCAGAAATCGCCAGTTACAATGCTCTGTTTTGTTTTCTTTTTTCATTCTCGCACTGCAACAAAGATGGTTAACAGAGCGAAGGTAATTTAATTACCTTCGCCCTGTTCATGTAAGAGTAAAAAATATTATGGTGCCATTAGTTAAAAGTATGCCTTGCAGTCTAGATGGTTAGCTTACCCGGCTCTCATCTGAGAGACCCGGTTTCAAGTCCTACCAAGGGAATTCCTTTTTGAAGGTGGTCACTGGCATGGGCCAGTGACCATGCTGGGCTGGCTGAATCCAGCCCAGCTACGCAGATTGGCTGGGGTCCAGCCCAGCCATATGGGCCGGGTTGGGCCCAGCAAAAATAATAATAATAATAATAAATAATAAACAAAATATTCAAAGAAATTATTTAAATATCTGTGATTTTCCGCCAATTTTTACTGCATTTTAATCAATATCGGTTTGTATTTTAATACTGTAAAGATACAAATCCGGTATTAAAATACCATGTTTTCGTCCAGACATTAAAAAAAATATTTTGTTTTCATGCATACGGCCAAGTCTCTCAAAAATAAAAAAATCATATTGTATTTTCATACAACAAAGAAAATTTCAAAAAATATGTATTAGCATGCATTTTGGCTTTAATAACCAGTTTATTAAAGTCACGAGAACTAGGACAATATTTCAGAAATTCCAAAAAAAATTATTTTGTTTTCTTTTAATATCTAGGGTTATGATCTTATACGTAAGACGTGTTCCGGATATTAAATTTTCTTTGTTGGCATTAGACCGGTTAGGTTTTACCCGATAAGATAAGGATCTCTTTACCGAAGAGAACTTTTCTTAAACAATAGACGGACCAACAAATAGAAAGCACGACATGACCTTAGATTTTATCAGACAATAAAACAATGCAGCTTACCTTAAGTAGGGCGTATTTGGGGTGCTAATACCTTCCCTTTACGCAACCAGTCTCTGTACCCAATCTCTGAGACCAGTTAGGGTTCCTAGTGACCAAAATACTAGGTGGCGACTCCCATTCTATTTTTCCACTAATAAAAGACAAGAATTCCTTGTCTCTCCAAACATTTTCCACATTTGCCACATTAGATAAGATTTTGAGGGTGGATGTTTTTGCCGTGATGCCGCACACGTGCGACAGAATGGCGACTCCACTAGGGACATTGTGGACTAAGCTTTGTTTTTGTTTGATAATTGTGTTTTGTTTGGTTTGCGTGTTTTCTGTTAATAAGCTTATTTTATTTATTTTCTTACATGCTTTAATTTCTGTACATATATGTCCGTGCATTGTATAAAACTGCATCATGCATCACATGCTTTAATTTTTTGGAAAGTGTCGCACGTCAGAAAATCCACGCGGCATCGGGCTTGGCAACTTTTTCGTCTTCTCGTTTGCTTTGATTACATCGTTGGGAGTCGCCACCTAGTAATTTATTGAAGGCTACTAGGAAACCCGGGTACTGGTCTTATCAGAGATTCGCGGGTAAGGGACTGGTTGTGATTAGGGAAGGTATTAGCACCCCTAACGCACCTTACCTGAGGTAAGCTGCTTCGTAGACTTGATGTGTTAAAGAAGCTTTAAAAATTCTGTTCATTCATCGAATTTTAGAAATACGACTTACATGTAAGTTCATAATTCTTTATCCATGAACAAATCAAAATATTAAATTCTTCATTATTCTTGCAATTTTATCATAAAAAAACATTCGGAAACAAAATACACACACACATTCACTTTCAAGCTTCGTGGACTTGATGTGATTATAAAATTTTAGCCCAATTCTAAGGCTTTGATAAATCAGTTATTAGTTCCCAAAATATATGTAGATACATGTTCTATATTTTTATGGAAAATACAACATGATTTTTATCTGTCCTTTAGATATTTGTGCATATAAATTAAAATATTGAATTCATTTTTTTCTTTTGATTCAATAAGATACATAAAAAAAATATATACAAACACACACATTTCTTTACTGTATTTTTTTTCCTTTTCTTTTCTTTTCTTTTTTCTCTTTTTTTTTTACATTCACAATACAAAATATGAATTCAAAACAAATAAACAAAAATTACATTAAAATTACAATAACAGCCTCAAAACAATCTGGAATTTATGGGGGAACACCTTCTGCAAGCCGGAACAGTGTTCAGTAGGATTTCTAGGGCTGCAAGACAGTGGCGGCGCGTCTTCTCCACGCGCCCCCGCCACTGGCGACGTGTCTTCTCCATGCGCCACCGCCACTGGCAGCGCGTGACGCGAGGGAGAAACTGGAAACAGCAGGATCTCGCTCAGCCTCTCCTCCTCTTCCCTTCTGCACCGTCGGCGACGCCGTGACCTGCAAAATAACAAAAAAAACGCAACAACACAGTCGATTCTCTCCTTTTTAGATCTGTTAAAATATGCTTCTCTCTCCTTCTTCCTCGGCTAGCAGATCTGTTGTGGAGTGTTGAGTGGCTCACCGGCGACTCGAGCGGTCGGTTACCCATTGGACAGGGTAGATCGCCGACCCTTCTTTCTTCTTTGGCTGGCGGTGAGGCAGGTAGAGGATTAAGCAAGGTGAAGAGACCACCTCAAGCTTTGGCTCCTTTCTCCTCTCTTTCTCCTGTGGTCGGCATTGATGGGTCTGTGGATGCTGGAGGAACGGCTGGAGGAGAGGAGCTTGTCCGGTGTGGGAGATGGATGTGCAGCGGTGGCTGACTTCTATGGATGAAGAAGGAGAACAAACCGGCTGTGAGAGGAAAGGATAGAGGGAGTGTTGGCTGTTGTGGAGAGAACCGGCTGAGGGAAAAGGGGGAGGTCTTGGCTGGTCCGTGAGTCTGGTGAGGGGGAGAGTGGCCGGCTGGGAAGGTCTGGTGAGGGGGAGAGTGTTTGGGCTAAGGGAGAAAAAAATCACCCGGGGGGGCGGCGGCTTGAAGAAGATCAGAGGAAGTAGAGGGGCTCTCTGCTTTTCATCCAAAATCAAGGGGGGCAGTGGCTTCCCTGTACAGAAGATCGGTTTAGGGAAAATTTTAGGGTTTTTTTTGTGGTTTGTGTTGCCTCCCTCTTAATTTAATTGCCCCCCCTCTCTTTGTGTGTTGGAGGCCACTATTTATAGGCAAAATATGGCTTGAACCTTAAAATTGGTCCCTCAACTTTCTTTGGTTTACAAAAAAATCCCATCTGGCGATTTCCTTTAATTTTTGTTTAGTTTGATTTGAATTTATACTTTGAAGTGTAGATGAAAAAAAATACAAAAAGAAGAAAAAGAAAAGAAAAGCAAAAAAATATATAGTAAAAGTGAGTGTGTGTGTTTGGGTTTTCATTCATTCATTTATTTATTTATGGATGTGTTTTTTTTTATGATAAAATTGCAAAGAATAAAGAAGAATTTAATATTTTGATTTGCTCACGGTTCAGAATTATTAACTTATACGTAAGTTGTATTTCTAATATCTGATGAAAAGATAAAATTTTTAAAACTTCTTTAACACGTCAAAGCCACGAAGCAGCTTACCTCAGGTAGGGTGCGTTAGGGGTGCTAATACCTTCCCTAACCACAATCAGTCCCTTACCCGTGAATATCTGATAAGACCAGTACACCCGGGTTTTCTAGTAGCCCTCAATTAAATACTAGGTGGCGACTCCAACGAACCAACCAATTCAAGCAAACGTAACAACGGAAAAAATCGCTAGCCGATGCCGCGCGGATTTCAGACGTGCGACAGAATGACGACTCCACTGGGGAAGGTACTGTTTCTGACAATATTGGACTAAGCTTTATGTATTTGATGTGTTTAAGTTTTTGTATTTTTATCTTGTTTTATTTTGTTTTATCCATGCATTTATAGAATTGTCTCATGCATCACATGTTTTTATTTTTTAAAGCACACACAAGCTTCTAGGTTAGGTGGGGAACTAGCGATCTGCCCTAAGACTATTGGTCAGGGTTCAGATGCGTGAAAACCCAACTCATATCTGAGTGTCTGCTTGATGATGGTGGGTAGACGTACCTTAACCATTTCTTGCAACGCCCCTATACTGTCTTTACGAAGATCGTCACTGGGCAGATATGAGACCCTTTTGAGACCAGGTAGAAAACCTATCCATGTTCACATAATGAATAGAACCTGTCCTTAGGTTGTATGTGCTGTCGTTATTTGCATCAGGGCAAACCCTTCTTGAAGCATCTTGAACTCAAGACTTGTGGGTGACACAATGACCGTCACTCAGAAAATTTTCATTGTAGAGTTTGGGCAAAAATCACGATTCTTGTTCCATCATACAAGAGTTACGACCATATTGTCACCCCTCGAAAGGTGAGTTCATCATATAGATTACATGTTCATACATTTGTCATGCATGTACCGGGATGAAAAGTGGGTCCCCTACGAGTCTACAATAATTTTGAACGAAAAAACACGGAAGATGAAGAGGGTGCTCACCATAACGTCCATTTTTAAGAGTTGGAGTTTTTGAAGACAAGTGTGACTCGCCTCTAGCTTACTCGAGCAAATACTGAAAAATAACTCTAGGGAAGTTTCTTCCGACTGATCTATCATCTTTGTTCAAACCCCAACAACGACTTAGCCCAAAGAAATTAGGGGCAAACATGGTCAAGAGCCTCAACACAATTCAACATTTCCATAAAAGCTTTTGTGGGAAAGCTGACCGAAGGGGAATTGCACCACAGTTGCAGAATAGAGCCTGTTCTTGCTCTGTCAAAAAAAAACTACCTCTTTTCGATCATGCCTGCAAAACTTCTTGATTTTTGTTTTTACCCGTTTCAGTCTTGTTGGTAAGCTCATAATTCCACAAGACTTTCCCTATCCAATGAGCCTTTCTTGTTAATAAGATCATGTGTTTTTCCTGTATCCATGACATGCCTTCATTTTTGTTGTTGTTTCATGCAAATAACACATTGAGCATCACCTTTAAACATGAAACCATTGCGCCGAAAATCTTTTGGTGTGTTTCCCTTTTCTTCCTAAACTATGCATGATCGCACATGAGGATTTTTTGGGAATTCAAAGTTTAGTACAAAAACAGAAATCATATTGGTGTTTGTCCAAACAAACGAGTGCTGAAAATTCAAGTGATTCCTTAGAAAGGTGACCATACACCTAGAAAACCTGGAAAAAAAAGAAGAAAAAAAAATAAAACAAAAACACCATGAAGTGACTCCAAAGTTGAGTTTTATTTGAATGAATAATGAGAAATCACGTTGCATACTCGCATGAAAGCAAGGCTTACCGATCCTAAATGCATGAGTTTGGAATGAAGAAAGGCCATCTTTGATAATCTTTTTACAATGCTAAAATATATCCTTTGTAGTCCCCTTTTGAGCCTAGTAATATTTTTTAGAAATAGCCTTGGCTAGGATCATACCCCACACTGGGGGCAAGTGCAAGAGACATAGAAAAAACCTCAATGATTGAAAGTGCCCAAGCAACACTAGGGGGCATAAAAGAAAATTCTCAATCATCAAAGGTGCCCGGACAAAGCTAGGGGGCATGAAGAAAAATCCAAAGGATCCAAAAATTTTGAGCAAAAAAAAAAAAAAAACCAATGCAATGATGCTCAAAATCAAATGAAGAAAACAAAAACAAAAACAAAGAGAAAGAGCCTAAGCCCCAACACTGGGGGGCACGATAGATAATTTTGAAAAGACATTCAAATGACAAAAGGTCAAGAAACAAGCACAAGTGATCCTTAGTCCTGAAATCCCTTAAACACTTTTTGAGCTTGTAAATATCTTATTTCTTCATAACCAATAGCCCAAGCCTATATTACGTGCCTAATCAAGCCCTTTCTGATCAAAGGCAAGCAATCTGGATCGGTAGGCAGTACTTTCTCATGCGAACTAAATCATTATTCATGCAAATAAAATGAATGCTTTCAAGACTGGTTTTTTGAAACTCTCATATTAAATCTTGAACCATTTTGACCAACCAAATGTCACTTCATGTTTTTCACCAAAAGCAAAACAAAAAGTTTTCATCATTTCTGATAACCTCTCCATAGGAATCACTTGATTTTCTTCAGAAAAAGTTTGCTTTGAATCAATGTCAAAATGATTTCTGTGTCTGGAATAGCTTTGAAATTCCAAAATTTCTGCATGAAAACAACTCCTGGCCAAACCTTCCTTCACATAGCCTCATCCCTAAACCCGATTTGAACACTTGAGGGCATGATCAAGCTTGGGGGCAATCGAAAAATGCATGGTAAGGCTGGCTCCATGATTCCTTTTCTAAGAAAAATACCGGGCAAAATTGGCAACCCTTAAGATAAAGGGCGGAGGACAAAGAAGTATGATGACATCAAGTCCTTCCTAGAGGTCAAGATCACAAGATATGACTCGAGTAAGCAAGAGCGAAAAAGCCATCAAAGTTCACTGCCAACATTCCAACTTTTGAGAAAAGAAAGACACCATGAAGAAATGGGGACCTATATTTCTCAGGTAAGTATACATGCATATCAATCATAATGCATTGCTTTCAACATTGTCAGATCGGTGTTTCAACATCATTTCTCAGGTAGTGCATTTTCTAACCCTACCTCATTTCGAGTGCGCCTTTGAGCCACCATCTCTTGGGTAGTGCGTTTTCTAACCCTACCTCATTTCGAGTGCGTTTTTGAGCCCTCACTTCTCAGGTAGTGCGTTTTCTAACCCTACCTCATTTCAAGTGCGCCTTTGAGCCATCATCTCTTAGGTAGTGCATTTGCCAACCCTACCTCCTTTAAAGTGCGCCTTTGTGCCATTTGCTTATCAGGTAGTGCGTTTTATAACCCTACCTCCTTTTGAGTGCGCCTTTGAGCCCTCGCCAATATTTTTCTCGGTAGGTCACCCATTACAACTCGACCAATTCTCCATGTTTTATTTACTTGGGTAGGTCACCCATTACAATGAGGCCATTCTTCCACTTGGGTAGGTCACCCATTACAATGAGACCACTCTTTCCTTTTTCTTTGGGTAGGTCACCCATAACAATGAGACCGCACTTCATATTTTTCCATCTTCCATCTAGGTAGGTCACCCATCACAACGAGACCGCTTTTCATATTCTTTCCACCTGGGTAGGTCACCCATTACAATAGACCACTTTTTATACATTTTTTGGTTCTAGTTGAATGAGGTCGCCAGATGGGATCTCATGTAGCTTTGGTTAAAGGGAATCGTCAGATGGGATTTCAGGTTGACCGAGCTACACATTTTTTTAGTTCCAGTTGAATGAGGTTGCCAGATGGGATCTCAGGTGGCTTTGGTTAAAGGGAATCACCAGATGGGATTTCAGGTTGACCGAGACACACATATTTTTTTAGTTTCAGTTGAATGAGGTCGTCAGATGGGATCTCAGGTGGCTTTGGTTAAAGGGAATCGCCAGATGGGATTTCAGGTTGACCGAGCTGCACACATTTTTTTAGTTCCAGTTGAAGGAGGTCGCCAGATGGGATCTCAGGTGGCTTTGGTTAAAGGAAATCGCCAGATGGGATTTCAGGTTGACCGAGCTACACATATTTTTTTAGTTCCAGTTGAATGAGGTCGCCAGATGGGATCTCAGATAGCTTTGGTTAAAGGGAATCGCCAGATGGGATTTCAGGTTGACCGAGCTCCACATATTTTTTAGTTCCAGTTGAATGAGGTCGCCAGATGGGATCTCATGTGGCTTTGGTTAAAGGGAATCTCCATATGGGATTTCAGGTTGACCGAGCTACGCACATTCTTTGGTTTTGGTTAGGGGGGTCGCTGGATGGGATCTCAGGTTAAAAAAAAAAAAGGGAAGTAAGGTCCTTAGATGAGTGGAGCACTCAGCAAGTTAAGAAGACAAGAAGGCAAGTTTTCTTTACAAAGCTTACTATGCAAAGCATTGAGGAGTTTTGCTTCGTAAGCATTGTAAAGAGGGGGCATCTGTTGCTACCCAATTTTTGACCCATGTTTTGATAAATTTTCAGAAAAATCCAAAAATAGCGAAAAACATTGAAAATCCAAAAAATACATTTTTAATACATTTGCATCGTTTTTAGCATTTTCATCATCGTCTAAAAAGAATTTAAATTTTCAAAGGTCTTTCGAACGCATTCAAATTTTCACGCGTCAATTTTAAAATTATTGATTTTTCTCATTGAGTCGACATTGATATTGCTCGTTTTTGAAAAATACAAAAAAATTAAGAAAAATTAAATTTACAAAAAGAAAGAAGTTGAGGGACCAAGTTTGAAAACCTAGCGATATTTTTGCCTATAAATACTGGTCTTCAACACACAAAAAAGAGGAGGGCAATTTTAAAACATAATAGAAAAAACCACAAAAAAAACCCTAAACCACAAAAAAACCCTAAAAACCTAACTCTTTCTGCCCACTCACCCAAGCAGTCGCCGTCCCCCGGGGTCCTTGGCTTTTGCTCTCCCAGAACTAGAACTAGAGAGCCAAGGACCCCCGGCCATTTGAAATCAGTCCTTCTCCCCCTTTGGCCGCTCATCCTTTGGAAACCAGAGCCAACCTGCCTCTCCACAGCTGCCCAACGCCTCCTTTCTTCCACAGCCATCCCCACCTTCACCAGCCACACACCAGGTCTTCCCTCTCTCAGCCGACTTCCTCTCCTCCCCCACGACCGAACACGGCCGCAGCCAACACACGGCCGCCCACAGAGTCATCAGCGCCGGCCTCCACCAAGCCACACAGCAGCAGCCGATCCCCTCCACCACCAGCTTGGGAGACGCCATCCTCACCTTCCCAGCAGGAGTCCCCTTCACAGCCTCCTCCCACCGAAGAACCCAGCGACGGCCGATAGCAGCAGCGCCCACAGACGCCGTCCCCTTCCTCATCCATCGGCTCTCCTTTGCACAGACCGGCATCCAGCAGCAGTCCCCGCTGTCTTCTTCATCTCCTCCCACCAGTCTTGCAGCGGCGGCTCCTTCCCATCACACCAACGTCAGCCATGGCAGCACCGCCCGATCTGCCACCCGAAGCAGAGGAGAAGAAGACGAAACCCATGACAAACTGACCCGCAGTGAAGCAGACCCGAAGAAGGAGAAGGGAGAAATGCAGATCTAAAAAAAACAAAGAAAGAAAAAGCTAAAATCAACTGTTTGTGGCCCTTTTTTTGTGTTTCTTGTTACAGGTAGAGGTAGCAGTCACCGCCGGCGAGGAAGAAGAGAGGAAGACGACCCCGATCCACTGGTTCTGCCACCTTCATCAGCGGCGGCGCGTGAATCCACGCGTCGCCAGTGGCGGTGGCGCGTGGAACAATGCGCCGCCATTGTTCCTAGTGTCCGTGAGGCTTCACAGAAACGTTCCCAGCAATTCCAGGATTTTTTTTAGGGGCTGTTTTTGTAATTTTCAAAGTGTAATGTAATTTTTGGTCCACAAGGTCCCCAGTGGAGTCGCCATTCTGTCTCACGTGTGCGGCGTTGCGGCGATCGTCCACCCTCAAATGTATGGATATATAACTGGTAAATGTGGGGAGACAAGGAATTCTTTGTCTCTTAGCGGTAAAAAATGGTGTGGGAGTCGCCACCTAGTATTTTGGTCACTAGGAACCCTAACTGGTCTCAAAGATTGGGCACGGAGACTGGTTGCGTAAAGGGAAGGTATTAACACCCCAAATACGCCCTACCTAAAGTAAGCTGCATTGTTTTATTGTCTGATAAAAATATTCTGAGGTCTTTCTCATGTTAGTCCGTTTAGGGTTCAAGAAAAGCCCTCCTCAGTAAGGAGGTTCTTATCTTATGGGGTAAGAATCTAACCGGTCTAATGTCTATAAAAGAACCACCTTTTTAAAATCGAGAATACGTTTTACGTATAAATTCGTAATCCCAGACATTAAAACAAAACAAAAATATTTTTTTGATTTTTTTGAAATATTGGCCAAGTTCTCATGACTTTAATAAACTGGTTATTAAAGCCGAAATGCATGCTAAAATATAATATATTTTTTTTTGAAGTTTTCTATTTTGTATAAAAATACAATATGATTCTTTTTAGCTTTGAGAGACTTAGCCGTATGCATGAAAACAAAAGTTTTTTTTTTGAAACCGGGTGTTTTTAATACTGGATTTGTATTTTTATGATATAAAAATACAGACCAATCTTAGTCTAAATGATGAAAGAATCCATAGGAAAATCACAAATTAAAAAAATAGATATAATTAAAAAAAACAAAAAAAAAGAAATAATAATAATAATAATAAAAAGGACTGGGCTGGGCCTGTATTAGCCCAGCCACAAGGCTGGACTCAGCCTTTAGTTAATAGGGCTGGACTCAGCCCAGCCGCGTGGGCTGGGCTGATGTTCCAGCCCATCTGAAACAAAAAGGGGCTGGACTCAGCCCAGCCGCACGGGCTGGGCTGATGTTCCAGCCCGAAACAAAAAGGGGCTGGACTCAGCCCAACCGCGTGGGCTGTGATGTTCCAGCCCACCAGAGAAGGGAAGAAACCCCTGACTGGTTACTGTGCGTGAGCACAGTAACCAGTTAATTAATTAGCCGGTCACTGTGCGCATGCACAGTAACCGCCTAATTATTTTCTTCTTGCATGCAGAGGCGGCTAGGGGAGAAGAAGAATTACCTGAGGCGGAGATCTCGGGCGGTTGAGCTGGCGATGACGGTGGCTGTTCTCGGTGGTGATGACGGTGAGACCCAGTGACGGCAGCGGCGCTTCTTCTCCACGGTGCAGTGACACCAGTCGGCGTTTCCTTCCCCGCTGGTTTATCCCTTCTGTTCTTTTTCTCTCTTCTCCCTGTCTGTCTCTCTCAATTTCCCAGCCGATATTCCCCTGTTTTTTGTGTTTCTCAGTTTTAGTCGTTTCGCTCTCTACCCAGTCGGTTTCTCTCTCTCAGTTTCCCCCCTTTTTCTGCCGTCTTCTCTCTTTTCTCTTCCTTTTTCCCTTTTCCTCTCCCATTTCTTCTTGCACTCGGACGGTATTTATAGGGGCAGGGGGAGCTGGAATGACCCTGCCCCATCCCATCGCTGCGCATGGGGTGGGAAGCCGCCGCTCTACCTTGTCACAGCACCAGCCAATGGGGACGTCGCTTGCAGGACACGGCCTCTCTGTCTTCTCATCATGAGGAGCTGCAGGTGGCGTCCTGTAAAACAAAACTTCCCTTCCCCTGCTGCACGTCCAGGGGAAGAAGAAGAAGAAACAGTGCCGCCTAAAAACGACACCGTTTCATCTCTTTTTTTTTTTCAACGCATGAAACGGCATCGTTTTGCCCAAAACGCGCTGTTTCATTTAAATGAAAACTGGCGCCAAAGTGCCAGATTTCACGTCAGTCCTTCCTTTTGCGCGCGTTTTGCATTTTGGTCCTTGGTCTCGGATTTCTTCAATTAAATCTCTAATTGGCCATCAAACTTCAATATTTATGCAATTAAGCCCCTGATTTGACCAAATTAACTTTCAAAAATTATACTTTGACTCCAGAACCGTAATTTCTTCCAATTAAAGCCTAAATTGACTTAAAAATCAATTTTTCTTGCAATTAAACCCTCAATAAATTTAATTAAACCTTCAATAAATTCAATTGAGTCCACCAACATCTAATCTTGGACTTTTCTTCCTCAAAATTGAATTTTCTTTGTCAACAGGGCTATCATCAGTCAATAAAATACTGCCAAATTATAATTTTTGTGCTCCTGAACCAAATTTTGACCGTTTTCTGAGCGTTCTGGCAGCCTCTTTTCACTGTTATATTTTTTTATATATATATTTTTTTATTTTTTATTTTATTTTATTCTATTTTTTTATTATTATTTTTTATTATTTTCTCTCTTCTTATGCGAGGACCCAAAAATGGGTTACAACAGATGCCCCCTCTTTACAATACTTACGGAGCAAAGACTTTGCAAAGTAAGTTTTGTAAAGATAAACAAAAGTTAACTTCCAAAACTGATCTTCTCACAACTTAGTTGACCTGAAACTCTACCTTTACAACAATCCTCTTCAACCAGAGCCAAAGTCTACTTGGTGAGGCTAAACTGAGATCCCTTCACCGATCTCCTCTAACCAGAACCAAAATTCATGTGTGGTGGGGCTAAACTGAGATCCCTTCGCCGATCCCCTTCAACCAGAACCAAAATCTCTTCGTGGCTAGGCTAAACTGAAATCCCTCTGCTGATCTCCTTCAACCAGAACCAAAATCCTTTGCAGTTAGGCTGAACTGAGATCCCTTTTAACCAGAACCAAAATCTGCATATGGTTAAGCTAAACTGAGATCCCTTCGCCAATCCTCTTTAACCAGAACCAAAATCTGTATGTGGTTAGGCTGAACTGAGATCCCTTCGCTGATCCCCTTCAACCAGAACCAAAATCCTTTGCAGTTAGGCTAAACTGAGGTCCCTTCGCCGATCCCCTTTAACCAAAACCAAAGTCTCTTCGTGGCTAGGCTAAACTAAGATCCCTTCGCCGATCCCCTTTAACCAGAGCCAAAATCTTTGTGGTTGGGCTGAACTGAGATCCCTTCGCCGATCCCCTTCAACCAGAACCAAAATCCTTTGCAGTTAGGCTAAACTAAGATCCCTTCGCCGATCCCCTTTAACCAGAACCAAAGTCTGTGTGTGGTTAAGCTAAATTGAGATCCCTTCACCGATCCCCTTTAACTAGAACCAAAATCTGTGTGGTTAAGCTGAACTGAGATCCCTTCGCCGATCCCCTTCAACCAGAACCATAATCCTTTGCAGTTAGGTTAAACTGAGATCCCTTCGCCGATCCCCTTTAACCATAACCAAAGTCTCTTCATGGCTAGGCTAAACTGAGATCCCTTCGCCGATCCCCTTTAACCAGAACCAAAAAACCTGTGTGGTTAGGATAGACTGAGATTCCTTTCGCCAATCCCCTCTAACCAGAACCAAAACTCCTATGTGTGGTTAGGATAGACTGAGATTCCTTTCGCCAATCCCCTCTAACCAGAACCAAAACTCCTGTGTGGTTAGGATAGACTGAGATTCCTTTCGCCAATCCCCTCTAACCAGAACCAAAACTCCTATGTGGTTAGGATAGACTGAGATTCCTTTCGCCAATCCCCTCTAACCAGAACCAAAATCCTTTGCAGTTAGGCTAAACTGAGATCCCTTCGCCGATCCCCTTTAACCAGAACCAAAGTCTTTGTGTGGTTAGGCTAAACTGAGATCCCTTCGCCGATCCCCTTTAACCAGAACCAAAAAACCTGTGTGGTTAGGATAGACTGAGATTCCTTTCGCCAATCCCCTCTAACCAGAATCAAAACTCCTATGTGTGGTTAGGATAAACTGAGATTCCGTTCGCCAATCCCCTCTAACCAGAACCAAAACTTCTATGTGTGGTACCAAAACTCCTTTGTGTGGTTAGGATAGACTGAGATTCCTTTCGCCAATCCCCTCTAACCAGAACCAAAACTCCTATGTGGTTAGGATAGACTGAGATTCCTTTCGCCAATCTCCTCTAACCAGAACCAAAATCCTTTGCAATTAGGCTAAACTGAGATCCCTTCGCCGATCCCCTGTAACCAGAACCAAAAAACCTGTGTGGTTAGGATAGACTGAGATTTCTTTCGCCAATCCCCTCTAACCAGAACCAAAATCCTTTGTAGTTAGGCTAAACTGAGATCCCTTCGCCGATCTCCTTTAACCAGAACCAAAGTCTCTGTGTAGTTAGGCTAAACTGAGATCCCTTTTGCCGATCCCCTTTAACTAGAACCAAAGCCTGTGTGTAGCTCGGTCAACCTGGAATCCCATTTGGCGACTCCCTTCAACCAAAGCTAAAATCTTCATGTGGTGGTGAAACTGAGATCCCTTCTAGCAATCCCCTATAACAAAAAATGTTTCTTCTTCACGATGATAGGGTTTGAATTGGAGACTCTTCTTCGTTGATCTTCTTATTTCTTTGAGATTTCCCTAATGTTAGGGTTTATCTCATCTTCCTCTCGTTTCCAGGGTCAAAACCATGATTCTTTTTTTTTCATCAACTTAATGATTCTTTTTTTTTGGTCCCCAATCTTGCTGGACTACATTGAGGATTTTTCCTACAACAAATAAAAAATGTATGCAATGTTTTGATGTTAGATGACATGCATGCATCCTTACCTGATTTGAAATATAGGTCCCCCCCTCTTCGATGTTCCATCATCACAGGGTGCCTTTGTTTGTTATTCAAAGCTTTCTTTATTCTTTCAATGCACTGGCTCATTCGTGTGCTAGCCTTCCACTTAGATGTAAGTGCAGTGCCTATCATGGGTCGTCCATGATGATTACTGCTCTTGTTGCTTCTCAAGCTTGACCATGCTTCCATGTGTGATGTAGCTCACTTCATCCATCTCCTAGATTCTCTCCAGAATTGCCCTTTGATTGGTTGTGCATGCCAACGCCCATTAAAATTGTCAATCAATCATGAACTTGCCTCTAGTTGAAACAGTACTCTTCAAGTACATGTTATCATCAGCCTTCTTGGAAATCATCCAGTCGTCCAGACATGCATCTCATAGCTTGCAGTATAAAGGCTCATGGTTGTATGCTCAGTGCTCTTCTCAATAGATTCCCTTCAACTCTTCTAATCATATTGTGAAAAGAAATGTCTCGGCCTCATCAATGATGCTGTTTTTATCACTCATACTCATGCGGTGAAGTGCTCATCTGGCTTCAAAACAAATTGTCCCACAGTCAGTCTTCGAGGTGGGTGCCTTTCCAACATTCATTCAATGCAGTTGTGTGATAACATCTATCGATAACCATGTTTCAAAGGATGACAATATGAGATTGTCCTTCAAGTGCATCATTGTTCCACAGTCAGTTTTGGTGGTGTTATGTATCTTTTCGCCATTCAATTACATTCATTCGTGTATCCTCATCAATCGCTAGCCATGTTTCAAAAGATGATGATATGAAAGTGTCCTTCATGTACATCCTTGTTTCTTCATTGCTGACAGGGTTCACTAGAGCATGACTATTTTGGATCGACATTGCCCCCAGTACGATCTGCATGTGCTCGTTCATTGATTATCTTTCTTTGAACATCATTGTCTTCAGTTCACTGATTCATCATTTAATCATCTTTCATTGCCCCATTGCTGATCTGAATACTGCTTGTTTTTCCTTTCTAGGGTCTACTGTATTGCCCTTAGTTGCTCAACTTCTCAAGGAGTGTCGAGGACTTCAATGTCATTTCTATCAAGGATTTCGGAGACTCAATTGATGTTCTTTTGTGTCTGAAAATCTTCCTTGTTTTGGAATCAACTCGTATTTGAAAGATCATGTCTATTCAAAGTCTAGTTTGTTGAAATGAAATCAGAGATGTCCTTTTTTTGAAAAGAGCTTTTGAAAATCAAGCTTTTTTGATCAAAGACCCAACACATGTTATTCGAAATATACAGTCCTTTGATTGTCATGCATTTTGAAAACAGAAATTGACCCGTTGTAAGATTAAAATGGCTTTTTCCATGGTTCTTTGTATCAATTTGAATCCTTGATATTGGGTATATCATATGATAGTCTATGATGAGGTGACCTTTGCGTGAATTTCAAAAGCAAGGCACCCAAGTCAACACTTAGGCTTTATCAAGAAAGGTTATTTCTTTTCTTAGCACTTATTTTATCAGCATGCATAATAACCAATAGCTTAATTCATGAAGTCACGACCCTTATGGAAAAGCTCTTCAAGTTTTGAGAGCACCATTTATCGGTTCAAATTGCTTGCTTGATTAAAAAGGGCTTTTAAAAGCACGTAATGTAGGTTATGGTTCATGGCTATGAAAGAAAGGAATTTCACATGCTCAAATGGTGTTTGAGGGTTTCAAAGACCCAGGATCAACATCAACTATTCACCAACTTGTTTTCTATTGTTGTCTTTGTAGAGGAAACGACATATAACCTTGTTAATCTCAAAGATCAGACTTCTCTTAACATAAGTCATAATGCAAATCCACCTTTCCTTAATGAATAACCAACCTTAATCATCTGATAACATCATAGGCTTGATAATGGAAACCAAAAGTCATGTTTATAGCTTAGTCTTTTTTCTGGTATTGACTTTTGTTGTGCCTTTCCTTGATTGAAATTTCTTTTGCCCTTCCTAGACTTGATAGGCGTTCTCCTTCCTTTATCTTTGACTTGCCTTTAAACGAAGGCAATTTCAACTTCTTCTTTTTTTCAATTCTTTTTTTTTCTTTTTTTTGTTTTCTCATAGCCTTCCTCAAAATTTCTTATATGCCCCCAGTCTATGTGTTTTCTTTTAGCCCTCTCTCAATCATTGGACTTTTGTTCTAAGCCTTCCCCTTTATCCATTAATTATATCAATGTCTCCAACATATCTCTCATCTGCCCCCAATGTGGGGTGCGATCCAAGTCAGGGTTTTTATGAAAAGAATATTCTATCCAGCTCAAAATGGGACTACAAGGGATATAATCTTTAGAAAGTGAAGGGATATCAAAGATGGCCTTTTCTCATTTCAAGCAAGGTCGGTTAGAACCGATAAATTTTGACCTCATCCAGTGTAATGATTGGGACTTGTAAGAATCATGATTCACGAGTCCATAACTACCGAATCCACTACATGTTATTATGCATACTGCTAAAACTTAGCTATATGATGTGTGGCTCAGTTTCAGGAGGTATGGGTTCAAAATTGTTTGATCACCTCATGTCATTTTCAAGCATCGAGTCATTTCTATAATCAAAACACTTTTAATCTTCATGATTGATTAACCTTCATCGCATGTTGGAGTTTGATCAAAATATTTTGTCAGAATAAAATGCTAAACATCCTTTGATTTCAAAACAACAAAGAGACAAAAATAAGACATGTTTCGGTAAATTTTCTTACAATCCAATCCTCCATAAATTCAATTAAACCTTAAATAAAATTTAAATGAGTCCATAAACATCTGATTTTGGACTTTTCTTCCTCAAATTGAATTTTTCTTATCAACAGGGCTCTCACTGTCAAATTTCAACCTTTTGTATTTTTGAATCTCCTCAACCAATTTCGGCGTTTTTTCGGCATTCCAGCATCCTTTTCTCGCTCCTATTATTTTTTTGATATTCTTTTGTATTTTCTCGTTTTTTTGTGGGAACCCAAAAATTGGTAACAACAGATGCCCCCTCTTTACAATGCTTACGGAGCAAAGACTTTGCGTAGTAAGTTTTGTAAAGATAAACAAAACTGAACTTTCAATCTTGATCTTCTTAAAACTGGGTTGATCTGAAATTCTATCTTTACCGCAATCTGGTTTCAACCAGGAACTTGATTATCTTGAGAACTTGATCTTGGCGCCCCTATAAATTGAGTCTTCTTCTTCTTTCTTTCTTTCTTTCTTTCTCCTTCTCCTTCTCCTTCTCCTTCTCCTTCTCCTTCTCCTTCTTCTTCTTCTTCTTCTTTCTTTCTTTCTTTCTTTCTTTCTTTCTTATTTTTTTTTTTGAAATCTCTTGTGGCGACTTTCTTTAAACAAAGCTAAAATCCTTTATGCGGTTGAGCTAACCTGAGATCCCATCCGGCAATCCCCTTTAACCAAGAATCAATATCTATGTGGTTGGGCTAACCTGAGATCCTGTCCGGCGATCCCCTTTAACCAGAACCAAAGTCTGCGTGGTTGGGCTAACCTGAGATCCCGTCCAGCAATCCCCTTTAACCATAACCAAAGTCTGCGTGGTTGGGCTAACCTGAGATCCCGTCTGTCAATCCCCTTTAACCAGAACCAAAATCTGCGTGGATGGGCTAACCTAAGATCCCGTCCGGCGATCCCTTTTAACCAGAACCAATATCCTGTGTGTGCTTGGGCTAACCTGAGATCCCGTCCGGCGATCCCCTTTAACCAGAACCAAAATCTGCGTGGTTGGGCTAACCTGAGATCCCGTCCAGCGATCCCCTTTAACCAAGAACCAATATCTGTGTGGTTGGGCTAACCTAAGATCCCGTCCGTCGATCCCCTTTAACCAGAACCAATATCCTGTGTGTGGTTGGGCTAACCTGAGATCCCGTCCGGCGATCCCCTTTAACCAGAACCAAAATCTGAGTGGTTGGGCTAACCTGAGATCCCGTCCGGCGATCCCCTTTAACCAGAACCAAGTCTGGCGATCCCTTTTAACCAGAACCAATATCCTGTGTGTGGTTGGGCTAACCTGAGATCCCATTCGGCGATCCGCTTTAACCAGAACCAAAATCTGTATGTTCTTCCTGATGGCAGGGTTTAAACTTTGTTCTCTTGTTTTGAGAATTTTCTAATGGTAAGGTTCTTCTCATTTTTCTTCTTGATGATAAGGTTTGATCAAACTTTTCACTTGATGCTTTCTTTCTTTTCTTTTTTTTTTGTGATTTTACAGGACTGCCATCTGTCCTTCCTAATTGCAGGGTTGACATGGAATGAAAATCACCGACTGATGCCGCGCGGGTGACGTGGGACAATCATTATATTCATTTAAAAAATGCTATAAAAAAATATTTCTTTTCTACAAACATCTCACTTTTTATATGTATAAATTTGCTGCTCTAAAAAAACATCATTAAAGTATCTTTACTCAATAATAAGCCGGACTTACTAATTACTCCAATCTGCTACACCCTCCAATCTGCTGTTTTCCTTCTGGAGAGAAAAAGGGCAATCACTTGTCCATGTTTCTGAAATTCCTTCTTCAAATCTCTATAGGTCAGCTATGTGATCGTTCAAAGTAGAATTTGAGAGCCATTTCTGGGTTATGAGTCGTTGTGTGATGGTATTGGAAAGGATTAGAGAGGGATATGGGTGGGTTCTTTTGAATGCTTTAGATAGTAGGCTGTAGATAGTAGGCTTTAAAAAGAAGAAGACGAAGAAGAGCTGGAATTTTAAAGATGGTTCTAAGCTTTTGTAAAGGTTGTGATGGCTAAGATTAAAGGATATTAACAGAAGCTGGTTGAGGTTTGAGCGGTTTGAGGGTAGGACGTTGGCAGGTAGGAAGAAATAAAAAAAGAAAAGTTTTGATTCTCTAATGGTCATTTAGTCGAACACATGGAGGGTGTGTCGAAAGAATGGAAGAGGAGAGACTGGGTTACCTTTTATGAAGAACAAAAACACTGGATATGGACATCCACTGTGATTTTTAAGTTACCTTATAGCCTTTCTCTTCTAAATCGTACAAAGATGTTCAAGAAATGATATGTGATTTTCTGTCTCAATTTCAGATGCTGCATGGATGCCATCGATCAACTACCCGCCGAGTACTTGAAAGTTCTTTACAGAGCTCTTCTGAATCTTTTCAGTGAAACTGACAGTGATATGGGAGAGCAAGGACGATCCTATGCCTCATATTACGAGAAGGAGGCAGTAAGAATATTTCTCCAGGTTCATGCATTCTTTTTCTATTTTTAGCAAAATACATTCTTTTTTATTTGTATGCTATTAGTTCAAAGAATTATTGGCGAGAGGCTACCAAGTGGAGGCGCAGGGGGCAGATGAAGGCCATGTCCCACCATTTGACATGGTGGGCCATGAGGTATGATATTTAAATCCCTAAAAAATAAATAAATTATTAGATACATTGATAATTGAATTCGCATTTACCATATAAATATAGAACCTATTATGAAAAGTATTCACAAATTCTATCTTTCAGTTAACTCGTATAGTTCAACAATATTAACGATAAACTTAAACAGGCGGTTATTTTACTATACATTATCTTACAAAACATTATTTATTTTAATAATATTTTTTAAAATATATATATATATATATATATTTTAATTTCATATTTTAATATATAGTTTATTAGAGATTGAATTTCACTAAACACTATTTATTTCAATAGAGTTTGACGAGTTAACTCTAATTTTTTATTTTAGTTTTTTTTCTAATTAGAATTTTTTTTGATGAAGCCTATTTCCTATCATGAGTCTCGGACAAGAAAGCAATTGAAGAGATACAAAAGATGGTCGTAAATGGATGGAAGGAAATCAATGAAGATTGCGTGAGGCCACCTAATGCTTCAATGCTTCTCCTTCGACATATTGTTAACCTTGCTGGAGTTACCGATGTTATATATGGGGATGACGCCGACGCCTACACAATCCCATTAAGTTTAAAAGATTATGTCACTTTATTATATGACAGCAGTTATACACTCCTCTAACATGCATTACATGATTTATTCTGTTGCTAACGAACTCTAACAACTTCTTAACACGTGTATCAATGTCGACTGCCAGCTAGCATTTGAACCGTCACTGAAACTGTAACAATGAAGCTGTAACAATACTCCCTCCTTAAATGCATTCTGATCCACAAGAACGCTCATTTATTCCAGCCATGAGCTGCGTATTGTACTCTGGAAATTGCTTTTGAAGTTCTTCAAGATCCTCCCTAGGAAATTGCATCTTCTGGAAAGAGATTGGACCACTGAATCAAACCTACTATCACTGCCTAGTTGCCTTTCCTCGTCAATTTCCTACCCAGCACAGCTACCAGAACGATTTGCATTCTTCCTTCTTTATCTCACACCGGCAATCTAGAAGATATTACTGCTTCGTCTCCAATCTTCTTTTTAAGTAAGGATGCACTAAGCTTCCCTCCGGTAACCTTAACTCATAAGCCACGTTCCCAATCTTTTCGCTAATTTGGTAATTAAGGACCATAATACCTGGGGTTAAGCTTAAGATTCTTCCCCAATGCAATACTGTTTTGTCTATAAGGTTGAAGCAGGAAAACCCAATCACTCTTTGAGAATTCCCTTTCAGTTCTGTTTCTGTCTGCCATTTGCTTCATCTTGTGCCTCTACTACAACTACTGGGGTAGGTTCTTGAGTAATCCATTCTCTCCAGGGAGGAGCATAGCCATAAAGAGCTTGAAAATGACTCATTCTCAAGGCTAGGTGATGACTGGAATTATACCATCACTATGCAAAAGATAACCAATGATACCATCACTATGGATGATGCATAGTTATATATGGAAGATATGTTTCTAAGCACTGGTTCACCCTTTCAAATTGACCATCCATTTGTGGGTAATAGGTCGTCCTCATCATCAATCGAACCCCTAACTTTTTGAACAATTCCTTCCAAAATATACCGTTGAAGACCTTGTCCCTATCCGTGACAATAGTTGCAGGCAACCATGGAACTTGTAAAAGTAATATAAAAACAACTGTGCAATATCTTGTGCTATGAAGGGATGAGCTAGCGCAATGAAATGCCCATATTTAGTGAGCCTACCAACCACCACCATAATAGCATTTCTTCATTCTGACCTTGGTAATCCTTACATAGCATGACATTTTCATTAGCCACAATCACTGCTAACTATGTGGTTTTACCAGTAAGAATATTCAACTTCTTAATCATACTTTCATCAATAAAACTATGCACACTACCACTATCTATTAGGATTACATGGTCTCTTCCCTGACAATCTCCTTTAATCCTGATAGTATTGTAGGTGCCACTATCAGCTAGGGAATTTAATGATAGCCCAAATTCATTATCTTGTTAATCTCTGTATCTCCATCTTGCATTGTTTCTTCTAGTTCCATCATACCTTCGTTCTCTTCTTCCTCTATTCCCTCTATCATGTGTAAGCCTTTAGCATTGCATCTGTGCCTCGACATATACTTATCACCACACTTAAAGCACTGGCTAAGTCTTTTTCTTTGTTCGAACAAACTATCTCGAATTGGCTTCACACCTTTAGTCCTGGATTGACTAAAAGTTTTGGCTGGAACATTACTTGTTATTCTCCCACTGTTGAATGGAGTGTTGATTCGTTGTAGCGATTTGGTCTTCTTGGTTAATGCATTGTTAGATTCTTCTTACCATCTAGCCTGTTCAAATGCCATTAACACATTTAATAATTTCAAGATCTTCAACATTGGCTTGATACATTCTTCAGCCCACTAATGAAGCTAGAGACACAGTATGACTCTGGTAATGATAGATTAAGAGTAGTCATCAATGATTTCAATTCTTTAAACCTTTCTACATAATCATCCACGCTTCTGTCTTGTACTAGTTTGTTGAATTCCTCAACATTGTCATCTCTACTACCAAACCTTCTGCTAATAGACTAAGAAAATTCTTCCTAACTAATCAATGACTCATTCCCTCTTATTAGCCCCTCAAACCAAACATCTGCCCTTCCTTCCAGATAATATGAGACCAATTCTACCCACCGATGTACAAGTACCGAATTGATCTTGAAATATTTTCTATATTTCCTCAACCATCCGCGAGGATCCCCCCTCCCTCGTGAAAATTGGCAGTTCTACTCCAGGTAGTGGTATGTTATATCTTGTCCTACTTTGTTCTTATCCTATCACCTGATCTCCTTTATACTGATTCTTGTTTCCTAGTGATATGCCTCCATACAAGGTATTCATCCCTGCTTCTCTACCAATTCTAGTGTAGCCAGAACACCTTTTGAATTAGCTCCAGTCTCCTTTCTCGCTATTTGATCAGCGAAGAAATTTTGGAACTGTGAGAACAATGATTCCATCTGTATAACCAACTGATTAATCTTCTTACCTTGCTCCAGCCAACGTTCTTTACTTTCTTCCATAGATTTTTTTTTCCATTTTAAGTGATGGTTTTGTAGCTGATTATCAAACTTTTTGCAGTGTTCTTCAACTACCTTCAGTTTATTATTCTCCACCATGGTTTAGTGAATTGCACGGCCAATTGTTATCGTAGTGCAGGCTCTGATACCAATTGTTAAGCTTGGCTTAACAAGTAAGCAGAAGAGAAGGATAACAGGGGAAAGAGAAGAATGAGACGGAGAAATTAAAGAAGAAATGGTTCTGTGTATTCTTGCGTGCCTTTATGTAATCCTGACAGCGGTTATATACTCCTCTAACATGCATGACACGATTTATTTTGTTGCTAACTAACTCTAACAACTTCTTAGCACGTGTATCAATGCCTACTGCCAGCTAGCATTTGAACCATCACTGAAACTTCAACAATGAAGTTGTAACATCAACATATA
>Ga0325404_1000898_pt1 | contig 30536 bp, 19 predicted proteins | sample PopdelMetagenome_18_FD_205664 | JGI IMG/M metagenome (GOLD analysis project Ga0325404, IMG submission 205664) | Populus deltoides microbial communities from Bellville, Georgia, United States - Xylem-Control-R1 | ecosystem: Host-associated > Plants > Phyllosphere > Stem > Wood/Secondary xylem...
TTGCACACTCCACCACAAATGCATCACGACCACTCAACTAACACAACCACCAAACTTCAGTGACATGACAACATTTCAGGAATGAAAGGCTAGTTTATTTTTAAGGGATTTTACCTTGCTGGCTGCTGCAGCCAATGCAAACTAAGAGATAAATCATATGGCATACAAGAATAAATTAATTTTGATATCGAAATCAGACCAGATGATTTATAAATTCAGACCTCAAATCACAAGGAGTGATCTCAAATGATGTCACATGTCGCCTACAATTCTGCACTTCACTGCATCCGTCTTGCATAAGTTTCTGAAATCATGTTCCCCCATAAATTTCTTACCTGCACTCTTCCATAACCAAGGGTAACATGAAAAATGGGGATAGAATTAATGTTGAGCACTTTTGCTGCATAGCAAAGCATAAAATTAGATGCGTTACATGTTAAGTCCAAAAAAGAAAAAAGAAAACTAACAATAAAAGAACTGCATGCCAAGAGATTCAAATTGTCACCCCAAAAGTGACATTTATTTATATTCCCTGCTCAATCAGCTGAACCTGCACTTCACAATAAGATGACTGATTATGCAAACACATTATAGTTAATAAGTTCTAATTAGTAAAGCTTTATTAAGCATTTAGAAGGACCTTGCACCGAAGTCACTTGGAACAGGACACCAGCCCACAATTCGATGTCCTTTGGAAGGACTCCATTCAACATTCTCTCATAACCAATTTCCCCTTCTAAGAAAAAGAAAAAGGAATAGCAATAGCGTAAGTTAAAACAAGGAATACGAATTAATTTCACTATAAAAAATTTATCTTGGAATATTCTCCCATTCAGCTTGATAGGTGTGTAACTTGTAATCAAAGATATGATGGCATAAATATACTTACTAATTAGAGGGAGGATTATAACAATAAAAAAATAATTAAAAATAGAAGTTCCAAGTCTCATCTAAAAGGAGGGACATTACAGGTAAATAAACCTCAGTGATCCATCCAATAACAAAATAATTAAAAATTGAAGTTCCAAGTTTCACAACAGAGTTCCAAGTTTCAACTAAAACGAGGGACATTACAAGTAAATAGAGCTCGGTGATCCATCCAAAAATATGAAACCGGGCCGACCATGAACGTTTGTTTTGTGCATCAACATCCTTGAGTTTGGATCGTAAATACAGTGCAATCACCTGCATCAAACATTAGCCATTTTCTCAGTTTTCAAATGTAAAGGATGAAGATGCTTAAAAAACTGTCGCCTATATACTAATATGTGGACCATCAACCACGGAAATAATGGGAGGCGCCTCTTCACAGTTGATTTTCTTTTTGTTGATCCATTTGGATTTCCTTTAATTTTTTTCCTTCTTTGCATCGGGGGAGGGATGGGGGGAGTTGAAAATGGAGGAAGAAGGACGTATATGCTAAGATGAGGAACTATGGAAAACAAAAGGTTTTATGATGAACGATTATAAAAAAAATGCAGATAAAAGAGGAGTATTAGCATGACTTGTTCATTTTGGATGGCTATTCTCATAAGTAGGTGCTCATCCAGATCAGAAGGAAGATATATGAACAATTTCCATTTCAACCTGACTGATTCTCAAGGCAGGGCACAAACAACTGGACCATCAGAGCTGATGGAAGACTTGCGAGGAAGAGAAAACATCATTCCAGTAAGCTGAGGCCAACTTTCTGATAACAATTAACAAGCATTTGTGTTGTTTAAAACGATTTAGGATTCTTCTCATACCTTTTGTCCACCATCATTGCAGGTTGGACACCACATAAGACTATTCCATTGAATTTCAACTTCTATAATACTAGAAACATAAATTCATGGTATTAATCAAGCAACTTTAACAATAAAGTTGTTAAGCAACACTAAGAAGTATGAGGTCGAGAGATGATGACCCAAGCCCCCAACCCCCACCTTTGTCTTCCATTTTGAAGTTTCCAAAACACACACACACACACACACACACACACAGAGTTCACGTGGATACCGTGTAAATAAATGAATAGTAAGTTCAAATGCTATAGAAAATGTTTTCAGTTAACTCCACGGCTACTACGACCGATGGGATTACACGCGACGCACCTTTCTGCACATCAGCACAAGAATTGCAATCTCCTTGAGTTATGGAGATTACAAAAGTTCTTGAATGTAAGTAGCTCAAAACGAAATAGTGACAAAGATTATCAACAGGGACAATCTATTTGAACACAAATATCTGGACGAGCATGGACATTCAATCAACCCAGAACTACCAAGTTGGTATTTTAAGGAAAATAAAAAAATTGGGTAAGCAACCTACATGCCCAACAGCAGAAACTCGTCTGTTCTACCACATCTCGAATACTGTATCTCCGTCTTATCACCAACTAAAAGTCCTGTTTTTTCAACAAAATTACTTCACATTTGTCTTTTTGTTAGATTTGACAATAAAGCAACGTCTTTCTCTTTGAAATGGTGCTAGTTTTTAAACAAGTGTGCAGCAGACCATCTCTCAGCCTCGAGCCAAACATCAAAAAATGAAAAAGCCCTCCCCAAGGAGACTGATCTTTTGTTACTCTACTGAACCATAAAATCCAGTCCAATGACCTAAAACCAGAGAAATGCCACACCTCAACTGTTGGATTCGTTTCTGCCTCTGAAGCAAAACCATAAAATCTGGAACATTGCAATCAAGGTTAAAAAGCTCTTCATCCTTCCACCATCACTCTAAACAGTGTATGATGCCAACGAAAAAAAGAAGAAGAAGAAAGAAAGAAACACATAGCTGCTTGTTGTTAAGAAAGAAAGAATCATAATAATTTGATTCTATCTTGAAGATAAGTTAATTGTGATTTTAAATCGATGACTTCTTCTTCTGGTTCTTCAGACATGCTTCAGCTTGTTCACTCTGTCCTCGCTCTACTCTGCACCACAACGCCACCACGACTGTCCTTATAGTCTGAGGATTTGATTTTCTTGCTTATAATTTATAACGATTTTGGAGAAAACCTTTTCAAGTTTTCTGTTGGGCTAATGTGGGCCCAAGTATTATAATTTTCTGAAATTCCCTAATCTTAGTGGGCCGGGAACTTTTCTCTTAGATTTTTAGATAGAGGCCCAGCTTGATATTTACCGGGGACTGAAACATCGTCAACGGCAGTTACTAAACCATCGAGTTTCCCGGGTTTTTTCCATTTCAAAGGGCAGTTAAACGGGGAGGAGAATAGATCCGTGTTGAATGGATCATAACGGAAACGGAATTCTATTTTTAACAAACAAACTACTGCTTGCTGCCTTTTATCACTCGTCATGATCAAAGCCTAATTTTTTTTTATGCATTTTAATTCCAAGGCTGTTTTGCCGTCAGGTATGTGACTCTTTGATAGCTTTCGGTAATAAAAAATACTTGTTAATTGCTATTGATTTTTATGGTTTTGTTAATAGCATTTGATGCCGGAATTCTTAATTTTCTTCACTGGAGGTTAGTTTTTGCAGGACTGGATTGAATGATTGGATCTTAAGATTTATTAAGCGTTCATCACAAGGGAAGAAGTGTAATTTATTGTGGAGAAACGTAGGATCACCGAATTGTGATTTCGGCAGCCGGATCAGTTGCGGTTAGTTTAAGTAGAGTGATGGTTTATGAATTTGTCTCTTGGAATCAGTGATAATCATCAGATTGTGGAGTTGTAGGGAATTTTGGTGGGATGGAATATAGTGATGGTTTCGTATCAAAAGAGCATCGGGAGCTTGCACGATCTGCTTCAGAGAGTGCAGATCCATTGTCTGTATCTCCATTGCAGATCTCAATTCATACAAAGTCTGCAATTTCTCCAAATTCTCCAAGGTCACCAAACCGAACTGGCTCGAGCAGGGGAAGTCCTAGCAAGGGAAGTCCTGGCAAGTGTGTAAGGCATACACATTCTCCAAAAGACGGGCGTCCTAAAAAAGGTACGGCGATGCGCTTTCAGATACTTGTTAGTAAGAGATGGTCGATGATTTCATGAAGTTACAGTTTGATTTAATAGATGTGAATTTTGCAGATATGGTGCTAGGAAATTAATGAATAGAAGGTTGTGTTTTGCCTTGAGTTTATGGAATTTCCCATGTGGCTGTTTGAGACATTTTTCTTGGTTTATAGGCTTTATCCTGACATGCATTCTCTTCCTGTCTTCTAGATATGGAAACTCTCATCTGTTTGTTTTATTTTATTTGGATTTAGTGCATTATTTGTTAACATAAAGGCTAGCTTTAAACTGACTCCTTCGATAAGTATATTTTCTTGTGGCAGGTGGTTCAGGGGGTAAAGGAACATGGGGAGGGCTTCTTGACGTCGATGATAGCCATTCTCTTGATCCAAATGACCCAAACTTTGATAGCAGTGAGGTGTTTAATTAATAAATCTCACGTTTCTGTGTTCCATCCTTGGATTTAACTTCTAGAATTAGCTTTGCAGCATCCAAAAAGATGCAAAGCATTGGAAGGGTATTCTTTTTGCTGCAAGTAACAAAAATTGGAGATCATGTCCACTGTTGCAGGAATGCGATCATACAACTGTGAGAAAATCGACAACCGATTTTCTGGAGTTCAAAAGGAATGTTACAATTATAGTGGAGGAATATTTTGCAACTGATGATATTGTCTCAACTGCCAACGAATTGAGAGAACTTGAAATGTCTGGCTACCACTATTATTTTGTGAAGAAACTTGTCTCTATGGCCATGGACAGGGACGATAAAGAGAAGGAAATGGCTGCTGTTCTTTTGTCTGCTCTTTATGCTGACATCATCGACCCCCCACAAGTTTACAGAGGCTTTTGTAAATTGGTGGAATCTGCAGATGACTTAATTGTAGATATACCTGACACCGTAGATGTTCTTGCACTGTTCATAGCAAGAGCTGTGGTTGATGACATGCTCCCACCTGCTTTTTTGAAAAAACAGATGGCGTCTCTACCTGAAGATTCTAAGGGGATTGATGTGCTAAAAAGAGCTGAAAAGGGCTATCTATCAGCCCCTCATCATGCAGAAATTATTGAGCGGCGATGGGGAGGTGGCATGAAAAAAACAGTCGAGGATGTGAAGGCTAAGATTGACAATTTACTGCAAGAGTATGCTGTGAGTGGCGACAAGAAAGAGGCTTGCAGATGCATCAAGGATTTGAAAGTTCCATTCTTTCACCATGAAATAGTTAAAAGGGCGCTTATAATGGCAATGGAGAGGAAGCAAGCTGAAGGCCGGCTACTAGATTTGTTGAAGGAAGCCTCTGAAGAAGGTTTGATTAATTCAAGCCAAACATCGAAAGGATTTGGCAGGATGATTGATTTTGTAGATGACTTATCACTAGACATCCCAAATGCACGCAGGATATTACAGTCCTTGATATCTAAAGCTGCATCAGAGGGCTGGCTGTGTGCTTCATCTTTGAAGTCGCTTGTACCAACACCAGTGAAAGGATCTTTGCAAGATGATTCAGCCAAGATTTTCAAGTTGAAAGCTCAATCTATTATTCAAGAATATTTCTTATCTGGTGATATTTCAGAGGTCGGTAGTTGTCTCGGATCAGAGAACAATGCTTATTCGGCGGAACTAAATGCCATCTTCATTAAAAGACTGATAACTCTTGCAATGGATCGAAAAAATAGGGAGAAGGAAATGGCTTCCGTTTTGCTTTCATCTTTGTGTTTCCCATCAGATGACGTCGTGAACGGGTTTATTATGTTGATAGAATCAGCAGATGACACTGCTCTTGACAATCCAGTGGTTGTTGAGGATCTTGCAATGTTTCTGGCAAGAGCAGTGGTGGATGAAGTGTTGGCGCCACGACAGTTGGAGGAAATTGGAACCCAGTTTTCGGGGCCAGAGTCAATTGGGAGGAAAGTCCTTCAAATGGCAAAGTCATCGTTAAAGGCACGACTTTCTGGGGAGCGGATCTTAAGGTGCTGGGGTGGTGGGAGAACCGGCAGTCCTGGATGGGACATTGAAGATGTCAAGGACAAAGTTGGAAGGCTGCTGGAGGAGTTTGAATCTGGTGGAGATATTGGGGAGGCTTGTCGCTGCATAAAGGAATTAAGCATGCCATTTTTCCACCATGAGGTTGTCAAGAAAGCATTAGTGGCGATAATTGAGAAAAAGAATGAAAGGTTGTGGGGCTTACTTGATCAATGCTTTAGTTCAGGCCTCATAACCACATATCAGATGATGAAGGGTTTCGGGAGGGTGGCAGAATCTCTGGATGACCTGGCTCTGGATGTGCCTGATGCTGAGAAACAATTCAAACATTATGTCGAGAGAGCTACCCTTGCAGGGTGGTTAGATTCTTCCTTCTGTTTAAGCAAATCAGGACCTACCAAAGAGAATGGCGCCAATCAATGATAAAAGGTAGGCAATCTAATCTAAACAGCTTCTTGACACATGCCCTACAGCTCAAGTACCAGCCAGATTTTTCCATAGACATTAATATGAAATTATATGTCACATGATACTTCTCTTATAGGAAACCATTGCATTATATCCTGCACTGCACATGTTTTGATGTTCATGAAATTCTGCTGTGCAGGTTGTGTTCTTGATCTTGTTATTTTTCTTCTCGATTCTCCGATCAAGCTAATGAAGAGAACCTGACAGTCTGACAGGTTTCATTCGGTTGCTGTCGCCTGTTCTTGAATTCACTTTCCATTGACCTGTTCAGGAAACTGCTGGCATGCCTCTCACATAAAAAACGCAGCTCTAGGAGGATTTTATGAGCTGAAGTGAAGCAGAAGATAATTTGATCCTTATGGAATGTTGGCAATTTCACACCTGAGAATAGGGAAATATTACTCAGCTGTGATTCCTTTCTTTTCTTTTGTAGCACTAATAATCTGTTCCTTGGCTGTTGTATTAATTACATATGGCTAGTAATAATTTGTTTTGAATAACTTGAAACAAGATTATTATAATATTTAGTTTGCTTCCTTAATCAATTGTCCCTTCTATAATTAGAAGTCTGATTCAAATAACAAAAATATTTTCCTTTTTCTTGTGATGGCTATCTGATAGTGCATTAAAAAAAATTCTTAGTGACAGCTCCCTCTGTGCACTTTATATGGCATGCAAATGAAAAAATGAACTTAAATGAGCTTAAAACATGTCAGTAACAAAACTGATGAAGTTATTGTTGGTGGTGTATATAGAAAGCGTTCTTAATTTTTTTTTTTGTTGAAATTTAATATGTTTTTTTATGTTTTGGATCGTTTTGATGTGTTAATGTCAAAAATAAATTTTAAAAAATAAAAAAAATCATTATTCAACATGAAAAATTATTTGAAAAGCAATCACAACTATACTGTCAAGCTATTTCATGCCGGTAGAAGCCACTTGTTATCCATAATCCTTGATTTTTTTTAAAGTTGAAAGTAGTTGGTATCTAGGATGACAGAAAAGATGATTAACAGCATATGGGCACTGCATAAGTAAGATATACAGTTATTACAGGTTTTTAAAGGAGGGTGTTCAATTAATAGGTAGGTCCTACAGTACATTTCATGTAAAATACAATATAAACTTGATAAATTAATAATCTTGATTAAATAGTATTTTTTTGGTTGGTCCTAACTTGGAATCCATGTGATAAATTACTAATTCGCTAAATTTATAAGATAATACATTAAAAAATATTCACTAAAAAAAACACATAAAATAACGACAATTTGTAATTCGATAGTAGGTAATATTTGTATAATCACAATACACGATACATTTATCAAGTTCAATGTTTTGGAGAAAAAAAATAAAGAATATATTGATAAATTAATAAATCATTAATTTATGGATTAAATCATAAATTTTCATGGTACTTAAAATATTAATTTATAAAGGTTTAATTGTATGAAAAAACTAATTAGGATAGGATATTAAACCTAACATGTAATGAGTTTTATATCAAATTAGGTTAGGAGTACATCTGGCCAAACTTAATTGATTCGCGACATAGTAGACTGAGATAATACCCTGTTTGATTTTTAAAAAATTATAAAATGTTTTATTTTAAAAAAATCTTGAGATGAAGCTCTTGACCTTCGCCATGGGCTGGTTCATGGGACGAGTTGAGTCTTTAATTATAGTGTGGACTTAGTTTTCATTTGGGCCGGACCGCTCTGAACATTTTGTTCAGACTTACTGGCTATATTGGGCCCGCAACGCACATCTTATTTGCGTTTGAACCCCAACGCGCGTCTGGAGTCTGGACCCCAACACCCACTGACTCGCTAAAGCGACACACAGTGAGTGAATCAGTGAATGTTTCACCCTGTCCCTGTGCTGTAATTCTGAGAGTGGATTTCTGTCAGCTCTAGCGTAGATCTACGTAAAGGCGAGATCTCTCTTGTTTTGCTTTGTTAAAACCGAAAACGCAACTGCACAACATAAAGTTTTGCAGCTGAAGAGCTTTCTTGGTCTAAGTAGAGAAGATGGATTCCTCAACTGCTTTGTTTGACCAGCTCAAGGTAAGGTTATAGGTCTTGAATCGGTTATCATTTTATTTGGTCTCTGCATTGGTATGGATCGTCTTTTGTGTATAATTTGGCGATTGGATTGGATTTGAAATACAGGTAGCAGAACCATTTTTCTTGTTAGCGGGACCCAATGTGATTGAATCTGAAGAACACATTCTTAGAATGGCCAACCATCTCAAGACTATCTCCACCAAGTACGTTTCTTATGCTTCTGTCAATGCTTTTAATTTTGAAAAAAATGATGTTTTTGTGGCAAGGTGATTGGAAAAATGGACTGCTTTTATTATAATTGGAAGGAAGCAGGCTGAAGAGTGTTGAAGATATTATCTTATTTTTTTTTATCTTGTAGAGTTGGGTTGCCACTGGTTTTTAAATCAAGCTTTGATAAAGCTAACAGGACATCCTCAAAATCATTTAGAGGTCCAGGAATGAGCGAAGGCTTGAAGGTATCAGTTCACGCTTTACGACAATGAATAATGCGAAATATTGGAATAAGACATAGGCGTAAAGTTCATACTTTTTATGCTAGTAATTCATAACTGTTAAAACAAGACAAACAGCAATTATGAAATACAAGTAATTAAGCTCACACATTCACAGGTTGGGACTAAGTTAAATGTTCATAAAGTGCAGACATTGAGTTAGAATTCAGAATATGATACACAGTGATTTGCATAATGATCTTGGTATTACAGTCTTTGCCAATATTATTGGCCTTTACCACTCAAATTGGATGTTGGACGAATATATGTTGGCATCAAGCAATGTACGTCTATATACATTTTTTTGTGGTTATTCAGTGATTACTTCCTGATACATTGGTACTCAATTTATATCCAATATTGATAATGCATGCACACAAATCTCTTAGCAGGTTAGTAGTCGCTTCTACTAGATTTACTTGTTGGTGTCACGTTATGAGTAGATTGTCAAGATGCTTAATAATTTTAGGAAATTTCACATACATGAACTGATAACTGATTAATATCCTCTCTCTTGTATTTGGTGTAGATCCTTGAGAAGGTTAAAATAGCATATGACATCCCCATTGTTACTGATGTGCATGAAACAATTCAGGTAGGCAACCATCCTATTCTTTTATGGTTGACTTCTTCCCATTAATTGTGATCATATTGTTTATTTTCTTTTAGTGTTGACTTCTTCCCATTAATTTTTTGGAAGGTTATATTATATGATCTAATATGCTGAACAAATGTCTATTACATGGCTCTTCTAGACTTTCAGTTCCATTAGGTGGAGCATTACTTCGTAATGGTGTTGAGAATGAGAAATGAAAGATTGCACTCAGCATGGTCAAACCTGAACTAAGTTTTAGTTCTATGCTAGTCGCAACTTCTTATAAAGAAAAGTTGATGTATTATTGTGTCATGAGATGATAATGATTATGTATCGTTGTATTGGTCTTTTATTACTTCCAAGTCTTTTTCATTAGTGACCAAAATGGTAGAATTCTGGGGAAAAAAAGAAGAAAAAAAGGAGAGGATGAAATTACTGTTTTGACAAACCTTATGGAGTGTTTGTCGATTGTTTTCTTTCCCTTGGAATAGTTGTTAAAGAATTTGCATAAGCCTGATTTCTTGAATTAAGTAAACTCTTACATCCTATTTTATGTCTTTTCTATTTATAGTCCTTCGTTTCTGTTCAAATATATACCTTTTTCTTTAGTACCAACTTGCTACCAGTATGAAGTAGTAAGATTGCCCCAAAGTGTCACAAACAATTGTAACCTTTCCTATTTGGCCAGTGTGAACCAGTTGGCAAAGTTGCAGATATCATTCAGATTCCAGCCTTTTTATGTCGTCAGGTTAAGTTGCTACCTTATATCTTTTAGCTTGATGTTTCCACGATGAGTTCATTTTGAGTTTGAAAGATGCACCGTTTCCCTTTCATTGTTTTTTTCAATGCAGTTATCTCATTTTTTAGATTTTATAACAGACAGATCTTCTAGTTGCAGCTGCCAAGACTGGGAAAATTATCAATATTAAGAAAGGCCAATTCTGTGCTCCTTCTGTGAGTTCTCTTTTCCATGAAAAAAGTATTCATAATGACGTGCTTGGATTTCAAGCTTTTGAAATATAGGCATGCCTCTGTCTAGTGTTGTTTCTCTAATTAATGATCATAGAATTAAAACATGCAGGTCATGTCAAATTCTGCTGAGAAGGTAAGATTGGCTGGAAATCCAAATGTCATGGTTTGCGAGAGGGGAACCATGTTTGGCTATAGTAAGTGTGCCCGGTTTTTGTCTCAAATGATGCATGCCACATGTTTTTAAAAGGTGTTGTTTGTTTCTTATTTTTTTTCTTTCAACAGTGTAAAGGGGGGTTAATTCCGGGATTCTTGAAGTTCTGCGGCTTTCTATTTGAAATGAATATAAGAAGCTGTGTTTTTTGTTTCTAATTATCTTTCAACGTGTAAAAGGGGATCAATTAGGGGATTCTTGAAGTTCGGAAAATTTCTATCTGCAATTAATTTAAGAAGCTGTTTAAATTGGCATACCAGTGATGCAGGACAGCCTGGATAATTAAAATTTATGCGCTGTCTTGCAAAGATAGAATGGTAGGAAATCAATAAGGTTTGGGCAATTAAGGTTTCAGAATAGAATTTGAAATTATGAGGATTTATTATTAGGAATAACATGTAGAAAGAGAGAAAGAAATGGAGAAAGCGGAACAAAACACTTATTAAGAGAAATTTGATTTTGTGTTTTTGAATTATTTGCATGTAAATTAAATGAACTAAATTTTTGTGAACTACACAATTTAAGAGTTTGGTTTAAACATATTTGGAATTTGAAGTCTTTGATGAGTAACAGCATATTTGTTATCCAGTTTGATTTGATCCTACGTTTGGGCTTGGCTTGTAGGTGATTTGATTGTTGATCCGCGTAATTTGGAATGGATCAGGGAAGCTAATTGTCCTGTTGTACGTCAAATACTCTTCTTTATTGTTTCATACCATTTGATGCTCATCAAGCCCCTTTATATTGAATAATAATTCAATTAAGGTAGAAAGTATGTAACATATACAAAGTGCATCAAGTCCGAAGGTGAATGGTATTTTACATTTATAAGACCACCTAATAGCAGATATTCTCCTGATTCTCCCCCTCCACATAAATCTCCAAAACTTGGACCATTTCATTTTTCACTCCTTGAATTTCTTGTCTAAGAGATAAGGAGAAGTGTCATATTTGATTGGGATTCTAATTTTCTTTGCAAGAGGACAGAATCCTTTGGCTTCCTTAGAACTTGATCCTGATCTTGAAGTGGATGAGATGTAGGCAAGAGCATATATGGATAATTGTCCCATTCATTAGCTTGAATTTAATCTTCCATTAAAAGGAGAAAAGTTTTAAATGTTTCATCAAACTTCAATTCCAATTTTTTATTTTATGGCATTGGCTTGCACAACTTTTGTTCTTTTAGTTTAGAAATCTCGAACTTTTATCTTTTATCAAACATGTCACGATTAGAGTGATTATAGAAATTATCTATAGCTGCTTACAGTATTAATCCACTTCAGATAGTTCTTTTGGGTTCTTCTACTGATGTGCTTCTTGTATTTCAATTTACATGCTATAATGTGGAAGACTTAATCACTGATTCAAGTGTTTCAAAACAGGTAGCTGACATCACACATTCACTACAACAGCCTGCTGGGAGAAAGGTGTGGATTGTCTTACATTTTCCGTTGTACAACTAGATGATGGAACATAGATTCAGTCTTGGTAAATGTTAGCAGACCAGTATTAGTGTGTTTTACATGATTTCCCTGATAAACTTTAAGAATGTGGGAAACCAAGCTGTTAATAATTTTGGCCTTTGGTGTCTTAAATCATGTCTTTGATGCTATGGTTTTTTGTTGTCCTTTCCTTCTGGTTGCTATATTTCCCTGGTCTTCATTTTTATGTAAAGTGTAATGTGTTGCTATGTACATCTCCTTTTTGTATTTTTGCCCTCATATGAAATCGTTAAAGTATGCTCTATCTACAGTTGGATGGTGGAGGTGTTGCTAGTGGAGGTCTTCGTGAATTGATACCATGCATTGCAAGAACAGCAGTGGCCGTTGGGGTGGATGGAATTTTCATGGAGGTATGATGATCTGTTGAAAATGATCAATTTATTATTGGAACGTCTCAGGATTATATATAAACCATATAATTTTAGCACTAAAATGAAGACTTTGTCAAATTTTGTCGTGGTTTCATCCCTGTTTGTGGTTCCATCCCTGTTTGTGGTTCCATCCCTGTTTGTGGAGACTCCGAAGTTCATCATCAGGAGGAATTGAAGTGAATTGGTCTGGTTTCTACCATTCCATTAATGTCTAGTTTTTCTATATGAATTTCTTATTTCATGAATCTTTTGCTTTGCTTCTGAGTTTGTGATGTTATGATTTCTTGGCCAGCCCTCGACTTCTAGTAGTTGTGGCAGTGTTTGTATCTTTGATCATATTTATATATAGGCTTCTCAAAGCTTCTTTGTGGTGCTCAGGTTCATGATGATCCTCTGAATGCCCCGGTGGATGGTCCAACTCAGTGGGTGAGTCTTACATAGGCCTTGTTTGTGAAATGTCCTAGGTGTTTTTCATTAGATTATACATATAGATATTTGTTTAAACAAATGCCAGTTTTTTTTTTTTTTTAAATTTTGGCTGTATAATTATCTATCTTTTGCTTTTTGATGAAATTAGCCTCTACGCCATTTAGAGGAGCTGCTAGAAGAGCTTGTGGCAATAGCTGTAAGTATTATCTCCATCTTTTATCAGCACATACACTTCTTCTAAAGCTTATACACCGTCAGAAACTCTTCTTTGTAGCAATGCTGCACACATTTTCTTCTTTCATCTCCAATTCGTGAGATTAGAGAGAGTACACCCAAATGTCAGACTGGGGGTCGTGACTGGGAGTCTCAATTTCATAGAACCCTACTAATTTCTGTAATTTTACCTTCTCACCACTTCTTAGTATCTCTATCATCATGTACCAATCTCTCTTAGCTCACTGTTTGAACCCTTTGGCGTTCATTTTGCACTTATTCAATTTTTTAACCCAGGCTGACTTGTTAATAGCCTGTTAGTTTGAATAATCTCACTCGCTGCCTCCTCCTTGCCAGTCTCCTTCTACAATCTCAAGCCAACGTTTCTAGAAAATCCCCCGGTTCCAGTAATAAATTTGATTGGTAGTGGTTGTTGTATATGATGTAGCATGGATAACATCATTTCCATTCCATTATTGACCTGGATGTTTATTTTTCTTGTGTACCACAGAAGGTAAGCAAGGGGAAGAAACCGATGAACATTGATCTCACACCATTTCACGAATAGGAAATTGATTGCCTCTCTCAAAGATTACCAAGGAGAAATTATTTGATTGTAAGATTGCTTTTCACTGTTGAATTCTTAATTCTTAAGACACTTGAATTTGCATCCAGTCTATTCATGCATTCTTAGACATTGTTTCTCAATTTTTAAGATTCTTTGTATTCATTCATATTGCAAATCTCCTATCGTCATAGCAGATAGAAAACTTTTCATGTTATTTGATGGCTGTAAACTGTGAATAAAGTATGGTTCTTTCTAGAGAGTTATTAGCGGTGATGCAAGAAATTTCATGCAGCATACATGGATTCTTATAATTTATGATTGGTTATCGCTTATTTGAAGTGGGGTTACCTGTTGCGGCATGGAATGAAGCTTTCGGTGACCCTAATGTAAATCCAGCCCATGATGATGAACCTACGTGTATTTTACCATTTTACTTTAACAAAAAAAAAATATTTAAGATAAATATTTGGAAACTTCTTGCAAAATAGAAGGCATTCGACACTCAAACCCCTTCCATTCACCAACATGTAAGATGAGTCCTTTTTCATTTTGGATTCAACACGATGTCTCGTATATAAACAGTCGGCCCTCGTCGTAGGAAGCCTAGTTGATTTTTATCTGATAAATTTGTTATTTGTTTTTTATTATTATTTGTTTTATTTAACATAATTTATAAAATTAAAATATTTTTTTAATTTCATCCCCTTTAACTTTTTAACTTTTTTGTAATGAATACTTGATGGATTTGGATCAAGATGAGCAAGCCAATTGTGCATGATGGATGGTTTGTTTTTGTTAATGAGTCATGTACTCGAGCTGTAAATCAAGTGACAAAAAGGCCCTCAAGCCTAGGCCATGTAAGGATGTCGACTTGTTCGACGTAATTTACTAATTTAGGCATTTTAGGGATATACTTCTTTCAAGTGCATGTCTTTTATGAAAAAAAATCATCCTAGAAGGTATTGAAGACTTCAGGTGCAAATGCTACTAATTTTTTGAAAAACAAAAAAGTAAATAGTACCTTTTCTTCCAAAAACAAAATTGGGGAATTATGCTGATTAGAGATTTCCAATACAAAATTTAAAATAGTTATCTTATATATGTGACAATAATGAGCCTTTTTAAAATCTTGATATTTTTACAGCTTTTGCGTGTAGATTTTTTTTTTTTTTTGCATATATCTATCATTATCATCATCATAATCTCATTAAAAGTATCTTTTAGTTGTTTTAACGAGGTGTAACCACGAGTTTAACTTATTAATAAACGGATTTTGAGGTGTTGAGAATGTGATAATGTTATTTTTCAAAGTATTTTTTGTATGGAAACGTATCAAAATAATATTTTTTATATTTTTTTAAATTACTTTTGATATTAGCACATCAAAAACAATAAAAAAAATATTAATATTATTAAAAACATTGTGTGAAAAGCAATTTGAATTAAAAGTTTCATGTGGCAATTGTCAATTGAGAGTTTGGATTTGGACTTGATTAGAATGCTACTTTAACCTCTTATAGTTACTTACAAACATATAGGATTTTTTTAGTTTTTTTTTAAAATAGTTAACATAAAAAAGGGGTTGTGTAGCATTAATTTACTTTGTGTTATTGTAAGGTAATAGCTAGTCTAGCTTAGGTACATAGTTTGCTTAGTAAATCTAGGGTTTTTCTTTTCCTTTTTTTCTTTTTTTTCCTTAGCAATAGTTTAGTTCTTTATTGTTATTTTTCTTATATACATTGATAGATGTTTTCTCTATGATCATGAAGATCCAAGCTAGCTATCCATTTATGTAACTAGACTGATTTCAATGAGAGAGATGCACTCTTCTTCTTCTTCTTCTTCTTGATTTGCAAATAACTGTTCCAATTACTTTTTTTCCTCGACCCTTTTACTAGCAAGGGGAGTTTTGAATCAAATTGGAGCATGAAGAACATATGATTGAGATTAATTTATTAGGGTTTGCTCCATGACATCATTTTTCTTGGTATGTTTTTGTTAATGGGTCATGTAATTGGTTGTCCGTAAAGTGACAAAAAAAAAAATGCCCACAAAGACCAGTTCGGTAGGAATGTTGTCTTGTTGCAAATACTCGTTGAATTTTTACTTTCTAAGTACATATCTTTTGGAATTATGAAGGTATTAAATTTTCAATTGTACCCTTCGGCCTCACAGAATAAGGGGATTCTTGAATATTTTTTTGACTCTGGTTATTATGTTTTTATTAGGTAAAGAAGTATAATTTTTGATATATCACTAATTTCTCATTATTTTCAGTTTTTTTTAAAAATAAATATTTTTTATATCAACACATTTACACCATTAAAAAAATCAATTTAATAATTTTTTAAATAAATTTTTTTTTTAAAAGCAAAAACAAACATATTACAAAACCAAACAGATACTAAATTTGTTATGGGTAGTCACCCTCGCACTCAATATAAGAGTATGTTTGGAAGTGTTACAGATATTGTTTTTAAAAATGTTTTTTATTTGAAAATATATTGAAATGTTTTTTTTATTTTTTAAAATTTATTTTTGATGTTAGTATATTAAAAAAATTCAATAAAACTCAAAAAATTAATTTAAAACTAAAAAAATAAAAAACTTTCAAAACCATAATGTCAAACAGGGCATAATTCTGATGATCCGAGGAAGAGCCCGGTACCGTGCTCTTCTTAGAGAAAGCCTGATTTGGGCTTCTTGGTGATGGACCCAACCGAACCAGATTTCCAATTGGGAGTCCAACGATCGCAATTTGTTTCCTTTTTGCTGGTCATTCAAATTAACCCATGAAAAGAAAAATCCAAAAAATCCACCGGCACCCTGATACATTGCTGCCCATTCATTTCCTTCTCGCTCTCTCACAGAAAATGGCAGCATTATCTTCCCTCCACCCCAACCAGAATCATATAAGATGGGCGCCTTTGATACACAAGAAAGCCAAATTTAATGTTTCTGTGAGCACCCGAACTCTGTTTACCATTTTGCTTTTACAGTTTCCTTTATGCATATGATGATGGCATGGAATATTAGTTCAGATTATATAATGGTTGAGGAGTGGAGTCTTTATTTTCTTCTCCATACAACTAGTTGAACATTTTAGTAAATCAATTTGTATCTAAAATGAACTTTATCCAATCAAAAGGTTAGATAAAAACTGAAAAAGAAACTGTAGCAATTGGTTTTCTTCGAAATATGTTAAAGTCGATCCTTTTCTTCTTCGAGGGAATTTGGTTTTCGATTTTCTAGGCAGCAGTGTGTGGAAGTCAAGGCTTCCTCTCATTTGATTACTGATGGGGCTTGCTCAATTTCTACTTGTTACGTAATTTGATTTAGCAATTAGGCACATAACTTGGGGCTGTAGCAAGTAACTGGGGCTGGCTCAAGAATCCCTTTGCTTTATCCTGGCTACAAGGTCTATTTGTGAATGTGATTTGTGCTCTCGGAACCAAACCAGCCCTAGAAAAAAGTTATCTCTTACAACTTGATAAATTCTCTGACCTCTGTGTGCATGTCTACTTTCTTCAAGAACATTTTCTATACCAGAAAGTCCTAGGGTTGTATTCCATTTGATTTTTCTAGTGTTTGCTGCTCGAACCTCAAAATCATGTCTCAGTGCCCTTCTGAAACAGCTTGGGATATCTCTGAATGTTTTTTAAAGTCTTGTTACGAGTCAATGTTTTTTATTGCATTTGACATTTGATCAAATCCCCTGGCTTCCTGCACACTAATTAGTTTTTTTATATTCTATAATCTTCATCTGCATGTTTGCGGGGGCCTTGATGTGCACCAGCATAATATATTCTTAAATTCTGACCCAATTTTGTTTTACGTTCTCAGATCTTTTTCCATGAATGGAAAACATTTGTATTAATAGTATGATAGTTGGGTAAAATATCAAGGTTAAGAAGAAGATTTTCGAACTGCTTATAGGCTCCAGACTCCATGTATCTAACTGTTTTAAGTTGTGCAGGAGAGGTTGAACTGCCCTACCAGAGGACATTCCAGCCAAGGCCATCAAGTCCTGTCGTCAAGGACGTACTCCTTTACCAGAGTCGCAGCTTCTCTTAATGTAGACCTCGCAATGTCACATGGAGACATATCAGGGGAGCCATTTAGCATTCCTGAGGCTGTTGGGAATATCAACGTAGGCATACCAAAAACATCAGAAGCTACCTCAAATTTAATTCAGAGATTGATGCTGGCAGATTTAGACCCTGCCGCAGCGAAGTCAGCGGTAGGTATCTTGGGGCCATTCCTCTCAGCATTTTCCTTTCTATTCATTTTGAGGATAGTAATGTCATGGTACCCAAAGCTTCCTGTCGGGAAGTTTCCATATGTATTAGTTTATGCTCCCACAGAACCACTTCTCATTCCGACCAGAAAGTTGATTCCACCACTTGGAGGAGTGGATGTGACTCCTGTGGTATGGTTTGGGTTATTGAGTTTCCTTAACGAAATATTGGTCGGTCCTCAAGGGCTTCTGGTTCTTCTTTCTCAGCAGATTAGCTGATGCTTCCTGGATGCACCGGGAAGCCAAACCTGTATACAGTTTTGTATGGCGAGACTTCGAACACGTAAACTGGCGAAGGCTGAGTTTGTTTTTTCATTTAACCAACTGATGCTGGTGCTTCCTGAACTTGTGAAGTGACTGCTTGAATTGCATACATTTATAGCAAATAATAATAGCTGTTTTTAAAAATATTGTTTTTTTAGAAATATATTAAAATAATATTTTTTATTTTTAAAATTTTATTTTTTATATCAGTAAATAATATAAAAACATAAAAAATTTATTTTGAAGTAAAAAAAGAATGAAAAAAATTCAACTTAAAAACAAACAGGCTTTATTTAACAATGAATTTAGTTCTGAAACAAGGACCCAACACAAGGAGAAAATAAGCACCGAGGCAGATAAGAAGAGCAAAATTCGTTTGTTATTCTCGTCATCAAACATTGTTTGGTCATTTTATGGACCATTTCTAGGACACTAAAGTTGACTACATTTGAATGGGTAAAACTATATATGAATGAATCATAGCCAACTGGAAACAAAAGCTTTCATAAGCTGCGAATGTCCAAAAGCAGCATCTAAATCCAACTTTGACTTCAAATGTCTGCCACGAGAAAGTTTTCAGACAGTGAAACCTGCAAGAAAATAGATTATTAGTTCTATACAATACAGTAATACAGATGTCGTGGGAAAGGGAAAGAGATATCCTGTGTTCCTGTTAATTACCTTTTCACCAAGTTTGAATGGGGGAAGACCTTTGTAAGGGCATGTACCGCAACGAAAAGCATCCCCTAGTCCACACTGCGTGACATAAGAAAAAACAAATCAGGCTGGAGGAAGAAATAATTAGCTGATTCAACAAACCACAAAGCGGATGACTTTGAAGCATGCTGATTTTAATGTCTATTCATGAACTAAGATGCCTTGAGACTGCTTCAAGTAAATTAGCATAATAGTAACCTAAACACATGCAGCTTCTTTCCAAAAAAGTTAATGATACGAAACCAGGGCACATAACCAAAATGCACAGCAGTGTCATTCCCTACCATTTGTCATCAAATCAGAATCATCTAGGGATCCAGGGACGATCATGTTCAGACAAACAATTTAGCGTGTACAAATACAATTACATCTACATTAATGCACATAAAGACATATAAAACATACACTGCCACATGCTGATTGTGGATTGCTCAGCTGATCCATAGTCGGTCCCAACTTCACTTTCTCCTCTTCCTCAGCTCTACCACAAGTGCAGTTCTTGCAAGCCTTCCTTGTGCTTCCAACCTCACAATCACCAACTTTACATGCAAATTTGGTTACTAGTGGCCCAAAAAAAAAAAAAACAAAAAATGCATAAAACCAAAGCTTAGTATCTTCTATCATACCAGGTGGTAGCTGAGGTTTCTTTAAATCTTCTTCCGTCAAAAGGCTATCCTCATCAATCAAATCTGAATAATCATCATTTTGAACCTTGACGGGTGATTTTATGGATTTCTTTAGTGCAAAGGATGAACCAATATTCCAAGAAGGTTTTTTGGCCTTGACCTAAGAATAAAGGAGGATTATAAATTCAACCAAGTATATTGCAACATGAATAATGGAAAGCAAATAGTATTAGGACACAACGAAAGGGGTGATACAGTTAAAACTTGCAAAGGAATATGTATCCTTGCCCTTTTACATCAAGGATCAACTTATTATGGTTCTATCATTCCTCATTTGAGTAAAGGAGCAAAGAATAACAAGATCACAATAATGCCAACAGTCATAAGTGAAAACTAACTCACCCCAAAAGAAAAAACCACATTGGAGAGGCCAACAGGTTTTGGTTGTAGAGCTTCCGCTTCCAAGAAACCACCCAAAAGCAACTTGCGCTGAAGACCAGAAATTGCCTACAGAAACACCATGGTGAGAAGCTTGATGAAAAACTAAACTCTATCCAGACCACAAAAAAAAGGCATTTATATTCACCTTGTCAGTTTCCCCTATAACAGATTGCTGAGAACTGTAAATCAGAATGATTCCACCAGGCTTCAACACTCTAAACATTTCCTTTACCAACAGGTCACCAGGAAATTCAATTGATCTGAAGATGGGAATGACAATATCCACGGAGGAAGGCTCCAATGGCAGCTTACCTGTCATAATTCATCAACAGATGTTAAACCAGGACGCAACCTAGCATGTATAAACCTGATTCAATAAACAAGGAACAAGTTGTGCAAGCATGGAATTTAACAGCATTGCTTGTATATGCTACTGAGAACTGATCCATTGATTGTGAACTCTGTAACTCATCATTGTTTCCAAAATATGTACCCATGCTAAAGTGCAATGTCCTATCCACCTATTGAGCAACCTCTTTTTCTCTGCAAACTCTAAAATACTTCCAATCAAAATTGTCTCACTTAAATAATCACCTCAGTCCTCCTAAGAACTTATGAAGAACATGGTCAATACAACATCACAGCTCATTTTGAAAGATGCACATTGCAAAGCATGACTTGCAAACACAATTGGGAATGAAATCAAACTAACAAAGAAACAACAACAAAGAGATTAACAAAAGTACTTAGAGATGATGCTTGAGTGATAATTTGAGGATCACACTGATCAACCCCATCATTGGCAACCTCCCTTGCCGCATTTGCTACAGTACTAATTGAAATAAGAGTATCATCTGTTAAAGCCAGTACAGAATTCTGCAGCATTCTCTTAGTATCCTACAAAACACCAATTACAAATATTTTAGCAAGACAGACCAGCATAAGATCATAATACAAAACAACAGTATCAAGAAAAATCTCCTCATGGGTGGATCCCGTGTTGAATTACCGAAATATTAATCCTAATTTTCTTCAATATAAACACAAATATAATAAATTATGAAAATCAAACAATGGATTTTATGTATGTATTCGACATCAAATTAAAAATGAAAAGAAAAAAAAAACACGAGATGGATCTACAATACCGACTAACAAATTAGCAATTCAAAAATTAAAAAATGAAAAGGGAGAGAGAGAGAGCGCTAGAATCATGATGATTTACCATTCGCTGATTCTTCAAAAACCTCTTCGAGAAACTTCAAAAACCCTAAAGACAATTTCTTTTTTCGCCGACTTTCTCTCGCGTTCTTTTAATTTTATTTTCCTTTTTGGAGTTTGGAATTTATTGCGTGCGCGAGCTAATGGTGCGCCTCTGCTATTTCTATATTGAAGAGGTAAGAGGTGGAGTCGCAATCGGGTGTGACGCAGCCGCATGAATGAAAAGAAGAATGTGATGACGTGGACGTGATTTTAAAGTGGAACGCGGGGTGCTCGAGTCTCCCCGTGAGTCGGCAATGCGGGGGTGTGCTGTAAGTCGGTGATCGTGTGGATGGAGTGTGTTGGTAACACGTGTCGAATGGATGATGATACTTACTAATTTTCTCACGTAACATTGGATATGCCGCAGCAGCTTCTAAGTTTTTATCGTTGATTGATAAATGGTGGGACGGGTACGCTAACGAGAAGTTCAAGATATCAAATATCCATGTCCACGGAGGCGGTAGGTAGATTCACAATACTTGCTATTTATTATTCCGCGATGATCCATCCTGCCAGTTTTACAAAATTTATTTTGAAAAGGATATTTAAAGCATTTTAAATTGTACGATATTTTCCTGGCACATTGACAAACACTAAATTGCTGGTGGTGTTTTGATTAGATTACGAGTGTATTTGGGAGTATGGTTGTGATTATTTTTTAAATAATTTTTTTATGTTAAAATATATATTAATGATGTTTTTTTATTTTTTAAAAATTATTTTTGACATCAGCTCTTCAAAATGATTTAAAAACACTAAAAACATATTAATTTGAAGTTAATAAAAAAAAATTTAAATTTTATCAAAAATACTTTTGAAACGCAGAAACAAACAGGACCTATAAGTAAAGACATCTTCGATTTTTTTTTTAATTTCATTTGTTAATTAGTGATTAGACTTAATAATTTAATAAATAGAAGGCTGTGTTGACAGCCTGCATGGCCAGGCTGATTTTTTTTTGCGTAAAAAAATAACATTAAAGCATTGTTAATATATTATTTATAAAAAAATTAAAAATATCATATTATTTTTTTATAAATTTGCACAACTTTGTTGTCAATATATTTTTTCAGAAATTATAAAAAAATTAAAAATATCATATTATTTACTGATTATATTAAATTTGATCCTCAAACTTTTGATTGATATATATTTTGTTTGAATTTTTTTATTTTATCCCTTAAAATTTAATTTGATTTGATTTTTATATTAAATTTGATCCTCATTTTTATAATTGTTATTTACTTTTCTCTTATCAATTTTTTAATTGAAATTTTTTATCTACTAAATTTGGTTTTTATTCTTTTGATTGTTACTTATTTTATTTGAAATAATTTATAAAATTGATATTATTATTATTTTAATTTCATCATCTTTCAATTTTTTATTTGTTAGATTTGATTTTCATTATTTTCATTATTATTTATTTTATTTGAGATAATTTATGAAATTAGATTTTTTTCAATTTTATTCTCATTCAACTTTTCAATTTATAAAATTTGTTCTTAATTATTTTTATAAACTTGAACAAAATAAAATATTAATAGGATTTTTTTCAGTTCATTTTCCATAACATAACATAACATAACCACACTGAAAAATATTTTTCAATTTATTTTTCTTGACACTACCAAACACCAGAAAATAATTCATTTTCCATGAATTCACTTTTTAAGAAAATTACTTTCTAAAAGAAAATTAATCTCCAGTAAACAAACACGGTATAAAATATTTTTCTAGATTATTATAATAATTATTTTTAAAATATTTTTTATTTAAAATTATATTAAAATAATTTGTTTTAAAATTTTTAAAATTAGTATATTAAATGATCTAAATATATAAAAAAATAATGAAATAATTTAAAATAATTTTTTTCAAAAAAAAATTTTAACTGTGAAAATAAACACACTCAAAAAAAAATTAAAAGCAATTTTATATTAATTATTATTATTATTATTATTATTATTATTATTATCTATGCGAATTTAATTTTGATTTATTATTATTTACATATATTGTCGGCATGCACTAGATAGAAACTCGAAGATGATGACAATGATTAAATCAGTACCTAAGAAAAACTTCAAAGGAAAATAAATTCTTTTTCCATCTCGAATATACCAAAAAGAGCACATTGAAATTGGCGCCCCTTTTTTTCCCCTTTCCATCTCAATCTCCTCTCTTGCAAACAGTGAAAAAAAAAGGAAATGGAAAACTGTTTCTTTTTCTGATTTGAATTTCATACTCCTTACTAGCAGTATAATTCGTGACCGTTAAAAAAAAAGAGCGGCATGTCAGCGCGTAGGCGTACCTTGCTCAAGGTCATCGTTCTCGGGGACAGCGGGTACGATTTCTAGGTTTTTTATTCAGATTTGTACGCATACATTTCCTTAGAAACAAAATCTAATTTGGTACTGTGAATGTTGTCTGTGATCGTCAGGGCTGGCAAGACGTCGTTAATGAATCAGTATCCTCTTTATTAGATCTGGCTTTTCTCTGATCTATTAAACCTGCATTTTAATTAATGTTTTTAGTATTTTTTAACAAATTTAGTTACTGATTATATAGAAATTTATGGTTTGTTATGCGCTTCTTTTCGGGAATGGGAATGGGATGTGGATTTCTTAATCGACAACTCAGATATGTGCACAAGAAATTCAGTCAGCAATATAAGGCTACAATTGGTGCCGATTTCGTTACCAAAGAACTCCAGATTGATGACAGGCTTGTCACTCTGCAAGTGGGTTTTCTAGCTCTATTGTTTTCTGTTTTCTGTTTTCTGTTTTCTGTTTCGGAATGTCTGCAAGAATGCTTGCTAAAAAAGGTACTGGTATTTATGCGTGTAGATATGGGACACGGCTGGGCAAGAAAGATTTCAGTCACTTGGAGTTGCATTTTATAGAGGAGCAGATTGCTGCGTTCTAGTTTATGATGTGAATGTCATGAGATCATTCGATACTCTTGACAACTGGCACGAAGAGTTCCTTAAACAGGTTCACCGTTGCTTTTCTTCATTGTTTCTATCAACGATTTTTTTCTTTACCATTTGTCGATACAGGTTTGAGTATTTAGTGTCTGTATTGGGAAGTGTCACGTGTTTATGGTAGTAAAATAAAGCAGTGGATTAGTTTGGCCTTTGCCACTTGCTCATAATCTTGGCTGTGGCAGCAGTTCTGGAGAATGGTTGACTGCCTTCTTCTGCCCCTGGAATTTATTATCACAGCCTTGATAAAGTTGGAGTTTCTTATGCGATGAGTAAATGGTTTGCTAGACAATTAGCCATCACTTTATCTTTTTAGGGAAACTTTTTAATGACTGCAACAGATAAAATAAATTATAATGGTAAACTAGTTAAAAGTGGCGTTCTGTCCACTCACTTGTCAAAGCTGCTATAACACAGATGTATATAGGTGCTTAAGGCTTCTTGATTCCTCAAATTATCCCCGCACATCTGATTCAAATTATCCCCGCACATCTGATTGATTCTTTTGATGGACATTGACAGGCTCTCAATCTTTTTGAATTGAACATCACCAATGGTTTTTTTCTGGTGTCGTTTGCATTGGGGTTTCTGTCTTCTGCAAGATCTTTTTTTTTTAATGATGAGTGTGCAAATCAAATTGTTTTTTATTTTTTTATTTTTTTTTATCTAACTTGTGTGTTGGGATGTGATGGGCTGGGGTGGATATTTGGGTTTTTTCTGGTGTCTTATGCTTTGGGGTTTCTGTCTTCTACAAGATATGTTTTTGAATGATGATTTTGCAAATCAATTTTTTTTTCTAACTTATGTGTTGGGATGTGATGGGCTTGTGTGGATATTAGCACCAAGGGATATTGATAATGTTTAGGTAACACGATCCTGCTAGTGAATTGGGGCGTAGGGGGTTGTTCCCTTTATATTGGATATTGTGGTCTCTTTTGGAATGCTCCATATTACTTGGACTGTACCAATGGATTGGGGCATATGGAATTTTCATCACATGCAATTGGGTCCAGTTTCAGTAACGAGGGAAATGATAATTTCCGAGTATTATACTCATGCTAATGGTCCATGGTGTAGGAGGTTTCCTTTTATGTTAGATATTTTAGTCTTTCTTGGAATGCTCTATTTAGTCACTCCAACTCTGTTGCTCGACTCTGAAATAAGCATACAGTAGACCAAATTAAGATGATTTATATTTTCAGGCTTTGCTTCAGTGGGGTTCTCTAAAATCTGCGTGGATTTTACCAGGAGTTTTTGTAAAGATAATAATTATGTTACTTGGTGGTTAACGAATAGAAACATTTTGCTTTCCCTAGGGAATTTGTCAAGGATACTGACAGCTTTTGTGGAAATGCCTCAATTTATCTAACTTGGTAAAGGTGAACCATCTCAAGGCAGAATTTTGTGGAAACGCATCAATTTCTTTGACTGGGCATTTCATGTTATATAAAGGATTAGGGTAATCCTACTTAATTTGGCCATTCATCACTTGCCTGCCCTTTCCTGGGTTTATGGTTTGCAACATGTTAGCTGCTAATTTTTTATTTTGACATTGTTGTTCTCTTTCCAATTTAACATGGTTTTCATTCCTATTCGGTCACAGGCAAATCCATCTGATCCCAAGACATTTCCGTTTATATTGCTTGGAAACAAGATAGATATTGATGGTGGAAATAGCCGAGTGGTAAGGATGTACAGTTTGGTGCTGGTAAATTCACTTTTCTTTACTCCTTTCACCTGGTCTAATATTTATTGTGTGCAGGTTTCTGAGAAGAAAGCTAAGGACTGGTGTGCGTCGAAAGGAAACATACTTTACTTTGAGACGTCAGCAAAGGAGGATTACAATGTTGATCCTGCATTCTTATCCATTGCAAAAACTGCTCTAGCCCATGAGCATGGACAGGACATGTAAGTTTGAATTGTCTGCTGAATTCTTGTTTGGATTGTATTAGCACCATATATAAGCAATGTAAGCTGTAATAACTACAGCCATAAGTTCATGAGATAAAAAAAGGATTGCTGATTTGATGTCAAGAAATGAGATGCCATCAGGTCTTCACGTGACCAAAATCAGAATTAAACAGAAGTCATGATTAACAACGAAGAATCTTAAAGGGAAATCTTTTTTGGAATGGGTTAAGAAATGGTTTAAAACTATTAATTTTGTAGAAAATGTATGGAGGGCATAGCATCGTCAACTCTGTAAACCAAAATTTAACCCTGTTTGGAACTGAGCATTTTTATTTATTTATTGAGTTATTTTGGTGTGCTCTCAAAGAATTGTTTCAATGTCAATTCTGCTTGGTCTTGCTTGCATCTTTGCTTGTGGTATGTGTTGGTATTGATGGTTAGTAAGAGGTGGTGAGGGGTATGTGTAGCTTGGATGCTTCTGAGCTGCTTAATGCATGGTTTGTGTTGCAAGAAGGCATTTGAAAGAGAAGAAAGGACTTGTTAAGTTACAATCAGCATCTCTGGTGACTTCCTTTTTTATGGCCATAGTTTTAAATAATGGCCATTATATTATGTAACGGCTGTTATTTAACTGAATCAGAGCACTCCATTACTGTTTTTCAGTGTTATAGTACTGTTATTGGCGATTCACAAAGTAATAGCTGTTATTGGCTGTTATATTGAAAATACAGCCCTATAACAGTCCACTTACAAAATTGATTTTTTACTATATTTTGTATTTCAAGTTCATATTTTCATATTTTTCATCTTTTTTTATAGTTATATAGGATGTTGTTTATATGACTTCTATCTACTGGAAGTGTTATTATTGTATATATTTAGCAAAATTATTAGAAAAGCATGTATTATTAAAGTTCGCTAAGAATTGCTAATGAATTCACGATAACCGTGACCAATATAAACCACATAAAACTATGTTTATGGCTCTGTATTGCTCCTCTCTTTTCTAATTTCTTTCTTCTTTTTTGAATTACTTTAGGCTATTGTCATTTTTGTTTTTAGTGTTACTCCTGAACAATTTTTGGCTGTTTTTAAATCTTGCATATTGCACCTATCAGGGGAAAAAAAAGAGAATCTTGTGCGTGTCTTTATTCTTTCTTGTTTTACATTATTTGGTTTAATATATGAAAAGTGCAGAAGCACAAGATTTCAGAAAACAAAAGGGATTTAAAATTATTAGGTTCTTGTTGTGTGTCTTATCTTCTTTTGTCATGTGCTTGATTTTCTCTCCTAAGTCACTTTATTCTTTTCTTTTTTCCTAAAATTCCTTCTTAGTTTTCTTTTCTCACTGACTCCCAAATCTCTATGATGATAGAAAAGTGCTTAACCAGGAAGTTCCACAATGTTTCCAAGCTTTTGTTTGCAACCATAGAAAATAATCAACTAAGCTTCTGGAAAGTTTCTTGCTAGGAATAGAAGGCTTTGTTGTCTTCTTCTTTTTCAAGCTGATGGAGTGGCATTTAGTAGCTTCTCAAGAAGATTGGATATCCTTCCATTCATGATGTTTGTTCCATTGTGTTGTGTTAAATGCTGAGTTCTGGGACAAGATATTTCTGTTCCCCACAGAACATAACATCTAGAGTTTAAAATTTTAGGGTCTCTTAGTTGTGTGATTTGTGATTGCAATCATGCTTACACTTTTTTCTCAAATTGTTTGCTATTTATATTTAGGATATACATCTCAAGATGGTTGCCCATTAGTTTCGTGATATGTTATTTTAAAATAGTTGCTATTGATATTTAGGATCTACAGCCTAGGATGGTTTGCCATTGGTTTTGCTAGTGTGTTTATGTGCTTTTCTCTGTACTGATGCTTATTATTAACATATGGTGTATTTTTGTATGGTGAGTTGGTGACCAAGATTTACTAGAAATTTGAACTGTGTATGGACCCATTCATTTTCCATGGAACGCGTTATTTTTAGTATGCTTTCATTTGTAAATTATGCTTTCCTTGGGACGTGTTCTTGTCATGCTTTCATTTGTAAGTAAAACCTTTTGGATTTTTCTTATTTTAGAACCCTAAATCCTTGATTTAAATTTAGTGCTTGCACACTCTTCCTTTCTAACATTTCAATGATAGATAGACTAATCCAAAACGTTTATTAATGAGCTTCTTCAATGCCCATTCCTTTTATTTTAATTGCAGATACTTCCAGGGTATCCCAGAGGATGTCACAGAGAATGAGCAAAGAGGTGGCTGTGCATGTTAAATTCTGGATAGATTTAACAGGTTCATCTTAATGCTCGTTGTTGGCTCATTTATCATTTTTTGGTTGTGATTTTTAGCCATTTTCTCGAACGTTGTTTTTGTACACGTTGTACACTGAGCTCTTGATGCTGAGACATTATTGAGTGTCGATGCCATTTCTAACAGGCAGTATTGTTTTTGGTATGATAAATTCTGAGTCTAAAACTGTAGAATTCCAACCCAGGATGAACTGCTTTCAGATTCTCTTTGTTCTGATAAAAGAGAAGTGTTTTTAGATTCATGTCAGAATTGAAGGCTTCTGCTGCTTCCAGTTAAAAGATCTTCATTCGTGAAGGTTATTGTTTCAAATTTCTCCTGGGAATCCTTCCATGTTTTTTACGTTGGCATTTCTAGATAGTGAGCCTGGTTAGGCAATGTCATATGCTCATATATGGACAGGTGGGGACGAGCTTGATCCTCCATATGGTGGTGGCGTTGCCTTCTGTGGTGGAGACAGTATTGTTTTTCTACATTTGGCTACTGTAGAGAGTGCTATTATTATATATGGATGAAGGGGTTTTTTTTTTATTGTTAAAATGATCGTAATTGTGTAGTTTGAATGCCAAAATACACCCCATCAATAAATTCTTACTGATATCATTTGTGCCTGTCAAATTTGATCAGTTTTTGTTACGCCATGGCCTATCCAGATTTTGCATTGCAGAAGAACGTTTTCTTAACTTTCTCTTCTCAACTAGCAAGAATCAAATTTTTCACTGGGTGGAGAAGATGCATGCTTATACGAGCCAAAGAATCTCTGAGAATAGCCATTGAGGCCAAACTGCAAAGCACCCATTCTTTCTCATAAAATTCAACCGTCCAATTGCTGGCAAGAATCAGATCCTTAATAAGAGGCTTTTGGAGTGCATTTTCACACAAAAAAGGAAATTGTAGAAGGATCGAGCATGCATGTGTAGGGACAACAATTTCATTCGAATTTGATTGATAATAATCCGAACCGACTGGAATATGTGAGTTACTTTATGTGTGATGAATGGGGTATTTACATTATCAAACCCGATTCGAACTTAACTCGATATATATATATAATTTTAAATACAATATAATATATACTTATTTTAATATTGACATAATATATAATTATTAAACTTATTTTGAGGATCGACATAACATATTAAAAGAGTTAATTTAGGTTGATTAGTTTTTTCTTTTAAAATGACATCCTTCCGACCTTTTCAAAAATAAAATAAATAAATCAAATGATATTTTGATCGGGTTTTACAAATGAATCCAAATCAATTTATTTTTTTATTTTTTTGAAACCCGAACATGTCTAAATCCAGAGTCGACCCATTAGAAAAGTCCAGGTTTTATAATACTGATATACTATTTAAAATCTTACACGGGCATGTATATATATATATATATATATATATATATTGAGTGGATAATGAATAGAATATAAATATAATAAAAAACCATCTCGAGTAACATTGTTATCCCTGTATACATATACAGAGTCCATGACTACGATAAGCTGTAGTATTATTAATATTCGCTGATCCAACTGCTTTCAGCTTCAAGATTTCTGCATCAAATACTGACAGTGTAGTAATCCAATCTCGGTGAATAAATAATTAAATGGACACAGGAATATTATATCTACTTTTCGCAGCAAGCCTTCCTGTCAAAGGCATATATAAAATAATAATCTTCACTTGGTTTTTTAATTAAATTATGGTTATTTCGACAACTGCTGCTTATGCAAGTGTAAGCTAGCTGTCAAGCTTAATCATGTTTCATGTTAATCTCTTTCGATGCTTTTTTTGCTTTTTTTTTTTTTTCCTGCTGGTATTATATATAACGTAGGCACTGGCGCTCCTATTGGCTTCTGAAATCCACGGCTACTTTTCCCTGCAAGTGGTTGCC
>Ga0325404_1000899_pt1 | contig 30524 bp, 18 predicted proteins | sample PopdelMetagenome_18_FD_205664 | JGI IMG/M metagenome (GOLD analysis project Ga0325404, IMG submission 205664) | Populus deltoides microbial communities from Bellville, Georgia, United States - Xylem-Control-R1 | ecosystem: Host-associated > Plants > Phyllosphere > Stem > Wood/Secondary xylem...
TTTTTGTAAATAATCTTCCAGTGAAGAAGTACCTTTTGTCAGAGACTGTAGTTCGCCTTTGATTTGTTGGATGCGATCTCGAGTGTGAGTGCCATAAAGGGTCTCTAACACTTGCCATGCATCATGCAAAGATCCACTATTGATGACTTGGGAAAGAGGTCCATCAGATAGTGAACTGTTGATCCATCCAAGGATCAATTGATCCGTGCGTAACCAAACTGCTGCCGCAGGGTTTGTTTGCAACTCACCATTCTCACCAATGATAGTTGATTCTGGGCAAGGGACTTCATCCTTCACATATCCAAGGAGTCCATAGCCACGTAAAACAAGGAGAACCTGTGCTTTCCACAGAAGATAATTGTTTGAAGCCAGTTTGATGGAGATATCAGGCAAATTTGATTTTGGGAGTGTAGTCTCAAGAGAAGAAGTAGAAAACGTTGTTTGAACTGAAGAAGAAGATGTCATAGTGATAGAGGGCTCTGATACCATGTAGGAGAACTATCTCAACCTAATAGCTTAAGCTGTTAGGTGAGGTCCCAGGATATTATTTATATTATTCTCTAATAAATTATACATTAAAAAAACAGAAAAAACAAAGAAGGGGGATTATACACACACACATGTTATATTTTAATTATGATGTGGGTTTAGCTAAGGACATGGATTTTAAATGGCGTGGGCTTTAATTTTAAAAATCCTTGTAAATGTTATGTGAAATTAATTAAAGAAGGAGGCTGTTAAGAAAATTATAGGAAAGATGAATTATTTTGAAACATGTATTGATAGGTTATGAGTTACATTGAGTAGAAAAGAGATGATGTTAGGAGTAAACATAAAAATAATATTGTTTTTTAATGTCAATTGATTGAATAAATTTATTATTATTGTTTTTAAATGAGTTTATTTACGTGTAAATATATATGTACAAGAATAAAGTAATGAGTAACATGTGAAATCAATATCTGAGTTGGAAATGAATTATTATCCTAGAATGAACTATGCTAAAATGAAAATACATAACTAAAAGGTTTCCTACAGCTAGACTAAAATAAGCTTATCATGTTTATCCAGCAACATGAGATGGCCTTGTGCAACATACATATATAATTAATAAATTTCTAATTCAGTGAACCTTAAACCGTATAAAATATTACGGGTATAATTTGAGATAGCAATGCCCATTTAGAAATAACAACACAATGGTTCCCATTTATTTAGGAATAGTCACACTGAAACACAATGGTTTTTGTCTTTCAGATAAAAAAACATAAAACATCACAGTGGATTCCATTCACTTTCACTTGGAATCAACAACACAGTGGTTCCCATCTTTCAGGAAGAAAACATAACTCTCATGGCATGCATGATGTTGAATGGCGGGTTTTCCTCCGGGAACAAGGGGGTTCTGGATGTATTGAGATAAATCATAAAATTATGATTTGAGAGGTTCAAGAGTTGCCACCTAGTATTATGGTCACTAGAAAATCTAATAGTATATGAGAGTCTAGGTAAAGAGATTAGTTGTGCATGAGAAAGACACATCATCCTCAATGCACCCTACATATGGTAAGTTGTATTGTTGATTAATTGTTTCTCTCTAAGTATCGTTTCTATTTGTTGGTTCATCTAAGGTTCAAGAAAGGTCCTCCTCAATAAGAAATCTCTATCTTATCATGTTAAAACCTAACTGTTCTGAAGTTTAATTTTAACAATGTATTTATTTCTATTTTATATCTATAATACCTAGGGACATACTTTACAATGTGATTTTATCCCACAAATATTAAAGTATACAATTAATTCATAACATTTTATTTTTATCAATTCATTTAATTTAATACTGAAAGTATGCATTACGTTGTAAAATTTATACTCCAAATATTAATTAAACAAATTAATTTTTGTTGCTACCTAATTTTTTACCCATGTTTTTGATAAATTTTCTGAAAAAAACAAAAATAGCAAAAAAAGCAACGAAAACCCCAAAAACTGTATTTTGATATATTTGCATCATTTTTAGCATTTTTAGCATCGTCTCAAAAGAATTTAAATTTTCAAAGGTCTTTCGAATGGGTTCGACTTTTCACGCATCATTTTTTAAATCATTGATTTTTCTCGTTGAGTCGACATTGATATGCTCGTTTTCAAAAAGATAAGAAAAATCAAAATTTGCAAAAAAAAAGAAGAAAAGTTAAGGAACCAAGTTTGACGACCCAAACACACTTCTCCTAGAAATACCACTAAACTAACACATACCAGGGGGGCGGGGAAGAAAAAATTTACAAGGAGAGGGGGGCAATTTTGGGGTTGAAAAGAGAGGAATGCAAAAAAAAACCTAAACCTAAACCTAAACCCAAACCCATCTCTTTTAAGCCGCCGCCCCCCCTTTAGCAAAAAAAAAAAAAAACAAAAACCAGAGGACCCTAACAACAACCACAAACCAGCTCCCCCTTACTTGATCTTCCCTCTAGTCGCCGCTCTCCCTCTCAGCCACAGGACAACCACCACATACTCCCTTCTCCTCTCACAGTCCTCATTTCCACAAATCTTCCCTTCTTAGTTGTTCTTCCCTCAGCCAACCGACCATAACCCCAGAATGGATTTGCCTCTCTTCCCCCGATCATTTTCCCCATCATCATTTCCAGCTTCACCCAATAGAGATCGGCCTTGACACCTCCTTCTCCTAGCTGACTCACCTCAAGCCTCCCCTTCCCCGCACACGATTGGACCCACAAACCCAGATCCACTTCCAACCAAACCCGCCGACTGAACAACCACTCCCATCTCCTCAGCAGCAACGACCAGAACAACACCCCAAAGCTAGCCCCGTCCGCATCTACCGTGACCTGCCACCTCCAGATTTGCCACCTGAAGAAGAAAGAAAGAACAATAATTTGAAGGGGAAGAAGACAACAAAAAACAGATCTAAAAGGGGAAGATAAGAAAAACAAAATAAAATCGACTATTTGTGGTGTTTTCTTGGCTTTGCATGTGATGTTGTTTCTCATCGTCGATAAGGATGGGAAATGTGGAGGAGGTTGTTACAGACCCCCCTATTTGTTTGGATTTTCTGGCAGCGGCGTGTGAACCCAAGCGCCACCAATGGCGTGGTGCGTGGAGCAGATGCGTCGCCACTGTTCATAAATCACAAAAGCTATATAGAATTCTCTAGCACTGTACCTAGGCTTTTTTGTAATTTTTAGACTTTGATATGTATATTTAGATTACTGTTATTTTGTACTTTTGATATTTTGTAACATGTAAATGTGTGTGTTGGCAACTAAAAAAATAGTGAACAGTGGTGTGTGGGTGTTTGTACCTTTTCTTTATGTATTTTTTTATGTTAAAATGAAAAGAAAAAAATTAAAAAGACAAAAGAAGAATTTAATATTTTGATTTGCTCGTGGTTAAGGATTATAAACTTATATGTAAGATGTATTTATTATTTCCGATGAAAAGACAAAACCTTTAAAACTTCTTTAACACATCAAATTATGAAGCAACTTACCTCAGGTATGTGCGTTTGGGATGATAATACCTTCCTTAGCCACAACCAGTCCCTTACCCATGAATCTCTGACAAAAACCAGTACATCCAGGTTTCCTAGTAGCCTTCAATCAAATACTAGGTGGCGACTTCCAATCATCAATCAAACGAACAAAAATCACCATCAAACACCGCCGCGTCGGCACGTGCGACAGAATGGCGAATGCACCGGGGAAGGTACTGTTTTATGACAATATTGGAGTAAGCTTTGTTTATTTGATGTGTTTAAGTTTTTGTGTTTTGTCTTATTTTGTTAACATATTTTTCCATGCATTGTATAGAATTGTCTCATGCATCACATATCTTTATTTTTGAAAACACACACAAGCTTCTAGGTTAGGTGGGGAACTAACGATTTGCCGTATAACTATTAGTCAGGATTCAGATGCGTGAAACACCCAACTCATATCTGAGTGTCTGCTTGGTAATTGTGGTTATACGTGCCTTAACCATTTCTCGCAACGCCTTTATACTATCTTTACGAAGATCATCACTAGGCAGACATGAGACCCTTTTGAGACCAGGTAGAAAACCTACCCATGTTCACATAATGAATAAAACTTGTCCTTAGGTTGTATGTGCTACTTTTAGTTGCATTAAGACAAGCCCTTCTTAAAGCATCTTGAACTCAAGACTTATGGGTGATATAATGATTGTTACTCAGGAAATCTTCATTGTAGAGTTTGAGCAAAAATCAAGATTCTTGTTTCATCATACAAGAGTTATGACCATATGTCACCCCTAGAAGGATGAGTTCATCATATAGATTACATGTTCATACATTTGTCATGCATGCACTGGGATGAAAAGTGGGTCCCCTACGAGTCTATAACACCCGATTTTGAGCGAGAAACACAAAAGATGAAGAGCGTGCTCGCCATAACATTCATTTTCAAGAAGAGCTGGAGTCTCTGAAGACAAGCATGACTCGCCTCTAGCTTACTCGAGCAAATACTAAAAAATAACTCTGGGGAAGTTCCTTCCAACTGACCATCATCTTTGTTCAAACCCTAACAATGACTCAACCCGAAGAAATTGAGGGCAAACATGGTTAAGAGCCTCAACACAATCCAGCATTTCTGCAAAAGCTTTTTTAAGAAGGCTGATCGAAGGGGAATTGCACCACAGTTGCAGAATGGAGCTTGTTCTTGTTATGTCAAAAAATAACTACCTCTGTTTGATCATGCCTTCAAAGCTTCTTGATTTTTTATTTCAACCTATTTCAGTCTTGTTGGTAAGCTCATAATGCCACAAGACTTTTTTCAGTCAAATGAGCTTTTCTTATTAATAAGATCATATGTTTTCCTGTGTTCATGACATGCCTTTATTTTTGTTGTTGTTTCTTGTAAATAACACATTGAGCATAACCTTTAAGCATGAAACCATTGCGCCAATAATCTTTTGGTGTGTTTCTCTTTTCTTTCAAAACTATGCATGATCTCACATGTTCACAAGGATTTTTGGGAATTGAAAGTTTAGTACAAAAAAAAAATCATATTAAAATGATTTCTGAAAGGTAACTATACACCTAGAAAATCTGAGAAAAAAAACAAAAAAAATACCATGAGGTGACTTTAAAGTTGAGTTTTATTTGAATGAATAATGAGAAATCACTTTGCATACTTGCTTGAAAGCATGACTTACCAATCCTAAATGCATGCATTTGAAATTAGGAAAGGCTTTCTTTGATAATCCTTTCACGAGGCTAAAATATATCCTTTGCAGTCCTCTTTTAAGCTTGGTAACATTTTTGAAAATAACATTGGCTAGGATCACACCCCAAACTAAGAGCAAGTGCCAAAAAAAAACCTCGATGATTGAAAGTGCCCAAACAACATTGGGGGGCATGAAAGAAAATTCTCAATGATTAAAGGTGTAAACACCAAAAAAAAAGTAAAGCAAAAAATGTCTCCACCATCACTGTCAATTTCTGAATCGGCAGCATAGAGTTTGGCTACCGAGTTCTGAATCAGCAGCGACATAGTTTTGCTGCTGATTTTTGAATAGGTAGTGACACTGTAAAAGCCAACAAAAATCAGTGTTCGTGTAAACACCCAATAAAAAAAAAAAGAAGAAGAAAAAGAGTTAAGCCAAAAACAACTTCATCATCGCAACCAATTTCTGAATCGGTAGCAACACAGTTCTTTACTGTCAATTTTTGGATCAATAGTGACACAGTTTATGGCTGTTGATTTCTGGATAGGCAGCGACGTAGTACTTGGCTGTCGATTTTAGAATTGACAGCGATACAATTTGAGGCTATCGATTTTTGAATCAGCAGCGACATAGTTTGGCTACCAATTTATGAATCGGTAGTGGCGCAGTTTTCGCTGATGATTTCAGAATTAGCAGCGACACAGTTTGTGGCTACCGATTTCAGAATCGGCAACGACGCCAAAAAGCCCAACAAAAAATTGTATTGGGCCAGGCTATTCTAGATGAGAACAATAGAGGACATGACCAATCTTAGATTAACCTAAAAGAGGGATGGGAACAACCTTATCCAGCCCACCAAACACCCTTTTGCATTTAAGAAGGGTATAAATGCAGCAAGGAGAGAGAAAGGGGCACTCTTTCCAAAACAGGATGCATGCTCTTGCCATTTTCCTCTCTCCTAAAAACAGTCAGCCAACAGCCTTGGCTGCAACAACCTCTCTTCCCAAAGCAAAACCAGCAAACCCGGCTGCATGCATCTCCTTAGAACGTAGGAGAAGAAAGGAGGATTAGGGAAAAATAGAGGTGGCCGAAGGCATGGAAGGAGAAGGAGTCTAGACCTCTCCTTAAAAAACCGGCTAGCAAACACCATTGCAGCCACTGATTTCCCAAGAAGAAAACCTAGCAACTAGCTGTATGCACATTCCTTGAGTGTCAGAGAGGAAATAAGAGTTAGAGAAAAACATAAATGGCCGAAACCATGGAGGGAGAGGGGGTGTAACAAACGGCTGAACAGAGGAAGAAGAAGAGGAAAACCATGAGTAAAGAGGATGAAGCAGGAGAAGAAGAAGACTGCGAGTAGAGGGGAAGAAAAACCTGTTGAATCCTTTCCTAAAACTACCGAAAACAATAAGGTATGAACCAGACCTCTCTCCCCACTTGTTCTTGAGACTTTGGGATTAAAATGATGAAGAAAACCCCCAAGTAGATGACCTAGAATCCTTACACCAGCTGCTAAGTAAAACTGGGCTGAAGAATGCATCTAAAACAGGGGTGAATGAGAGGCCAAATTCCAGAACACTTAACAAAGGAAATGGATAATTTAAATACACAAACTGGGGTGGAAGACCAACCATGGTAGGGGCTGGATAGAATGCAAACATTATGAGAAAAAAAAGCAGGAATTATGACTTTGTTAGAACCTTAGACCATGCTAAAGTCAAAACAGAAAACATGCTAGTGCCATTGACTTGATTTCCTATTGTGTTTGATGAAATAATGTGATAACTAGCTTAGGGTAAGGTTATGTGCAGGATTGTGTGTGTTGGTAACCTTAAAAGCATGCTGCAGCTGAAACAAGAATCTAACGATAAAGCATGTGCTGGAATTGAATTTGCATGTGTGTTCATGCTAAAATTGAATGATTTTGCTGGATCCAAAGAACAAATTGTGGTGTCGACAACGAATGAGTTTTCGCTGTGAATTGTGTTATTGGCAGCGAATTAGTTTCGCTGCCAAATCGTGTTGTCAACAGTGAATCAGTGTTCGCTGTCGAATTGTGTTGTCTGCAGCGACTGAGTTCTCGCTGCTGAATTTATGTTGTCCGCAGCGAATCAGGTATTCGCTGCCAAATTGTGTATTCCGCAGTGAATCAGGTGTTCGCTGCCGAATGTGTGTCATCCGCAACGAATCAGGTTTTCACTACCGAATGTGTGTCAGCCACGGTGAATCAGGTGTTCGCTGTCGAATTGTATATTCCGTAGTGAATCAGGTGTGCGCTGGTGAATTATGTATTCCATAGTGAATCAGGTGTTTGCTGCTGAATCTGTGTTGTTCGTAGCGAATCAGGTGTTCACTGCTGAATTTGTGTCGTTTGTAGTGAATCAGGTTTTCGCTGCTGAATTTTGTTGTCCGCAGCGAATCAGGTGTTCACTACCAAATTTGTGTTGTCTGCAGCGAGTCAAGTCTGTCGAATTTATGTCGTCCGCGACAAGTGAGGTGTTTGCTACCGAATTCGTGTCATCCACAACGAATTAGGTTTTGCTGTTGAAGTTGTGTTATCTACAGCGAATCTGCACTCACTACTGAAGTTGTGTTGGTTACAACGGAAGTGTGATTCGCTGCCGAAATCGAGTTGCCTGTAGAGAATTAGCATTCGCTGCCAAAAGCGTGTCGGCTGGAGCGAAGTAGCATTTGCTGCCGAAATTGTGGTGCCTGTAGCGAAACAGTTTTCGCTACCAAATTGAGCGGCCAGCAGCGAATCAATTTTCCCTAAATCAAATGATTGATTGATGAGTTTAACTACTGAAATTGAGAAGACAAATAGAGGGCTAAGCTTAGAAAAAAGATGCTGGTTCAGTCTAAACTAGAATACCATTTGGTTATTGGATCATAACTGGAGTAGTAAAACTTGGATTTAGATCTGGTTTATATTTATGGAAAGCTAAGACATAAGCCTAAAACTTTCATGAAGAGTCCAAGATTCAAAAGGATCGTTTTCAAGTTCAAATTGTACCAACAATAGAGAAGTCAGAAACTGTCTTGTAGCCCATACACTATTTAGTGTGTAGCCCATATCTCGAGTTCTAGAAGTTCAAATGCACCGATTCTTGTTTTGTTGAAAATCTGAGATAATTTCCCAGAACTTTCATGAGACTATCTACTCAAATTATGATGTTAGTAATGATGCGTTCTTGCTCTCTTTCTTTATATTTTTGTAATGCTTAAGTTTTGCTTTCATTAATCTCTTGTTTATGCCTTTCATTTCCTTTACTATACTTAAATAATAATGTTGTCCTCTTATTTATTTATATTTCTCTTCTTTCATTATGTTTAGTTAAGTTTATTATGTCAAGGTGAAAATTTTGGTTACACTAATGGTGTAAGAATAAGTATAGTGTAAACTCAACATGGATTTTAATGTTTCATACTAACATATTTTGTATTTGTTATCTTATTTGCTCTTAATACTTTGCTTGTTAAATGGTTAATCTAGATTTATATTGTATAACCTTTGGTATAACAAATACTTGATCCTTTCATAACCAACTGTATGGTATAACCGACACCTGTGTTATTAAAGGAACTTGATTTGTTCTTAACATTTATTAACATCATGAATACCTGACAACATTTACAAGTATTAACATTATTCGAATAAGATAACTAATGTAATCATGTTAACAATTTATAATTTGATTGGAACCTCCTTTGTATGTGGTTTCCAGTTGAGTAATAAAAAGAGTTTATACTATACTTATTTGAAATACCATTAGTGGATCCTCTCACCTTGACAATTGTTTTATCCTTGTTTAATCCTTACATCAATATCCCATAAAATTCCCATAAACTCTTTGTTTTATTAAAAATATATATATTATTTGTAATTTATATAGTTCACCTCCATGTGGTTCGACCCTGGTCTTGCTGGGTTATTTATTACTTCAACACTCCTGCACTTGGGATAAGACATCAATCTTTTGATCATGTCATATGGTGATGAATGTGATTTAAAGATGCAAATGTATTGATTTGTGGCCATTTATGTCTTAGGTGGTGTGGCCGGGATCAGACCATCACTAGGACAAGGACAACCCACAAGTGGAGCAGGTAGGTGGTTTCCACCTTTTTCTCGTATGATGTTTATGTTTTGAAATGATTTACTTATGGTGATATTTTATGAAATCTTTGTTGAATGATGAAACGATGATGAAGTGTTTGATTGAATTCTTGATGATTGTCGAAACGACTATGAAATGTCGATTGAGTTCTTGATGAATGTTGAAACAATGACAAAAATGTTAATGTTCTGAATGAACTATTTGAGGTGGATATATTATTGTGTTGCAATGAATATTAAACCGACTATGAGATGTTGATTGGGATATTATGAATTTGGGCTACTGATGAATGGTAGTAGGAGCATTACGAAGGATCCACTGTTGAATTTTATTGAATGTAATTTTGATGAATGGTAGTATGAGTATTACGAAGGATCTACTGTTGTATTTTATTGAATGTAATTCTAATGAATGGTAGTATGAGTATTACACAGAATCTACCGTTTTATTATATTGAATGTAATTGTGACGAATGATTGTATGGGTCTTATAAAAGATCTACCGTTTTATTATATTGAATGTAATTGTGACACGGTTGTATAAGTATTACAAAGGATCTACCATTGTAGTATATTAAATGAAATTGTCACGAATGGTTGTATGACTACTACGAAGATCTACCATTATATTATACTGAATGTTAATTATCACGGATGGTTGTATGAGTATTTATGAGGGATCTATTGTTGTATTGTATTGAACATTAACTATCATGAATGGTTGGATGAGTAATACGAAGGGTACTGTTGTATTATACTGAATGCTAAACTATTATGGAATGTTTGTTTATGTATTACAAAGGATCTATTATCGTGTTACTGAATGTTAAACTATTACAGAACGCTTGTACGAGTACCATAAAGGGTCTACTATTATATTGTAGTGAATGTCAAATTGTTATAAATTGTTTGAATGAGTAAATCAAGGGATATTGCCATGTTATAGTGATTTCACAAACCGCCTCTGGAATGTTTAATTGGTTGACGATTAGCTTCGGCTAATGGCTTCCTAAGCTGATGACTAGGATGAGCAAATAATTAGCTACAACTTATGTCATCCAAAGCGAATGACCGGGACAAATGATTGATTAGCTTTGGCTAATGGCATCCAAAGGGATTACTACGATAAATGATTGATTAGCTATGGCTAATGGCATTCGAATGGATGACCAGGACAACTGATTGATTAGCTTCAACTAATGGCATCCAAACAGATGACCAGGATAAATGATTGATTAGCTACAGCTAATGGCATCCTAAGTGGATGACCGAGACAAATGATTGATTAGCTTTGGCTAATGGCATCCGAATGGATGGTCAGGATAAATGATTGATTAGCTTCGGCTAATGGTATCCGAATGGATGGCCACGATGAATGATTGATTAGTTATGGCTAATGGCATTCAAAGTGGATGGTCGAGATGAATAAATGATTAACTTCGGCTAATGGCACCCTAAAGGGATGACCGGGATGAATAAATGATTAGCTTCGGCTAATGGCATCCAAAGTGGACGACCATGATGAATAAATGATTAACTTTGGCTAATGACATCCTAAATAGATGACCGGGAAGAATAAATGACTAGCTTCGACTAATAGCATCCTAAATGGATGACCAAGATGAACAAATGATTAGCTATGGCTATTGGCATCCAAAGTGGATGACCAGGATGAATAAATGATTAACTGTGGCTAATGGCATCCTAAATGGATGATCGGGAAGAATAAATGACTAGCTTCGACTAATAGCATCCAAAATGGATGACCAGGATGAATAAATGATTAACTTTGGCTAATGGCATCCTAAATAGATGATCGAGAATAATAAATGACTAGCTTCGACTAATAGCATCCAAATTGGATGACCAGGATGAATAAATGATTAGCATTTAGGATGCCCAGGATGAATAAATGACTAGCTTCAGCTAATAGCATCCTAAGTGGATGTTCGGGATAAGTAAACGATTGGCTTCGACTAATGGCATCCTAAGAGGATAGGTGGATTTGAGAGTTATGAGTTAGTTTCAAGAATTGATGCGTTCATGTATACTATGTTTTGTATATATTAAGTATATGAAAGAACTACGATTATTATGCTTTAACTAGAGAATAATGTTAGTTTGCCTAACAGTATTTGAGATGAATGATCGGGTTTGAGTATTGCAATTAGCCTCGGAAATTAACAAATTATTAATAATGATATTTATATAAGTAAGGGGAAATGATAAAATTACATTTCGAAAAGAACTATATATTTGCATGTTATGGGTGATATGAGTTCTATATAAACAGACGTGTTAATCACTCAATTAGTCGCCCGAACCTTGTTGTAAAGACTAGTAATGAAAAATTCAAATAGAACACAGATGGGAATGAATGAACATGTTGATATGATGTGTATGAATATACATATGAGGTATTCATCTTATGAGGATGTCATATTGTGAAATTACATGAGGTCAGGATAACGAAAGTACTAGTTATGTAACCTATTGTTCAACACTCTTGTATGAACTCATGATGATAACGAGACTAGAACAGGAGTGTGAATTTATAAATATGTCAATATGATGTAATGTAAACCTATGAGTATGGAAATATAATATTATGGGCATGTGTATTGAGAATCCGTTTATGGAAATGTTGATTTACGTTATCCTACGTAGATTGTGCCTTGTGATTAATACTTAAAAGTGCATTTTTGTCAAGGTTTTATATTATCATTTTGCACTTGAAGTATCAATAACTTCTTAACTAGAGCATGTTTTATAATAACAAGTCTAATAATATAAGATACCTTTAATTTATGGTAAATGTTCATTTTAAATGCAGGCCTATCACATAAATCAACGAATTAATTAATGAGTTTAACTACTGTAATTGAGAAGACAAAGAGAGGGCTAAGCTTAAAAAAGAGATGCTGGTTGAATTCAAATTGGAACACCATTCGGTTATTGGATCATAACTAGAGCTGTAAAACTTGGATTTAGGTCTGGTTTATATGGATAGAAAGCTAAGACATAGGTCTAAAACTTTCATGAAGTCCAAGATTTAAAAGGACTATTTTCAAGTTCAAATTGTAGCAACAATAAAGAAGTCGGAATATGCCCTGCAGCCCAGACAATGTTCAGTGTTCAGCCCATATCTCGAGTTCTAGAAGTCCAAATGATCTTATTCTTGTTTTGTTGGAAAGCATAGACAATTCCCTAGAACTTTCATGGAGACTATCTATTCAAATTCAGATGTTAGCAATGACGTTTTCTGTAGACACGAAGATAAGGATGGTTACCAAGTCAGGAGGTGGCCACCCACTCAACAATTAGTCATCAAATCAATAGTTTTGAATTTTGACCTATAAAATGAGGCATTTGCCATGCATTTAGGCATCTTGTTTTTAGATCAAGATCATGTTCTTACTCTCTCTCTCTCTCTCTTTATATTTTTATAATGCTTAAGTTTTGCTTTCATTAATCTCTTGTTTATGCCTTTCATTTCCTTCATTATACTTATGTAATCATGTTCTCCTCTTGTTTATCTATGTTTCTCTTATTCTTAATGTTCAGCTAATTTTATCATGTCAAGGTGAAAATGGTACACTAATAGTGTAAGAATAAGTATAGTATAAACTTAACGTGGACTTTAATGTTTGATACTAACATGTTTTATATTTATCATCTTACTCACTCTTAATACTTTGCTTGTTAAATGGTTAATTTAGATTTGTGTTGAACAACCCTTGAGACAACAAATACTTGGCACTTTCATAGGCCAACTGTATGGTATAACCGACACTTGTGCTATGAAAGGAACTTGATTTGTTGTTAACATAAGTTATCACCATGAATACCTAATAATATTTACAAGTATTGACATTACTCGAATAAGACAACTAATGTAATCATGTTAACAATTTGTAATCTGAGTAGAACCTCCTTTGTGTGTGGTTTCCAATCAAGTAATAAAAAGAGTTTATACTATAATTATTTGAAATACCATTAGTGGATCCTCTAACCTTGACAATTGTTTTATCTTTGTTTAAATCCTTACATCATTATCACATCTCAAAGCTCTCTTCAAATCTTTTCTTTTATTTATAATTCGATCCTGGTCTTGTTGGGTTATTTATTACTTCGACACTCTTACACTTAGGATAAGACATCAACTCTTTGATCATGTCACCTTGTTAATTAACAAAATGCAATGATAAATCTAAAGAATGATATGGTGAAAAACATCAAGATACCGGACGATAAAAAAAAATTCTATTGATTTTGGCATTTCAAAAGTCGGGTCGTTACAAAAGGTGCCCAAACAAAACTAGGGGGCATGAAGAAAAATCTGAAGGGTCCAAAAGATTTGAGCTTTCTGATATGATGATGCTCAACTAAGTGAAAAAAATGAAAGGCCCAAGCCTGACACTAGGGGGCACGATAGACTATCTTGGAAACAAATTCAAAAGACAAAAAGTACAAAAGGTCAGGAAACAAGCACAAGTGATTCTTAGTCTTGAAATCCCTTAAACACCTTTTGAGCTTGTAAATATCCTTTTTCTTCATAACCAATAGCCCAAGCCTACATTACGTGCCTAATTAAGTCCTTTCTAATCAAAGGCAAGTAATCCAGATCGGTAGGCAATGCTTCCCACGCAAAAATCATTATTTATCCAAATAAAATAAATGCTTTGAAAATCAGTTCTTTGTAACCCTCAAATTGAAGTTTGAACCTCTTGACCAACAAAATGTCACTTCATATTTTCACCAAAAGCAAAACAAAAAGTTTTCATCACTTCTGAAAACCTCTCTGTAGGAATCACTTGAATTTCTTCATAACGAATTTGCTTTGAATTAATGTCAAAAATGATTTATGTGTCTGGAATAGCTTTGAAATTCTAAAATTGATGCATGAAAACAACTCCTTATCAAACCTTCCTTCACATAGCCTCATCCCCCAAAGAAAACCCGAATTGAATACTTGGGGGCATGATCAAGCTGGGGGGTAATAAAAAACATATGGTATGGTTGGCTCCATGATTCCCTTTCTAAGAAAAATATGGAGCAGAATTGAAAACCCTTTAGATTAAGGTTGGAGAACGAAGAAGTATGAACGAAGAATTGGCTCCATGTTTGTCTTCAACCGTTGAACGAAGAAAGGGCAACTTTGATATGGACTATCAATGATTTTCTGGCTTATGGAATGGTTTCTAGTTGGAGCACGTATGGAAAATTAACATGTCCATACTGCATGGAAAACAACAAGGCATTCACGGTAACAAATGGGGGTAAAACATCTTTTTTTTACTGTCACCGACTTTTCTTGCCAACGGATCACAGGTATAAAAAGAACAAAAAGGATTTTTTTGTTAGTAGAGTTGAAAAAGATGTTGCACTTCTGCGTCTTTCCAATGAAGAATTGTATGATGTCGTGTTAGAGCACGGTGACATTGTGTTTGTTTCCAATCCGGTAAGTAGAAGTTTCCTGGTTTTGGTTTGACCCATAACTAGATAAAGCGAAGTATTTTCTAGGAGATTCCTTTTTGGAAGACCAATCTCCTCTGCCATAACCTTGACGTCATGCACATAGAAAAAAACATGTTTGGGAACATTTTCAACATGATCATGGACATGAAGAGGAAGACAAAGGATAACATCAAGACTAGAATGGATATAGTGTTGTCTTGTCATCGTAAAATATAGAGTTGGTTTATACTGGGTCATGAGTCGCAAAGCCCAAAGCAAGCTTTGTCTTAGACAAGAATGCACAACTACTAGTGTACCAATGGTTGAAGAGTCTACCTTTTTCCAATGGACATGCCTCAAACATACCAAGATTGGTTAATTTGGAGGATTGCAAATTGTATGGAATGAAGAGCCATGACTGCCACATGTTTATGCAAACACTCATTCCATTAGCTTATCATGATTTATTGCTAAAGAGAATATGGGATGCACTCGAGGAGATCAGTCATTTCTTTAGAGATATAAGCTCCAGCAAGTTGTAGACACAGCACATTGAAAGGCTTGAAACGAAAATTGTCGAGACAATATGCAAACTTGAGATGATATTCCCTCCATTATTTTTTGACTCTATAAAGCATCTACCATACATTTACCGTATAAGGCAAAAGTTGGAGGCCCTATCCAGTATAGATGGATGTATCCATTTAAGAGGTTAGAGATTACATACGCAATGTAACCTTCAATATTATTTTAGTTGTTTTTGTTAATTGAAAATATTCATTTTATTTCATGCAGGTACTTGTTCAACCTTAAAAATAAGGTAAAAAACAAGGCGCATGTTGAGGCATCGATATGTGAGGCCTATATTGTTGAGAGATCTCAATATTTATCTCGTACTATTTCGAGTTTCATTTGAGAACAAGAATCAATTGTGTACTAAGGCACGATGATGGTGGTGAAGTGTCTTCAAGTGAGAACTTATCAATATTCTCCAATCCTGGATGACTCACGCCAAAAAATACGGTCAAGATAAGATATTTGTTGGAAATAGAATTCAGACAAGCACATAATTATGTGTTGTTTAACTGTAATGAACTGAGACCTTTTATTTAGTAAGTATACTACTTAAACTTTGTTATTAATAAACTATTTCTCTCATGTATTATCACAAAATCATACATTGTTGAATACCTCGTAGGCAATATCGTCAATATTTATTATCTAATAACTCACAGCTGACTGAATCGTAAAATCTTTCGATTACAAGATGAATAATTTACAACGTGGTTCAGAACACTTATAAGTACTATCACAAACTCATTATCTACTAGGATACTTAATTTCATTATAGAATTGTCGATCATTATTCATTATTGTACTTGATGTACCAGGTTTATAAAGTGAAGTGCTACAATGGGTATTTTGTTAATGGGTACGTGTTTCATACTAAAGAATATGCGTAGGGTTGAAAGATATATAATAGTGGAGTTTGTGTTACCATCAACCAAGGTTGTCAATTCCGTTCCATTTCGCCCGGAATGGCCGAAACATTCCATACCAATTCAAAAAACGGAACAAATTTCATCTCATTTTAAATCTTGGTTCGTTCCAGATTTTTCGATTAAATTCCGCCTGGAACATTCCGGTTTCATTCCACATGTTCCGTTCCGCTCTTGAAAAGCCATTGAATCAAATTGAACCTTGTTCAATTTCATTAATTAAACCACCCAATTATAAAAAGCTATTTTTCATTACTATTTTCATTAACAATGATATTAATTTTTTAAAATTAGATTTATCACTAATATATATGGTTTATATTCATGTTGTTTTTTTCATGTTTATACTTTGTAGGAATTTGAGCAAAACAAGGGATGCTTTAGATTTCATTAGCCTTGATAACATTGACCTAACTTTATATTTAAAATATTTGTGTTAAAACATTTTACTTTCATAATATTTTGATATTTTGTTTAAGTTGAATTACTTTAAGTTAAAGATCTATTTAATCTTGACTATTTAGAAATATTTTAAATTTTAAAATTATATTTATTTGACATTGTGTTTGTATTGCATAATTTATAATTAATTTATCTTGAATTTGAATTATGTTTGTTGAATATATATATATGAACAGTTCAACCCCGAAACGGCACACCAAAACACTCCGAAACTGAAACATTCCATTCTAATTAAAAAAACAAAACACCTACCGAAACAGAATTGACAACCTTGGGATCAACTTCTAATGAGTTTAAAGTTGACTATTATGAAAAATTAGAAGAGGTAATTGAACTGCAATATCATAACGAGCACAATAATATCTTTTTATTCAAATGTTATTGGTATAACACCACTGACAGAGGAATCAAAGTAGATCTCCATCATGGTTTAGTCAAAATTAACTCAAAAGCTAGACTCTGCAACTTCAACGATGTCTTTGTTTTCACCAAGTCGATAACTTAGGACCTCCTAGTGTAGGTGAGACTTCGCCGAAATTTCAGTAGAAATTTTGGTGGAACCTGTATAAAAAAATCTGAAATTTTTCATTTACTTTTTGTGTGTTTTCCTAGAAATTGGGATTGTTATATTTGGTATCAAAGTGACAGGTTACTATTCCAAGGGTTGGGATACTGATGAAATTTTAAAATGTATTTCATGATGATCTGGACTAGACAAAGGGACATGTACTGACTTACCCTCTATGTAGGGAGGAGATGATAACGTACAGTCTAGGAGTGATCCATATTAGGATTCCTTGATGATAGATACTATCACTTATGTACTAGTGGCATCGACTCACTCTAAGAGGGGTGAATCTATAAGTTGTCAGAAGGATTTTGTCTTACCGGAAGTGTTTGAGAGACATAGGTAGTCCGATGGACTCTTGCCTAGGGTGCCAGTAGTTGCACCTAATCCATACTCTGATCTTGCTTTTCTAGAACAAATTTTGAGAGCTGTTGTAGTAGAGATGGCTGAAGCATTTAGCTTAGCTCTTAAACCAGAAAGGGTAGTCACCTTAGTGCTTTGGGTTAAAAGGATGAGAGAGATGGGTTGTGTGACCTTATCAGGAGAGGAGGATGCTGAGGTAGCAGGGCATTAGTTAAGAAAGGTAAAAAAGGTGATGACTTAGATGCCAATTCCAAAGGGGTCTCGAGTTGATTGTGCGGCCTAGTTGTTAGTCAAGAGTGCCCACTCCTGGTGAGAAACTATAAGAAAGAGGAGATCTGGGGAGGCATTTATATGGAGAGACTTTAGGGAGGAGTTTAAGGAGAGATACTACTCATGGCAGTATAGGAAAGAAAAGGAACATGAGTTCCTAGACTTACCACAAGGGGATATATGATCGTCCTTGAGCATGAGAGGAGGTTTTAGGATTTGTTTATCTTTGCTTTTGGTTATCTCCCCATAAAGCGCCATTAGGTAGAGAGCTTCTAAGATGGGCTTTAACAAGAGTTGAAGATAGTGCTAATACTGATGTGAATTCAGTCTATTCGTGAGCTGGTATAGGTTGGTTAGGGGATGGAGGGCTAATTCAAGACATACCGAGACTAGTGAATGAATAGGGTCACACAACCAGGGTTAAGAGAAGAGATTTTGTATACTCCACTGGTAGGCCTCCTCTTCCAAAGAAGGGGACAAGTTGGTAGTCTTCTAGGCAGTTTTAGAGGAGGGGGAGTTTTACTGTAGGTAGAGAATCAGAGGTTTCCAAATAGATTAGTAGTGGGGGATCCTCATGAGGTTTGGCTTGTCAAGGAGCCAGTGCTACAAGGGGATCTTTTGAGCATAGGGGACCTATGTACCCATTATGTGGAAGATGTAGCTTGAGACACCTCGAAGACTGTTCAGCGACACCAGGTAGGTTTATATTTGTAGAGGCAAGGGGCACCATTGGAGGGATTGCCAATATTTGGAGAAATGATGCTTTAACAGTGGGGATACAAGCCACAAGAAGAGAGATTGTCCTCGTAGGGCTGCAGGAGCTACATAGGTCAGAAAGCTATTACATAGAGTCAGCAGTAGTTAGTCACTGTTGATCGACTGGTGAGGCCTACCCAATCTGAGACGAGTGCTAATTGGGGTTGGCCTAGGTTCCAAGAGGAGAGGACTTATGGTAGAGTATACCACATGTTTTAGAAGGATGTGGTAGCTGTACCCAATATGGTGGCAGGTACATTACACTTAGAATTAATGTAAGTTTATGCTTTAATTGATCCTGAAGCCAGTCATTCTTTTATAGCATATCAACTTGTAGATGAATTGCATGTATTTCCAAATGAATTGAATGTGGCGGTAACGGTTGATACGCCTCTGGGAGAATACATAGATATTGATAATGTTTATAAAGGGGTAAAACTACACATCGAAGGGTTAGAACTGAGGGTAGATCTAATGCCTTTGAAGTTATATGACTTTGATGTGATTCTGAGTATGGATTAGTTGAGTAAATATAGAATGGAAGTGGATTGTTTCACCAAAAAAATGGCAATTCAAGATATAGGTGGAAAAGGGGTGGTATTTAAGATAGAGAGAAAAGTAGTTTCAAGTTATTTAATTTACATCATGACAGCTAGGAAATTGACTTTGTGTTTGGAGGCATTATTTGTATGGGTTGCAAGTTCAAATCTTTATAGATCATAAGAGCTTAAGGTATTTGATCTCGTAGAATGAGTTAAATATAGGCAAAGAAGATGGGTGGAGTTGATAAAGGACTATGATTGTGCTATTGATTATTACCCAGGAAAAGCTAACATAGTTTTTTATGCTTTAAGCTAGAAAAGGAAAGTGGTAGTAAGTAATATGAATGATTGGATCGGGTTGTGAAATGAAATTGAAAGTGTAATATGATTTTGTTGATAACTTGGGACCTTCCAGTATATGAGAGACTCCGCTAAATTTTTGATGGAACTTGTATGGAAAAAAAATCTGAAATTTTCCATTTACCTATTGTATGTTTTCCTAGAAATTAAGATTGTTAAAGAAACACTGTTTTCTTATCAGCTTCTCTATTATCACGACTAAAATCATACAATTGGGCATTACCTTCCTCACTCCCTTAAATACTACTTTCTCACCACCCTTCCCTTGGATAGTCATTGTTTTGGTGAAACAATCTATTTGTGCCCTATGCTCGCTTAACTAGTCCATAACTAAAATTAAGTCAAAATCATTCAAGTTCAAAGGCATCAAATCTACCCTCAACTCATATCCCCCAATATACATTTGAACCCATTTATATACATCATCAATATCAATGTTTTCTCCTAAATGTGTACTAATAGTTACTCCCTTATCCAATTTATTAGGTGATACATACATTTTAGTTATAATCTAGCATGATACAAAGGCATATACTTGCATACAATCTAGTATTAATATACCCGCTACAACGTCTAGTGCAACTCCCACATCCTCCTGAGTCATCTATGCATGGAGTTCTCTCCTCTTAAAACCTCGCACCCCTTGTTAGCACTCGCTCCAAACCAAGTAGGTCTCGCTGGTCTATGTTGCGATGTTGCGGTTGCACAAATTAAATACCCTAGCTTAAAACACACAAGATAGTATAGAGCAAGCAAGGGGTCAATCCCACGAGGAAGATTTAGTTTAGATTTTTATGCTATATGTTATGCAATTGGAGGGTTTTGATTTGTGATAATCTAAACTATGGAAGAAATTAAACTAGCAAACAAAATCAATTAAAACCAAAATTAATCAAGAAAACAAACCTTGGTCGCAAGCACACATCCACCAACGGAAATTAGAACCGATCCTTGAAACAAAAATTGCAGTTTATGTTATGAAATTTTTATATTTTCTTAACGTTGATTAATTAATGGATCCGCCATATAACTAATCCTAACCAACAAACAATCAAATTGTCCGCACTAATGATTCAATTTGATGGCAGCTTTAAGAATTAGATAATTTCATCAAGATTAACATACAAGTTGTCCGCAGCTTGTGTCACTTTGTTCAAATGTTCTCCCTAAGTTCAATAACGTAGTTCCACTACAATTATCAAGCTTAGTTGCTTCACAAGTTCATATATCACAACTCCGGTTTTGATATTAAACTTAGCAATAGATTGTTCACAACAATAACTTAGAGTCCGCTCTAGCAATCATCAATAACAATCATAGGAAATATGCATAGGAAAACAATCATACTCATTCATAACATAAACTGAAAATAAAAGGAAGAATAAATCTCACGGTTCTTGAAAGCCGAAGGTCTTTGCGTCCTTGCAACCAAGAAAAGAGCTTAGCCTTGCATAACTATAGAACAAATACTTCTAAAGATTGAAGAGAGCATGATTTTAGGGTTCGTAGAGGAGAGAATTTGTGTTTATTCTCTATTGGTTGCTGCCTCCTTCTGCTCTCCCTCTTTTCTGCTCTTTCTTTTAATATGCTAAGAAACCCTAGTCCCTATTTTACAAAATAGTCCTCCCTTAAGTTGACAGTTTACATTTAAGTACTTCAATAACTATTTTCCTAAAAAGAAGAAATAGCCTTGCATTAAATCTTCAAGCTTTGACTTAAAGGAGCTAAATTGTTGAAATAAAAACTTGGACGCTGGTTTAGATGCTTCGAAACGTAATTTGGACATGTTCCTTCACGAAACCTGTTTGCTGACAGAATTCAGCTGTCATCTTTGGAAAATCATATCTCCCTCATATGACATATTTTTTGGCTGAAATTTTGAGCGTTTATAGGACTGTTAGTCAGCAATCCAAAAAAATTAAGTTTGCATAAATTGGACTTCTTTAGATCCAGATATTCAAGTTGGAATGGACGAAGGTCAACACTGGCAGATTGCGAGATTTGACTTTAAAAGCTGCGATTTCCATGATCTTACTTATTTTATTTTCTTGCCTTAGATTTCCAGAAAAGTATGGATGTTAGCTTTTTAATGCCACTAGAATCACTTCATTTCGACCTCTAAAGCTTACGCTCTGCACAACACATCGACTGAAGGTCAAATATGCCAATTACCTCTAATTTACTCCTTTTTGCATCTTTCATCCAAAAGTGCCTTCAAAATATAAAACAAAGAATATCAAGGCATTTTATATATAAAACATAGGTAAAATACTAGTTAAATGTGGGTGAAACTATCGAATAATATGGTTGCATCAAATACCTCCACACTTAGCTCTTGCTCGTCCTCGAGAAAGGATAAGTAAAATCAAATTGAAGTTAAATTAAATCAAATCACTATGACTGATCTCCTAATCTCCCATCAATATCCAAGAATATATGCGTTATAAACAAGAACACAATCAAGAAGGATAAAGAGTATAAATTCTCATGAATTTATTTACATGCAAACTTTAAAACTCAATTAATCATCGGGATTTAAATGAAATCTATGACATGCCAAAGTGATAGATCCTCTCATTGATATACACTCTAACACTAACGTGTTTAAGGTTTATATGTTAAATACAATACATGAATCAAAAGGTCTTATTTTCTGGTTGTAATAGGGCTAAGGTTAAGGTGAGGTAAAAGAGAGTAAAAGAAAAGGTTCAAACCAAAGAAAGTAGAGCGTTCTAAAAAATGATATTTCAAACAAGATATTCCATCAAAGCACATAAATTTTCCATCTTTAATCACCAATGCTTAACTTCTTTTGATTTCAATCTTTTTCAATGTATAATCTTAAGAACATAAAGGAACATTTTTTTTTCTTTTTTTCTTTTTCTTTTTCTTTTGTGTTTTTTTTCTTTTTTTTCCTTTGGCAACTTTGCCCATCTTTTCATTGAGCATCACTTCTTCTTCTTTCTTTTCATATAATTTCCAACCATAATTCCATGAAATATCACTAGTGTATGCTCTACTAATACTTGGCCAAAGGAAAAGAAAAACATATATAAAGTTAAGGCTTATACATGGATAAAGCAAAGAAAAGATAAACAAGCTCAAAGGGGTTTACTAAGGATAATTTGCTTTAGGTTGGCTTTTTGGCTCAAGTGGTTAAAATTTCTAATGCCTTTATCATCTTCATGTATATATGTAATGCGAATGTAATCTCAACAAGATATGAAGCAAGTTCTAAAGATACATATCATTGAAAGAAAGCATAATCAAAGAATATAATGTTCATGGCTCAAAAGTTTGCATTGATATAACACTATAAAGTCAACATGGTATATTCTCAAAGTTAATCCTTAAACCAATTAAACATTAAAACTTGCATGCACACTCATTCATTTGATTTCTATCTTCATCTATCTCAACTAATTCTCATACATAATACTCATATTCTCAAAAACTAATGGGAGTTCAAAAGATCAAACATAATTTATTTTTTTTTTGAAAAATAACAAAGAAAACCAACATTCTCCCAATACCCCCACACTTAAGACACAACATTGCCCTCAATGTTGAAATAAAAGAAAAGGAATATTGGAGAATGACAAAAATAAAGTAAAATGCGAAAAATAAAAGATAATGGGAAAAAGAAAGCAAATCTGTTTTTTTTTGTGCTGGGTTGCCTCCCAGTAAGCGCTTTTGTTTTATGTCATTGGCTTGACATGTTGCATGCTCATTCTTCATAGATTGGTTCAGCTAACTCCACAAAAGCGGTGAGTTCTGTCGTCTAACCTTCATAGAAAGGTTTCAAGCGATGCCCATTGACCTTGAGTACTTTATTGGTTTCTAAACTTGTAATTTCAACTGCACCATAAGGAAAAACATTAGAAACAACAAAGGGTCCAATCGAATGAGAGCGTAACTTTCCAGGAAAAAGTTTCAAACGCGAATGATAAAGGACTTTGTCTCCAACATTAAACTCTTTTCTTGTAATCATTCGGTCATGGAGACTCTTAGTCTTTTCTTTGTAAATCCTTGCATTTTCATAAGCATCATTTCGAATCATTTCCAACTCTTGCAATTGCAACTTTCTTGCAATCCCAGCAACATCATAATCCATGTTACATTTTTTAATGGCCCAAAAAGCTTTGTGTTCAAGCTCCACCAGTAGATGACATGCTTTTCCATAAATCATCCTATAAGGTGACATTCCTATAGATGATTTGTAAGCAGTCCGATAAGCCTAAAGTACATCACCAAGTCGTAGACTCTAATCTCGCTGGTTAGGTTGCACTGTCTTCTCCAAAATGGACTTGATTTCTCGATTTGAAATTTCAGCTTGGCCATTCGTTTGAGGATGGTATGTTGTGGAAGTCCGATGAGTCACATGATATTTGCGTAACAATGCTTCCATTGAACGATTGCAAAAATGAGTGCCACGATCACTAATGATAGCTTTAGGGATTCCAAACCTGTCAAATATATGAGTCCTGACAAAATCTAAAACAACCTTAGCATCGTTAGTTCGTATGGCTTTCGCCTCAATCCATTTGGACACATAATCAACAGCAAGAAGGATATAAAGATTGCCAAAAAAAGGAAATGGACCTATAAAATCAATACCCCAAACATCAAAAATTTCACTTACAAGAATATTCGTTAAAGGCATTTGATTCTTATAGGTGGTATTACTTGTTTTTTGGCATTTTTCACATGATTTGCAAAAATGATATGCATCCTTAAAAATAGAAGGCCAGTAAAAATCACTTTCAAGTACCTTGTCGGCCATTCTTTTTGCTCCAAAATGCCCACCACAAGAATGAGAATGACAAAAGGTAAGAATGGAATGAAATTCATCTTGTGGTACACATCTCCTAACTTCTTGATCCACACAAACTTTCCACAGATAAGGAGTATCCCAAAAATAATATTTAGCATCAGCTCGTAACTTGTCTTTTTGGGATGTAGACAAACCTGGAGGGAATTCTTTGGTGACTAAATAGTTCACCAAATCAGCATACCATGGTCTTGTAGAGGAATGTAACACATACAACTGCTCATCGGGGAATGTCTCTCGTATTGTTTCGGTTTGTATATCCTCAGTCCTCAGTCGGCTCAAGTGATCAGCCACATGATTTTCGGCACCTTTTTTGTCTTTGATCTCAAGATCAAATTCTTGTAAAAGCAAGATCCACCTAATCAATCTTGGTTTGGACTCCTTTTTCTTCAAAAGATACTTTAAAGCTGTATGATTAGTAAAAACAATGACTTTTGTACCAAGTAGATATGACCTGAATTTTTCAAGAGCAAACACTACTGCAAAAAGTTCCTTTTCAGTTGTATGGCAATTGCATTGTGCTCTGTCCAACATGTGGGAAGCATAGGCGATAACATGCAAATTATTCCCTATTCTTTGCCCAAGGACAGCCCCTACCGCATAGTCACTTGCATCATACATTATCTCAAAAGGCTCATCCCAATTTGGTGGTTGGATGATAGGGGCAGATGTGACACGCCTCTTAAGCTCATCATGGGCATCTTTACATGCTTGATCAAACATAAAATCCACTTCTTTGGCTAATAGTTTGCACAAGGATGCTGTACTCTTCGAGAAATCTTTGATAAAGCATCGATAGAAACCTGTATGGCCAAGAAAAGAACGAATTTCCCTCACGCAGGAGGGGTAAGGCAATGATGAAACAACGTCTATTTTAGCTTTATCAACCTCTAATCCACGTGAAGACACAACATGCCCAAGAACTATTCCTTGTTCTACCATAAAATAACACTTTTCATAGTTTAAAACAAGGTTAGTTTCAATGCACCTTTTCAAGATCAAAGATAAATTTTCTAGACATCTATCAAAAGAATCACCATACACCGTGAAATCATCCATGAAAACCTCAATTATTCTTTCTTTCAATATAGTCAGAAAAAATACTCATCATGTATCTTTGAAAAGTTGCAGGTGCATTACAGAGACCAAAGGGCATCATTCTCCTAAATGCATATGTACCAAATGGACATGTAAATATATTCTTTTCTTGATCCTCAGGATTAATAACAATCTGATTCTATCCATTATATCCATCAAAAAAGCAATAAAAAGACTTACCTGTTAGGCCTTCAAGCATTTGATCCATGAATGGTAATGGAAGATCTTTGCATGTAGCAAGATTTAGCTTTTTGTAATCAACACACATTCTCCATCCACTCGAGATGCGAGTAGGAATAAGCTCATCATTTTTGTTTTTCACCAACGTGATTCCGGTCTTTTTAGGCACCACATGGATTGGCGCCACTCATTTACTTTCGTGATGGGATAAATGACTCCTGCATCTAATAGTTTCAAAATTTCAGCTTTCACTACCTCCATCATAGGCAGGTTCAACCTCCTTTGCATTTCCCTTATTGGTTTCGCATTGTCCTCCAATAGTATGTGATGCATACACATTGAGGGACTAATGCCCTTGATGTCAGCTAAAGTCCATCCAATGGTTGTCTTGTGATCACACAACAACTTCACAAGTTTTTCCTCTTGTGTATTTGTCAAACTTGTTGCTATAATAACGGGAAGTGTATTGTTGTCGCCAATAAATACATACTTCAAATTATCGGGCAAAGGTTTCAATTCTAACTCGAGTGCCTGTAAAATAGATGACAAAAGCTTTTTATGTGAAAGTACTAAATCAACAAAGACATTACCATGGGGAACAGTTTGGGTAAGACTAAGAGAATCATAAACATGTTTGGGCATAACACTAATGGATGCACCTAAATTGCACAAGGCCCTTTTGAAACTAGCATTACCAATAACACATGGGATAGTAAACGCACCTGGGTCTTTTTGCTTCAAAGGCATATTCTTTTGAACAACAGCAGATACAACTTCACCCATACTTACCATTTCATGACCTTTCAGTTTGAAAGCTCTCTTGGTAGTACACAACTCCTTCAAAAATTTGGCATACTTGGGAATTTGCTTGATAGCATCAAGCAAAGGAATGTTGAGTTCTACTTTCTTGAAAACCTCTAAAATCTCTTTTTCTTTGACCTAGAAGAACTCACAGGAAAGGGTGGAATTGTTTTAAAACTGGAATTCATTAAGTGAGGAGTTACTTTTGGAATGTTGGTCTTTGTTTCAGTTTGTGGAGGATGAGGATGTTCCTTCTTTGTATTCAATTCAGTTTCTGTCTCTTCTTCTTCCTCCATCTCAATTTGTTTCGACCTTTTCTCTTCAAGTTTTTTCCCACTTTGCAGCATGATCGCACTAACATTCTCTTTTGGATTCAATGCTTGGGAGGGCAATTTTCCATTCATTTGTGCTTCCAATTTCCCCACACTTGAAGCTATTTGCCCCATTTGCTTCTCCAAGTTGTGAATACTTGACCTTGTGTCCTGTTGAAAAGACATGACATTTTGTTGCAAGGTCACAGTGTTAGAAGCCAAAGTTTTCATCATCTCACGAAGATCATCATTGGATGATGACCCCATAACATTAGAGTTTGTGAATTGAGGGGGTTGTCTTGCTTGATAATTCTGTTGGGATTGAAATCCATGGAGATAGAACTGTCGGCCTTGATTGCCTTGTTGAGGTTGGTTCCCATACCGTAGGTTGGGATGATCTCTCCATCCAGGATTGTACATGTGGGAAAAAGGATCATACTTACGCTGAGGTTGTCTATTGAATGCTCCATCAACTGCATTAGCTTGTTCAATGTAATCTTCTTGCATTGTTGGGCACATATCTGAAGCATGTCCTTGTGAGGAGCATGTGCTACAAACTTTTACCTGTTGTACATTGCCACAAGCCAAAGGACGCACAAGAGAAGTAATATCATTAACTTTATTCTCAAGGTTAGAAATATTTACCTCATTTACTCGTTTACTTGCGAAGTCTCCACGAGTGCCAAACTGTTTTGAGTTGACTACCATGTTTGAGATCAATTGATGTGCAGCCTCGGGTGTCTTATCTACCAATTCCCCTCCACTTGCAGCATCAATGATACTATGGTCAGTAGGCATTAATCCTTCATAGAAATATTGAATGAGTAGTTGATTTGGTATTTGATGATGAGGGCATTGAATACACAGTTGCTCAAATCTTTCCCAATGCTCGGAAAGTGTCTCTCCATGAGATTGCCGAATTCTATATATTTCTTTTTTTATGTTGGCAACTCGAGATGTTGGGAAATACTTCTCAAGGAAGATCTTCTTCATGCCATTCCATGTTCCAATTGAACCTGGAAGAATGGAGAAAAGCCATGCCTTTGTTGCCTCTTTTAAAGAGAAAGGGAAAGCTTTTAACTTAACATGTTCTTCGTCAACTCCATTCAGTTTCATGCCAACACAAACCATATGGAACTCCTTGAGATGAATATGAGGATCTTCTCCTGCAAGACCATTAAATGTTGGTAGCAAATGTATAAAACCAGATTTGAGCTCAAAGTTTACATTATTGTCGATGTTTATGCACAACGGCTGATTTCCATGTTAGGACCAACAAGCTCTTTAAGTGTTTGTTGTCATGCAACAGCCATGATGTTGAGGCGAGCTTCCTTTCATAACCTGCGTAAAGTTTTTTTCTATTTCGAGATCCAATTGCATTTAACTTTGATTAGTAGAATGAGTTACTAACATAAATCATCAAGAAAACTCAAAAGAAACCAACCACACAAGAGATCGAAAACAATGCAAATTGTACGAAAATCCTACGCTAGAAACCTAAAACTGCCTAAAAACCCTAGAAAAAAGCAAAATTTGGCCTCGATAAGGTGGGGCTAGTGGTATGCCACTAGGTCTATTCAGAACGTCGTTTCCTTTTACAAAACAAAAGGTTGATACCTAATTTCACCAAAAAATCTGTTTTGAACAGTACTGCTGGCGTAAGTGAACAGTACCATCATAAGCAAAAATTCTGTTTCTCTTTTTTTTTTGAATCCAGCAAATAAAAATAACAGTATAAGCACAAGAATCAACTAAAATTACCTCCCCGGCAACGACGCTAAAATTTGTTCCAATGTCGCGGTAGTACAAATTAATTACCCTAGCTTAAAACACACAAGATACTATAGAGCAAGCAAGGGGTCGATCCCACGAGGAAGATTTAGTTTAGATTTTTATGCTATATATTATGTAATTGGGGGGTTTTGATTTGTGATGATCTAAACTATGGAAGAAATTAAACTAGCAAACAAAATCAATTGAAACCAAAATTAATCAAGAAAACAAACCTTGGTCGCAAGCACACATCAACCAACGGAAATTAGAACCGATCCTTGAAATGAAAATTGCAGTTTATGTTCTGAAATTTTTATCTTTTCTTAACGTTGATTAATTAACGGATCTGCCGTATAACTAATCCTAACCAACAAACAATCAAAGTGTCTGCACTAATGATTCGATTTAATGGCAGCTTTAAGAACTAGATAATTTCATCAAGATTATTTTATTTTCTTGCCTTAGATTTCTAGAAAGGTATGGATGTTAGCTTTTTAATGCCACTGGAATCACTTCATTTCGACCTCTAAAGCTCACGCTCTGCACAAAACATCGACTGAAGGTCAAATTTGCCAATTACCTCCAATTTACTCCTTTTTGCATCTTTCATCCAAAAGTGCCTTCAAAACATAAAACAAAGAATATCAAGGCATTTTATAAAACATAGGCAAAACACTAGTTAAATATGGGTCAAACTATCGAATAATATGGTTGCATCAGTCTATCAACCGTAACCATTTGTTGTTGGCTCTATGTGGCAGTGCTTTGATCCTAAGTAGTCTCTACATTTCTACGGGGACATTTTTTTTTTGTATGGCTTGTGTCTCCATAATAATAACCTCATCTACCTAAATACTTGTAACCCCTTCATTGATGCCCCTCACCTCTACAAATATAACATCTTTTTAGGGTAGTTAACAATCTCCAGGGTGCCTTTAACTACATCTGGAACATATTGGATATGCAAGCCCTCACTGCTTTATCAGCTCACTTGAAGTACTTGTCCCATAACGAGTTGGTGCACTAAAAGATCTTCCCTACTAACTTGCATATATCCTCATGAGCTCGCTCTAGTGGTAAAGTTTCCTCCCTATTCTTAAATTGTCCAGATGTTTGTCCACCAATAGAGGGGATCTACCAGTAGAGTACATAAATTTCCTCCTCTTTGTCTATATGGTTTGTCCATGTTCAATTTCCTCTCGCTGTTCTTCTCTGATCACTCTCTACATACCTTGAGCAGCTTATACCAGCTCTCGAACAATTTGAATTCTTGTACAAAGGTTCAAGAAGTAGAGTAGACAGTCATCGAAATCACTATAAAAATTTATGTGTTTATCTCTCTCTCTCTCTCTATCTATTTGTTGCGATGTCGCGGTCGCACAAATTAATTACCCTAGCTTCAAACACAACACACAAGATAGTATAGAGCAAGCAAGGGGTCGATCCCACGAGGAAGTTTCAAGTCAGATTTTTATGTTGTACATTATGTAATTGGGGGGATTTGGTTTGTGATTATCTAAACTATGGCAGCAATTAAACTAGCAAACAAAATCAATTAAAACCGAAACTTATCAAGAAAACAAACCTTGGTCGCAAGCACACATCCACCAACGGAAATTAGAACCGATCCTTGAAACGAAAATTGCAGTTTATGTTCTGAAATTTTATCTTTTCTTAACGTTGATTAATTAACGGATCCGCCGTATAACTAATCCTAACCAACAAACAATCAAAGTGTCCGCACTAATGATTCAATTTAATGGTAGCTTTAAGAACTAGATAATTTCATCAAGATTAACATACAAGATGTCCGCAGCTTGTGTCACTTTGTTCAAATGTTCTCCCTAAGTTCAATAACGTAGTTCTGCCACAATTATCAAGCTTAGTTGCTTCACAAGTTCATATATCACAACTCCGGTTTTGATATTAAACTT